>OKSA01003926.1_pt1 | contig 10444 bp, 6 predicted proteins | sample 1601181 | NCBI WGS metagenome assembly OKSA01 (sample SAMEA3541538, study PRJEB24748) | human gut metagenome | biome: human gut; feature: human-associated habitat; material: faeces | place: China | collected 2012 | reverse complement strand
TGATAAATTCTTTCCTAATATTATGAATATAAAATTCACTGCTAAATTAGAAGATGAACTAGATGAAGTTGATAGTGGAGATAAAAATTGGATAGATTTATTAAAAGTTTTTTACACTGAATTACAAAAATATGAAGAAAAATGTAAATCTGTTGTAGAAGAAGAATTAGAAAAAGGAATCTTGAAAGAAATCCAGCTTTCAGATTTTAAGATGCAACATGATTTTGATTTTATTTGGGAAAAGGGGAGCATTTATTCTGGAAAATATTGTGAGGTGTGTGAGGAGCTGGCGTAAAAATGTGGTCAAACAAAGACTTCACAAAAATTTTAGAAAAGAATTAGCACTCAACTCTTTACAGTGCTAACAATACGTGCTATATTCCTAATAGAACACAGGAAAAGAAAATTTGTGGTTCAAAGGAGGGAAAGACCATGAATATCAATAAATTTACACAGAATTCATTACAGGCAGTTCAGAACTGTGAGAAGATTGCTGCGGATAACGGGAATCAGGAACTGGCGCAAGAGCATTTACTGTATGCGCTGCTGACACAGGATGACAGCCTGATTTTAAAATTATTTGAGAAGATGAACATTCAGGGCCAGCTCTTTATTAACAGTATCGAGCAGGCAATCGGCAAGAGACCGAAGGTGCAGGGCGGTCAGGCTTATGTCGGTCAGGATCTGAATAATGTTTTGATCCATGCAGAAGATGAAGCAAAGCAGATGGGAGATGAGTATGTCTCTGTTGAGCATCTGTTTCTTGCAATGCTAAAGTATGCAAGCCGTGAGTTGAAGCAGATTTTCCGTGAATATGGCATCAGCAGAGAGGGTTTCCTCCATGCGCTGTCAACAGTAAGAGGAAATCAGAGAGTTACTTCTGACAATCCGGAAGCAACTTATGATACATTGAATAAATACGGTCAGGATCTTGTTGAAAAAGCAAGAGACCAGAAACTGGATCCGGTCATCGGACGTGATGAAGAGATCCGTAATGTGATTCGTATCCTGTCCCGTAAGACAAAGAATAACCCGGTGCTGATCGGTGAACCTGGTGTAGGTAAGACTGCAGTTGTAGAAGGACTTGCCCAGAGAATCGTCAGCGGAGATGTGCCGGAAGGCTTGAAAGATAAGACCATCTTTTCACTGGATATGGGAGCACTGGTAGCCGGAGCGAAGTATCGTGGTGAATTCGAGGAACGTCTGAAAGCAGTTCTTGAAGAAGTGAAAAACAGTGACGGAAAGATCATTCTTTTCATCGATGAGCTTCATACAATCGTAGGAGCAGGTAAAACAGACGGTGCGATGGATGCAGGAAATATGTTAAAGCCTATGCTTGCCAGAGGCGAACTACACTGTATCGGCGCAACAACACTGGATGAGTATCGTCAGTATATTGAGAAGGATGCAGCTTTGGAGCGTCGTTTCCAGCCGGTTCTGGTAGATGAGCCAACCGTTGAGGATGCAATCTCTATCCTGAGAGGACTGAAAGAGAGATACGAAGTCTTCCATGGTGTTAAGATTACTGACAGCGCACTTGTTGCAGCAGTTACGCTTTCAAACAGATATATTTCTGACCGTTTCCTGCCGGATAAAGCAATCGACCTTGTGGATGAGGCGTGTGCACTGATCAAGACAGAACTTGATTCTATGCCGACAGAACTTGATGAGCTTCGTCGTCGTGTGATGCAGATGGAGATTGAAGAGTCTGCACTTAAGAAAGAGGAAGACCGCTTAAGTAAAGAGCGTCTGGAACATTTGCAGGAAGAACTGGCAGAACTGAAAGCGCAGTATGCAAGTAAGAAAGTACAGTGGGAGAATGAGAAGAATTCTGTAGAGCATGTACAGAAGATCCGTGAGCAGATCGAGCAGGTGAACAAGGAGATTCAGAAAGCCCAAAGAGAGTATGATCTGAATAAGGCAGCAGAGCTTCAGTATGGTCGCCTTCCACAGCTGCAGAAACAGCTGGAAGAGGAAGAAGCGAAGGTAAAAGCAAAAGACCTTGCTCTTGTGCATGAATCCGTTACAGACGATGAGATTGCAAAAATCGTTTCCAGATGGACAGGTATTCCGGTTGCAAAACTGAACGAGAGTGAGAGAAATAAGACACTTCACCTTGCAGATGAACTGCATAAGCGTGTCATCGGTCAGGATGAAGGTGTAGAGCTTGTAACTGAAGCAATCATCCGTTCCAAAGCAGGTATCAAAGATCCGACAAAACCGATCGGTTCCTTCCTGTTCCTTGGACCTACAGGTGTAGGTAAGACAGAGCTTGCGAAGGCACTTGCACAAAGCCTGTTTGATGACGAGAACAACATGGTTCGTATCGATATGAGTGAGTATATGGAGAAATATTCCGTGTCCAGACTGATCGGAGCTCCTCCGGGATATGTCGGATATGATGAAGGTGGACAGCTGACAGAAGCTGTCAGAAGAAAACCTTATTCCGTTGTACTTTTTGATGAGATCGAGAAAGCGCATCCGGATGTCTTCAACGTACTGTTGCAGGTACTTGATGATGGACGAATCACGGATTCACAGGGACGTACCGTTGACTTCAAGAATACAATCTTGATCATGACTTCCAACATTGGAGCAAACTATCTGCTGGAAGGAATTAAGGACGATGGTTCGATCGATGAACAGAGTCAGGAGATGGTAATGGGGGATCTGAGAGCACATTTCAGACCAGAATTCCTGAACCGTCTGGATGAGATCATCATGTTCAAACCATTGACAAAGACAAATGTACGCTCTATTATTGATCTTCTGGTTGCTGATGTGAACCGCCGTCTGGAAGAACGTGAACTGAGTGTTGAACTGACAGATGCAGCGAAAGACTTCGTTGTGGAAGGTGGATATGAGCCGATGTACGGTGCAAGACCACTGAAACGTTATTTGCAGAAGAATGTAGAGACATTAGCTGCAAAACTGATCCTTGCAGGAGATGTGGGACGTGGAGACACGATCTTGATCGATGTGAAGGGCGGTAAACTGACAGCGGGTGTGAAGAAATAAATAGTTGTACTGTGAAATGCTGTAACATGAAAAGTTGTAGCGTGTAGGGCTGTGAAAAATGAGAGTTTTTCTGAATTAGGGAGACTTTGAATTTTTCACAGCTCTTTTTCTGTGGTGAATGGATAAAAAAAGTAGTGTGGATTGATTCTACTAATCACTGAATCAATTGATACAAGAGCAAACTATATGTTAAAATAAATGTAACTGTTCAGAGTCAACACAAATCATCCAAGAAAGGAGGTTCCCATGACTCGTATTATTTTCCACATTGATGTCAATTCTGCTTATTTAAGCTGGACAGCGGTTGAACAATTGAAGAATGGATCGAAGGTGGATCTGCGCAAGATTCCATCAATCATCGGTGGGGATCAGAGCTCTCGTCATGGAATCGTCCTTGCAAAATCATCACTTGCCAAATCCTATGGAATTCAGACGGGTGAACCTGTTGTAAATGCTTTCCGCAAGTGTCCGAACCTCGTGACAGCACCGCCGAACCACAAGATGTATCGGGAAAAGAGCCGGATGCTGATGGATTTTCTCCGTACTTATACGAAGAAGATTGAGCAGGTCAGTGTCGATGAATGTTATATGGATTTCACAGAACTTGCAAGCCGCTATCCGACACCGGCAGATGGGGCGATGGAGATGAAAGAAGAGGTAAAGAAACGTTTTGGATTCACGGTGAATATTGGAATCTCCAGTAATAAGTTACTAGCGAAGATGGCTTCAGATTTTCAGAAACCGGATCGGGTTCATACATTATTTCCGGAAGAGATTCCTCAGAAAATGTGGCCACTTCCGATCGGAGAACTCTTTATGGCAGGGCGTTCAAGCGTGGAGGTATTCAAGAAACTTGAAATCAATACAATTGGAGATCTTGCTCATGCGGATGTAAATGTAATTACGCTGCATTTAAAAAGTCATGGACGGATGCTCTGGAATTTTGCAAATGGAATTGGAGACGATAAGGTACAGTATGAACCGGAAGAGGCAAAGGGAGTAGGAAATTCAACGACTCTGTCAGAGGATGCAACGACTTATGAAGAAGCGAGAGAGGTATTTCATGAGCTTGCAAAGAGCGTGGGGAACAGGTTGAAAAAGGCAGGCAAGAAAGCCGGGATGGTGAGCATGGAGGTTCGCTATTATGATTTCAGAAATATGTCGCATCAGGTGCAGCTTCAAAAGCCGACGAATGATCCGCTTATCTTATGGGAGACAGCATGTGATTTGTTCCGTGAAAGCTGGAGTGGAGAACCTGTCCGTCTGCTCGGAATGCGAACGTCAAAGTTAGTAGAAGAGAACGCACCGGAGCAGCTGACAATTTTTGATATTGAGTTTCCGAAAGAGCCGGATGAAAAGCATAAGAAATTAAATGCTGCATTGGAACAGCTGAGCAATCGTTATGGAAAGGGTGCGGTTGTGAAAGGCACATTTTATAAACCGGACGGAAACAAGAAAAAAGATGAAAATCAGAAGAGATAGAGAGAAGAAAACACATTGAAAGAAAAAAATTATAATTTGGAATTGATTCGAATGATTTCCTTTATATTTGTTATTGTGATTCATGTATCGAATTATTATTGCAGAGCTTACGGGGATATTACGATTGGGGAGTACAGTTTTTCACTGCTATTAAATCTGCTGGCAAGGATAAGTGTACCGTGTTTTTTCATGATCACAGGAGCACTTCTGCTTGGAAGAGAGGAATCATTACACAAACATGCGAAGCGAGTTTTACGTTTTCTGATTGTCCTGCTTGTGTGGAGCGTAATATACATGATCTGGAATGCAGTTTATATGAAAGATCCTTATCAAATCAAAGACTTATTATATAAGCCAGTAGAACAGCATCTGTGGTATCTGTATGCGATGATTCCGATTTATCTGGTACTTCCTTTTTTCCAGGTTATGTGTAAAGGGATGAACCTTCGGATGGAACGCGCATTTCTTGCTGTGATTACGGCGGCTGTTTTGTTCAATTATATTTCCACATTTTTGGATGAAAAGATGTATTATTCCGTCCCAATGGTGGGGGACAGAATCTATTCATATTATGTATTTATCGGATATTATATATATAAATACCGTAAGCATGTGATGAAGGGGAAAATGATTCCGGCAGGTATTTTTGTAGTATGCATGGCATTAAATTATGGGCTGACCTATGCGGCAACCTTGCAGGATGGAGAACATTATGAACGTCTGCTGGAATATGGGAATCCACTGCTTGCACTGGCAGCAGCGATGGCATTTCTTATGTTAGTACGATTGAAAAAGAGCGAATTCAATCCGTCCGAACAGGCGAAGAAGTGGATTGACAGATTTTGTGGATGTTCCTTTGGAATTTATTTGATCCATATCATGTTTCTTGATGTTTATAAGAGAAATATTAAGCCAGAGACAGTTTCAGCCTGGATCATGATTCCGGTAGTGAGTGTGGGACTTGTGTTATTGTCATTTGGATGTGTCTGGCTGATTCGAAAGACGAAAACAGGACGAAAGATTATGTAGGTTTTTTTGCATATGTGGTGAGATTATGTTATTCTATAAAGGTTAAGACAATCGTTATTTGCCTGAAAGTCAATGATGCAATACACCAGTTCAGAACAGGAGGGTTAGATCATGAAATTAGATAAATTATTAGAACGCCTGGACTACACAGTAGTACAGGGAAGTGATTCTACGGAAGTAACAACACTGATCAATGATTCAAGAAAAGTGGAAGAAGGATCTGTTTTCGTATGTATCAGCGGAGCAGTATCTGATGGACATAAATATGCAGCGGATGTTGCGGCGAAAGGCGCGGCAGCTGTTGTTGTAGAGAAAGATGTCGAAGTGCCGGAAAATGTGACTGTAATTAAGGTAGAGGATACTCGTTATGCACTGGCTCTGATGTCAGCAGCTTACTTTGGATATCCGGCAGATAAGATGAAAGTCATCGGTATTACAGGAACAAAGGGAAAGACAACAACAACTTACATGATCAAGTCTATTCTTGAAGAGACAGGACATAAGGTTGGACTGATCGGAACAATCGAGGCAATTATCGGAGACAAGAAGATCCCGTCATGCAATACAACTCCGGAGTCTTATACGATCCATAAATATTTTGCAGAGATGGTAGAAGCAGGTTGTGACTGTGTTGTTATGGAAGTTTCTTCACAGGGACTGATGCTTCACAGAACAGCAGGAATCCCATTTGAGATCGGCATTTTCACAAATCTTGGAAGAGACCATATCGGACCGAACGAGCATAAGGATTTTGATGATTACAAGAGATGTAAAGGTCTTCTGTTCAAGCAGTGTAAGCTCGGAATCGCCAATGTGGATGACAAGTATTTTAAAGATGTATTTGAAGGATCTACATGTAAGATCGAGACATTTGGATTTTCACCGGAGGCAGATCTTCGCGCAGAGAATGTAGAACTGGTATCCAGACCAGGATATCTTGGTGTTGCATATCATGTTGCAGGCGTGATGGACTTTGATGTGGAAATCGATGTTCCAGGCAAGTTCAGTGTTTACAATTCACTGACTGCAATCTCAGTCTGCCGCCATTTCCAGGTACCGGTTGAGATGATCAAGGATGCACTTAAGAAGGCAAAGGTAAAAGGACGTATCGAGATGATCAAGGTGTCTGATGATTTTACACTGATGATCGATTATGCGCACAATGCGATGAGTCTTGAAAGTCTTCTGACAACATTGAAGGAATATAACCCAAAACGTCTGGTATGTCTGTTCGGATGCGGCGGAAACCGTTCCAAAGACAGAAGATTCGAGATGGGTGAGGTATCTGGAAGACTGGCAGACCTGACAATCATTACATCAGATAATCCGAGATTTGAAGAACCGCAGGATATTATTAACGATATTAAGACCGGAATCGCAAAGACGGATGGAAAATATGTGGAGATCTGTGATCGTAAAGAGGCAATCAAATATGCGATCGAGCACGGCGAACCGGGGGATGTTATTGTACTGGCAGGAAAAGGACATGAGGACTATCAGGAGATCTGCGGCGTGAAGCATCCGATGGATGAGCGTGTGCTGATCAAAGAAGTTCTGGAAGAATTAAAAGAGAAATAAGATTGTGTTTGCAGATGTTATTGTAGATATACAACATGAAAAACTGGATAAGATCTTTCAGTACCGAATACCGGAACGACTGAAAGACGAGCTGCATCCGGGGATGGAAGTAATTATCCCTTTTGGAAAAGGAAACCGGCAGATCAAAGGTTATGTGACTTCATTATCAGAGACTTGCAATTATGATCTGTCAAAGGTGAAGGAGATCACAGACATTTCCAGAAACAGCGTGGCAATCGAAGCGAGACTGATCGCGCTGGCGGCATGGATGAAAGAGCAGTATGGCGGAACAATGATCCAGGCACTTAAGACAGTGCTGCCAATCAAGCAGAAGGAGAATGCGAAGGTAAAGAAACATCTCCGTTTGCTGCTTACTGAGGAAGAGAGTCGAGAGAAGCTGGCTTTTTATCAGAAAAAGAATCAGAAAGCAAGAGCGAGACTTTTGGAAGCTTTGATGGAAGTACCGGTTCAGGATTATGAGCTGGTGACGAAAAAATTAAATGTGACGTTGCCTGTGATCCGGGCATTGGAAGAGCAGGGCGTGCTGAAGATAGAGTCAGAGCAAGTATACCGTAATCCGGTGAAACAGGCAAAGAAATCACAGCAGGAAATCATCTATACAGAAGAACAGCAGTATGTGATCCAGGGGTTCCGGCAAGACTATCTGTGTGGAACAAGGAGAACTTATCTGCTTCACGGAGTGACCGGAAGTGGGAAGACAGAAGTCTATATGGAGATGATCCGCACTGTGGTCGGGCAGGGAAGGCAGGCAATCGTTCTGATTCCGGAGATCGCACTGACCTATCAGACAGTGATGCGGTTTTACCGCTGTTTCGGCGACAGAGTTTCTATTATGAACTCAAGACTGTCTGCCGGAGAACGTTACGATCAGATGATGCGTGCAAAGAGGGGGGAGGTCGATGTGATGATCGGACCACGTTCTGCACTTTTTACTCCATTTCCGGATTTGGGGCTGATCGTTATAGATGAAGAGCATGAACCAACCTACAAGAGTGAGCAGGTGCCACGCTATCATGCAAGAGAAGTGGCAGTCCACAGGGCAGAAGTAGAAGATGCCAGTGTAGTGCTTGGAAGCGCAACTCCGTCCATGGAGGCCATGTACAGGGCAAGACTTGGTGAATATCAGCTTTACGAGATGAAGAACCGTTCCCATATGCAGCAGATGGCAACTGTGTATACAGTAGACATGCGTAAAGAACTGAAGAATGGAAACCGATCCATCTTGAGTGAGAAGTTGCAGGAACTGATCGAAGACAGATTGAATGCAAAAGAGCAGATCATGCTGTTTTTGAATCGCAGGGGATATTCTGGTTTTGTTTCCTGCAGAGAATGTGGCCATGTAGTGAAATGCCCGCACTGTAATGTATCCTTGTCGGTACACAAAGGTGGAAAAATGGTCTGCCATTACTGTGGATATGAGCAGCCGAAGGTGACGAAGTGTCCGGAATGTGGATCCAGGTATATCGGAGAATTCCGCGCAGGAACTCAACAGATCGAGGATATGGTGAAGGCAAGATTCCCACAGGCAAGAGTACTACGCATGGACATGGATACAACGAAGAAAAAGGATTCCCATGAACAGATTTTATCTGCATTTGCGAATGAAGAGGCAGATATTCTTGTGGGAACACAGATGATTGTAAAAGGGCATGATTTTCCAAAGGTCACGTTAGTCGGTGCATTGGCAGCGGATATGTCACTTTATACAGATGATTATCGTTCCGGTGAGCGAACATTCCAGCTTTTGACACAGGCAGCAGGCCGTGCCGGAAGAGGTGACAGACCGGGTGAGGTTGTGATCCAGACTTACGATCCGGAGCATTATGCAATCGAGGCTTCAGCAGCGCAGGATTATGAAGCATTCTATGAGAAAGAAATTCGCTACCGCAGTCTGATGGGATATCCACCGGTGGAGAACCTGATGGCAGTACTTGCGGCATGTGAAGATGAGGCGCTTTTGGAGAAAGCGTGCAAGTATCTGAAGGAATACATTTTGCGGATCAAAGGGCAGGCACAGCTCAATGTGATCGGCCCGGCAAGTCCGGGAGTGGATAAGATCAAAGATATTTACCGGAGAGTGGTTTACGTAAAAGCTCCGGAATACCGAACCTTAGTTGTATTAAAAGACAGGATGGAACAATATATAGAAATTAACTCAGGGTTTCAGAAAATGAGAATCCAATTCGATTTTAACCCAATGAATTTATAGAAAAGAGAGGAAAGAATAATGGCAATCAGAGAAGTAAGAGAGATGGGCGATGACGTTCTTGAAAAACAGTGTAAACCAGTGACGAAGATGACACTTCGTACAAAGATTTTAATTGAAGACATGCTTGATACGATGTATGAGAAGATGGGTGTGGGTCTTGCCGCACCGCAGGTTGGTATTCTCAAACAGATTGTAGTGATTGATGTCGGAGAGGGTCCGATCGTTTTGATCAATCCTGAGATCATTGAGACATCCGGTGAGCAGACAGGCGAAGAAGGTTGCTTAAGTGTGCCGGGAAAATGGGGAATCGTGACTCGTCCGAATCACGTAAAGGTACGTGCACTGGATGAAAATATGGAATTGGACATCGAAGGTATGAAGAACTTCCTCGAAGAACATAAAGATGAAACGATCTTTATGTTTGGTTTTACTTTTATGATCTGGCAGCATTTTTACAAAAAACTTATCGAAACCGGTTACTTACCCAACCTTTCCAAAGGTGTGCTTATTCATGGTGGCGGTTGGAAAAAACTGGTCAATGAGAAAGTTTCTCCAATAGAATATAAGAAACGCCTGAATGAAGTTTGTGGCATTTTGCCGGAGAATATGCATGACTATTACGGGATGGTTGAGCAGACCGGTTGTGTGTATATGGAGTGCCAATGTGGTCATTTGCATGCTTCTGTTTTCAGTGATGTGTTGATTCGCCGCCCGAAAGATTTTTCATTAGCCGCTGTAGGTGAACAAGGTCTGATTGAAGTGGTGAGCGTATTGCCCGGTAGCTATCCCGGACATGTGCTTTTGACTGAAGATGAAGGTATGATATTGGGTGAAGACGATTGTCCTTGTGGTCTGAAAGGCAAGTATTTCAAGATTGAAGGTCGAATTAAAAATGCGGAAATCCGTGGATGTAGTGATACCTATGCAACAAAGTTCTGATTATATCTTGCTTTTCCCACAAGAGATTGATTGGGAGAAGTTTACGCAATATCACCCCGATGAACCATTCTCGGACGGTGTGATAGAGTTTCTGAATGCTTTATCTTCAGTCTTACTGAAAGATCATCGAAGTCGTATGTTTCCGGATGTCATTACTTTTGCATTTTT
>OKSA01003902.1_pt1 | contig 10515 bp, 19 predicted proteins | sample 1601181 | NCBI WGS metagenome assembly OKSA01 (sample SAMEA3541538, study PRJEB24748) | human gut metagenome | biome: human gut; feature: human-associated habitat; material: faeces | place: China | collected 2012 | reverse complement strand
ATCAAGACCAAGATGGTCAAGAAAGTTGAAGCCGAGAAGGGTGGTGAAGCGTAATGAAAGCAGTAGAGATCCGTGGCATGACTCCCGCTGAACTGGAAACCAAGCTGGAGGAACTGAAGAAGGAACTGTTCAACTTGCGCTTCCAGCACGCCACCAATCAGCTGACCAACCCTGGCAAGATTGCTGACGTCAAGAAGGATATCGCAAGAGTAAAGACTATCATCCGTGAGAAGCAGACCGCTTCCGCAGGCCGCTAAGGAGGAGCAAGAAATGGAAAGAACTTCTTCCCGTAAAACCAGAGTCGGCCTGGTCGTATCTGACAAGATGGATAAGACGATCGTTGTCGCCATTGCCGACCGTGTGGCACATCCTCTGTATAACAAGATCGTCAAGAGAACCTATAAGCTGAAGGCCCATGACGAGCTGAATGATGCTCATGTGGGCGATAAGGTAAAAGTGATGGAGACCCGTCCCATGTCCAAGGATAAGCGTTGGAGACTGGTCGAAGTCATCGAGCGCGCGAAGTAAGGAGGTGCCGATATATGATCCAGGAAGAATCCTATCTGAAAGTAGCTGACAATACCGGCGCTAAGATGCTGAAGACCATCCGTGTCCTGGGTGGTTCCCGCCGTAAGTATGGCAACATCGGTGATGTGGTCGTGGCTTCCGTGCGCAAGGCTGCTCCGAACGGAACGGTCAAGAAGGGCGAGGTCGTCAAGGCCGTTATCGTCCGCTCTGCCAAGGGCGTCCGCCGCGAAGACGGCACCTATGTCCGCTTCGACGAGAATGCTGCGGTCCTGATCAAGGACGACAAGAACCCCAGCGGCACCCGTATCTTTGGGCCCGTCGCTCGCGAGCTGCGTGAGAAGGACTTCCTCAAGATCCTCTCCCTGGCTCCGGAAGTTGTCTAAGGAGGGCTTGAAGAATGGCTATGAATGTGAAGAAGGGCGATACCGTTATCGTCCTGTCCGGCAAGGACAAGGGCAAGCAGGGCAAGGTGCTCGGCACCGTCCCCAGCGAAGCCAAGGTCGTCGTGGAGGGCATCAACATGGTGACCTGCCACGTCAAGCCCCGCAAGCAGGGCGAGACCGGCGGCATTGTGCAGCGTGAGGCTGCCATGTACGCTTCCAAGGTGCAGGTCGTGTGCCCCAAGTGCAACAAGAGCACCCGCATCGCGCACAAGATCGAAAATGGCAAGAAGACCCGCGTGTGCAAGCACTGCGGCGCCGAGCTTTAAGAAAGGAGAGTAGTTCACAATGGCAAGACTGAAAGAACAGTATAAGGCAGAAGTGGCACCCGCTCTCTACAAGAAGTTCGGCTATAAGTCCACCATGCAGATCCCCAAGATCGACAAGGTCGTCGTGAACGTCGGCTGCGGCGAGGCCAAGGAGAATGCCAAGGTCCTCGAAGCGGTCGTGCGCGACCTGACCACCATCACCGGCCAGAAGGCCGTCGTCACCAAGGCGAAGAAGTCCATCGCAAACTTCAAGCTGCGTGAGGATATGCCCATCGGCGCGAAGGTCACCCTCCGCGGCGACAAGATGTGGGAATTCCTCGATCGTCTGTTCAACGTTGCGCTTCCCCGTGTCCGCGACTTCCGCGGCATCAGCGCCAACGCTTTCGACGGCCGCGGCAACTATGCCCTGGGCATCAAGGAGCAGCTGATCTTCCCCGAGATCGAGTACGATAAGATCGACAAGATCCGCGGCATGGACGTCGTCATCTGCACCACCGCTCAGACCGACGAAGAAGCCCGCGAGCTGCTGACCCTGGTCGGCGCTCCCTTTGAACGCTAAGTAGGAGGATATCAAAAATGGCTAAGAAATCTATGATTCTCAAGCAGCAGGCTCCTGCTAAGTTCTCCACCCGCCGCTACAACCGCTGCAAGATCTGCGGCCGCCCCCACGCGTATCTTCGTGACTATGGCGTCTGCCGTATCTGCTTCCGCGAGTTAGCCTACAAGGGCGAGATCCCCGGCGTTCGCAAGGCTTCCTTCTGATCTTTTTCCGTTATACTTCGTTGAAGCTCCTTGGCGTACACAAAGTACACCGGCGTCGCTTCGCCTCGTCTAACGAAAAAATCTTAAGAAGGACCTGCTGTTGAAGTTTTTCAACAGCCCGACACCTCGGAGCTTGAGCCTCCGAAACAAACTCATAACCACGAACGTTGCGATATGGACGTTCTGGCGATAAAGGATCGCGAAAGGTCAGTGTCAATTACGCGTGTTCACACGCGTGTGGGCACGTTCCAAATTGGCACTGATACCTCGTGACCTAAACGGTCCATGACCGTAACTCTAAATCAGGAGGATTTACACTATGCATATCACTGACCCCATTGCGGATATGCTCACCCGCATCCGCAACGCAAACAGTGCCCGTCATGACACTGTGGATGTCCCCGCTTCCAACATGAAGAAGAGCATCGCTCAGATTCTGCTGGACGAGGGCTACATCAAGAGCTATCAGATCGTTGACGATGGTACCCAGGGCACGATCCACATCACCCTGAAGTACAATGGCAAGGACAAGGTCATCACCGGCCTTCGCCGTGTCAGCAAGCCCGGTCTCCGCGTTTACGTCGGCGCAGATGAACTGCCCCGCGTGCTCCGTGGCCTCGGTATTGCCATCGTCTCCACCTCCAAGGGCGTTATGACCGACAAGGCTGCTCGCGCGGCTCACATCGGCGGCGAAGTCCTTGCGTTCGTGTGGTAAGGAGGGTATAGAACAATGAGTAGAATTGGTAAAATGCCCATTGCCGTCCCTGCTGGCGTCGAAGTCACCGTTGCGGAAGGCAATCTTGTCACCGTCAAGGGCCCCAAGGGTACCCTGACCCAGCAGCTCCAGCCGAGCATGACCATCAAGCAGGAAGGCGCTGAGCTTCTCGTTTCCCGTCCTGACGATGGTAAGGAGAACCGCGCTCTGCACGGCCTGACCCGCGCTCTGCTGCACAACATGGTCGTCGGCGTCACCGATGGCTACAAGAAGACGCTCGAAGTCAACGGTGTTGGCTATCGTGCCGCCAAGGAGGGCAACAAGCTCGTCCTGAACATCGGCTACTCCCACACGGTGGAAGTCCCCGAGATCGACGGCATCACCATCGAGGTCCCCCAGCCCAACCAGATCGTCGTTTCTGGCTGCGACAAGCAGAAGGTCGGTCAGTTTGCCGCTGAGATCCGCGAAAAGCGTCCTCCCGAGCCGTACAAGGGCAAGGGCATCAAGTATGCTGACGAAGTCATTCGCCGCAAGGTCGGTAAGACCGGCGCTAAGAAGTAAGGAGGTGTGCCGATATGATTAAAAGACCCGATACCAAAGCACAGCGCATCAAGCGTCATAAGCGCGTTCGCGCCAAAGTCTCCGGCACTCCCGAGAGACCCCGCCTGAACGTTTTCCGTTCTGAAAAGAACATCTACGCCCAGATCATCGACGATGTTGCCGGCAACACGCTGGTCGCCGCTTCCTCCCTGGACAAGGCGATCGAGGGCAACGGCAGCAACAAGGCTGCCGCCCGTGCAGTCGGTAAGCTCATCGCCGAGCGCGCCAAGGCCAAGGGCATCGACACGGTCGTCTTTGACCGCGGCGGTTACCTGTATCACGGCCGCGTTGCAGAGCTGGCTGAAGGCGCCCGCGAGGGCGGCCTGGAATTCTAAGGGAGGAGGAAAATACAATGCCTAGATTTGAACGCGAACAGAGCGAATACATGGAAAAGCTCGTTTTCCTCAACCGTGTTTCCAAGACCGTGAAGGGCGGCCGCGTGGCCAAGTTCTCTGCTCTGATGGTCGTTGGCGACGGCAAGGGCAAGGTCGGTTACGGCCTTGGCAAGGCCGCTGAAGTCCCCGAGGCGATCCGCAAGGGCCTCGAGGCTGCCAAGAAGAACATGATCACCGTTACCCTTGATGGTACCACCATTCCTCACGAGACGATCGGCGAGTTCGGCGCTGGCCGCGTGCTGATGAAGCCCGCTGCCCCCGGTACCGGCGTGATCGCCGGCGGCGCTGTCCGTGCCGTCGTTGAGGCTGCCGGCATCAAGGATATTCGTACTAAGTGCCTGCGCTCCAACAACCCCAACAACGTTGTTGGCGCTGCGATCGAAGGCCTGAAGTCCATGCGCAGCGCGGAGCAGGTCGCCAAGATCCGCGGCAAGAGCGTGGACGAGATCATCGGTTAAGGAGGCAGAGCGTCATGGCTAATTTAAAAGTTGAGCTCGTCAAGAGCTTGAACGGCAGACACGAAAAGCACATTGCTACTGCCAATTCCATGGGTCTGCGCAAGATCGGCGATACGAGCGTGCAGCCCGACAACGACCAGACGCGTGGCAAGATCGCCAAGATCGGCTATCTGCTGCAGGTCACTGAAGAGAAATAAGGAGGAACAGATATGGAACTGTATAATCTGTCTCCCGCCGCTGGTTCCACCAAGGAAGCGTTCCGCAAGGGTCGCGGCCACGGCAGCGGCAACGGCAAGACCGGCGGCCGCGGTCACAAGGGCCAGAAGGCCCGCAGCGGCGGCGGCGTCCGCGTCGGTTTCGAAGGCGGCCAGATGCCTCTGGCACGCCGTACCCCGAAGCGCGGCTTCAACAACATTTTTGCAAAGCCCTATGAGATCATCAACCTGAGTGCGCTCGACAAGTTCGAGGACGGCGAGACCGTTACCGCAGAGGCTCTGCTTGCTAAGGGTATCCTGAGCAAGTGCGCGTATGGTTACAAGGTGCTCGGTAACGGCTCTGTTACCAAGAAGGTCACTGTTCAGGCCGCTGCGTTTTCCCAGTCTGCTAAGGAAGCTATTGAAGCAGCTGGCGGAAAGGCAGAGGTGGTCTAAGTGATTCAGACGATCCGTAAGGCCTGGGGCGTTCCCGAACTGCGCAAGAAGATCGTGTTCACGCTGCTGATCCTTCTGATCTTCCGCATCGGTAACGCGATCCCCGTCCCCTATATCAACACGACGCTGCTCGGCAACTATCTCGACAGCATGAGCGGCACCGTGCTTGGCCTCTACAACGTCATGTCCGGCGGCGCGTTCGCAGAAGCGACGGTCTTCGCGCTGGGCGTCCAGCCCTACATCAACAGCTCGATCATCATCCAGCTGTTGACGATCGCGATCCCTGCGCTCGAGCGTCTCGCCCGCGACGGCGGCGAGGCCGGCAAGAAGAAGATCGCCTCCATCACCCGCTACGCGACCGTGGCGATCGCCCTGCTTCAGGGCTTTGGCTACTACATGATCTGCAAGAACTACAACATCCTCGAGCAGCAGGGCATCTGGCCGGCGCTCGTGATCATCGTTTCGTTTGTTGCCGGTTCTTCGTTCGTGATGTGGCTGGGCGAGCAGGTCAATGAGTTCGGTGTCGGCAACGGCATCTCCATCATCCTGTTTGCAGGTATCCTGTCCCGCGTGCCCAACATGGTCACGATGGGTGCGAGCTACATCCGCACCAAGGGCTCCATCGGCTACCTGTGGATCGCGCTGCTGATCGTCGGCATGCTTGCGATGGTCGTTTTGATCGTCCATGTCAACGAGGCCGAGCGCCGCATCCCCGTCCAGTACGCCAAGCGTCAGGTCGGCCGCAAGATGTACGGCGGCCAGGCATCCACCCTTCCCATGAAGGTGAACATGTCCGGCGTTCTGCCCATCATCTTCGCGCAGACCATCGCGTCCCTGCCCGCCACCATCTGGGCTTTCATCGGTACTCCCGAGGAGGGCACCGTTGGCCGCAGCATCTACAACGCGATCGACACCAAGTCTGTGCTGTATCTGATCGTCTACTTCCTGATGATCATCGGCTTCAGCTATTTCTACGCTACCATTCAGTTTAACCCCGTTGAGATCTCCAACAACCTCAAGCGCAACGGCGGCTTCATCCCCGGCTTCCGTCCGGGCAAGCCCACGTCTGACTTCATTGCCAAGGTTCTCAACAAGGTCACCCTTTTCGGCGCCATCTACCTCGGCATCGTGGCCATCTGCCCGCTGATCGCCGGCAAACTGCTGGGCAACTCCGGCCTCGCCATCGGCGGTACCTCGGTCATCATCGTTGTCGGTGTTGCACTTGAGACGGTCCGCGCGCTGGAGTCTCAGATGATGATGCGCCAGTACAAGGGCTTCCTCGAGTAAGAGAGGCGTTTCTATGAAACTGATTTTATTGGGCGCTCCGGGCGCTGGCAAAGGCACGCAGGCCGCTGTCATCTCCCGCGAGTTAGGAATCCCCGCGATTTCCACCGGTAACATTCTGCGCGCGGCCATCCAAGAGGGCACGCCGACGGGAATGAAGGCCAAGACCTATATGGACGAAGGCCACCTGGTACCCGATGAGGTCATCATCGGCATCATTAAAGAGCGGCTCGCCGAGCCCGATTGTGCGAAAGGCTTCATCTTAGACGGTGTGCCCCGCACGATCGCGCAGGCAGAAGCTCTTGAGGCAGCCGGTATCAAGTTCGATCATGTCGTCTCCCTGGAGATCGCTGACGCGACCATCATGGAGCGCATGAGCGGACGCAGGGTTTGCAGCAAGTGCGGCGCAAGCTACCACATCGTGGCAGTGCCGCCCAAAGCCGAAGGCGTCTGCGACGTCTGCGGCGGCGAGCTGGTCACCCGCAAGGATGATAAGCCCGAGACGGTGAAAAACCGCCTTGCGGTCTATCATAGAGAAACAGAACCGCTCAAGGACTTCTACCGCGAGCGTGGGGTTCTGTATCCGGTGGAGGACATGGGGCCGGTGGAGGCCACCTCCAAGGCGATCCTCGCAATACTGAGACAGGATGGTTAAGATATGATCATTGTGAAATCAGAGCGCGAGATCGAATTGATGCGCCGAGCGGGAAAAATTACCGCGGCTGCCCGTGCGTTAGCAGGGGAAATGGTAAAGCCCGGCGTAACAACCCGAGAAATTGACAAAGCAGTGTTCCATTTCATTCGTTCGCAGGGCGCTGAGCCGTCGTTCTTAAACTACAACGGCTATCCCGCCAGCGTGTGCGTGTCCGTCAACGACGAGATCATCCACGGCATCCCGGGTCCCCGGGTGCTCAAGGAGGGCGATATCGTCAGTGTGGACGTGGGCGCATACATCGGCGGCTTCCACGGCGACTGCGCAGCCACTTACCCCTGCGGAAAAATTTCCGAAGAGGCACAGCGGTTGATCGATGTGACTCGTCAGAGCTTTTTTGAAGGATTTGCGCAGGCCCGCGAGGGCAACCGCATCTCCGACATCTCCCACGCCGTGCAGGCGTATGTGGAGGCGAACGGCTTCTCCGTCGTGCGTGAGTATGTCGGCCATGGCGTCGGCAGAAACATGCACGAAGCGCCCGAGATCCCCAACTACGGGGCTCCGGGCCACGGGCCGAAGCTGCTGCGCGGCATGACGATCGCCGTCGAACCGATGGTGAACGCGGGCACCGCAGCCATCCGCCAGATGAGCGATGGCTGGACCGTCAAGACCCGTGACGGCAAATACGCGGCGCACTACGAGAACACGATCCTCATCACCGCCGGCGAGCCCGAAATTCTGACGGCTCCGGCACCGTAAGAGGACGCCATGGACATTGCGAATCTTGTTCAGGCAACTGCCGGCAGAGAACAGGGCAAATACTTCTTCGTGCTGGAAACAGACGGGGAGTACCTGCTGCTGGCCGACGGCAAGAGCCGCAGGATCGAAGCGCCGAAGCGGAAAAAGCAGAAGCATGTCCGTTTCATCGCAGAGAGCGCGGCGCCTGTCGCCGAGAAGATCAGAAGCAAGGAAAAAATCACAAACAGTGAGCTTCGTAAAGCCATCGCCGCATACAGCGGCAAGGAAAATCCGGACCAGGAGGGATAACACTTGGCAAAATCCGACATGATTGAAGTGGAAGGCGTTGTCGTTGAGGCTATGCCCAACACCACATTCCAAGTAGACATTGGAAATGGACACACGATCTTAGCGCATATTTCCGGAAAGCTCAGAATGAATTTCATCAGGATTCTGCCCGGTGACAAGGTCACAGTGGAGATGTCTCCCTATGACCTGACCCGCGGCCGAATTACCTGGCGTACTAAGTAATGGAGGTTTATCGACATGAAAGTAAGACCGTCCGTGAAGCCCATGTGCGAAAAGTGCAAGATCATTCGTCGTAAAGGCCGTGTCATGGTCATTTGCGAGAATCCGAAGCACAAGCAGCGCCAGGGCTAAGACTTAATTGGAGGTTAAAAAGTATGGCACGTATTGCCGGTATTGACCTGCCCAAGGATAAGCGAATCGAAATCGGTTTGACTTATATCTATGGTATTGGCAGAAAGAGTGCTCAGGAGATCCTGGCACAGACAGGCGTGAACCCCGACACCCGCGTGAAGGATCTGACCGATGCTGACGAGGCCAAGCTTCGTGAAGCCATCGACCACAGCTACATCGTGGAAGGCGACCTTCGCCGTCAGACCGCACTCGACATCAAGCGTCTGAGCGAGATCGGCTGCTATCGCGGCACCCGTCATCGCCGCGGCCTGCCCGTTCGCGGTCAGCGCAGCAAGACCAACGCTCGTACCCGCAAGGGCCCCAAGAAGACCATTGCGAACAAGAAGAAGTAAGGAGGGGAACGTATAAATGGCTAAGGTACAGAAGAAGGGCGCTGCGACCCGTACTCGTCGTCGTGAGCGCAAGAACATTGAAAAGGGCGCGGCACATATCCGTTCCTCTTTCAACAACACGATCGTTACCATTACCGATCTGAACGGTAACGCTATTTCCTGGGCTTCCTCCGGCGAAATGGGCTTCCGCGGTTCGCGTAAGTCCACTCCGTTCGCTGCTCAGACTGCGGCTGAAACCGCTGCTGCTGCTGCAATGGAGCACGGTCTGAAGACTGTTGAAGTATACGTTAAGGGCCCGGGTTCCGGCCGTGAGGCTGCAATCCGTGCACTGCAGGCCGCAGGCCTCGAGGTTACCATGATCAAGGACGTAACCCCGATCCCGCACAACGGCTGCCGTCCGCCCAAGCGTCGTCGAGTTTAATAGAGGAGGAACCAATAAATGGCTAAGAATACCCAGCCCGTTCTCAAGCGCTGCAAGACGCTTGGTCTTTCCCCTGCGGTACTTGGTTACTCCAAGTCCACGAAGCGTCAGCCCAAGCAGAGCCGCCGCAAGCAGTCCGAGTACGGCATGCAGCTGAACGAAAAGCAGAAGGTAAAATTCATCTACGGCGTACTCGAGAAGCAGTTCCATGCTTACTACGAGAAGGCTGAGCGCAAGCAGGGCATCACCGGTGAGATCCTGCTGCAGGAGCTCGAGCGCCGTCTGGACAACGTAGTTTTCCGCATGGGCTTTGCTAACACCCGCCGTGAGGCTCGTCAGCTGGTTAACCATGCACACTTCATCGTAAACGGCAAGCGCGTTAACATTCCGTCTTACCAGGTTAAGCCGGGCGACGTAGTTGCAGTTTCCGAGAAGTCCCGTTCTACCACCAAGTTCAAGTCTCTGCTGGAAGAGAACGGCAAGAAGGCTTGCCCGAAGTGGATCGAGAAGGCTAACGATTCCTTCGAGGGCAAGATCGTTGCGATGCCTGCACGCGACGACATCGACTATGATGTTGCCGAGCACCTCATCGTCGAGCTGTACTCGAAATAATAGACCCTCGCTTTTGGAACAGGCGCGGCGTCTGCTTCGCCTGTTCTATCTTAAGTTTCCAACCAACGTGAAGGAGGGTACCACATGATCGAAATCGAAAAACCGCGTATTGACTGTGAACAGCTCGCGGAGGACGGTTCCTACGGCAAGTTCGTCGTAGAGCCTCTTGAGCGCGGCTACGGCACCACGCTGGGCAACTCTCTGCGCCGCATCCTGCTGTCGTCTCTGCCTGGCACGGCAGCGTCCAGCATCAAGATCGCTGGTGTGCAGCACGAGTTTTCTACGATTCCGGGCGTTAAGGAAGACGTTACCGAAATCGTGCTGAATGTTAAGGGCATTATTGCCAAGCTGCATTGTGATGGTCCCAAGACGGTCTACATCGAGGCCGCCGGCGAGGGCGAGGTCAAGGCTGGCGATATCCACGCAGACGGTGAGGTTGAGATCCTCAACCCGGATCTGCACATCGCTACCCTGATGAGCGACGCGCGTCTGTCCATGGAGATTACGATGACTTCCGGCCGCGGCTATGTTCCGGCTGAGAAGAACAAGCAGCATCAGACCTCCATCGGCGTCATTCCGGTGGATTCGATCTACACGCCGGTTTACAAGGTAAACTACACGGTTGAAAACACCCGTGTACGCGACCTGACCGACTATGACAAGCTGACGCTCGAGGTATGGACCGATGCAACCATCAACGCACGCGACGCGGTTTCGCTCGGTGCAAAGGTTCTGCGCGACCACCTCGATCTGTTCGTAGACCTGTCCGAGGAAATCGGCTCCAAGTCCACCGTTGTTGAAAAGGCTGAAGCGCAGCACGATAAGGTGCTTGAAATGACCATTGAGGAGCTTGACTTCTCCGTGCGTTCGTTCAACTGCCTCAAGCGCGCAGGCATCAACACGGTTGAGGACCTTATCAACACCTCCGAGGAGGACATG
>OKSA01003887.1_pt1 | contig 10547 bp, 19 predicted proteins | sample 1601181 | NCBI WGS metagenome assembly OKSA01 (sample SAMEA3541538, study PRJEB24748) | human gut metagenome | biome: human gut; feature: human-associated habitat; material: faeces | place: China | collected 2012 | reverse complement strand
CAGATGGTGGAGTTGGTGAAAAATTTGGATTAGAAATCATGAAGCGAATGAATGACAAATGTGAGCAGTGGAAGAGTGAAGAAAATATTGATTACAGTATTTACGGTACGCCTTTAGAGTCTACAACGTATAAATTTGCCAAGTGTTTAAAGAAACGATTTGGTAATGATGTGTTTAAAAAAATTGATGGTAAAGATAGAAATTACATTACAAACAGCTACCATATTCCTGTATTTGAAGAAATTGATGCTTTTGACAAACTGCGTATTGAAGCAAAATTCCAGAAACTTAGTCCAGGAGGGGCAATAAGTTATATTGAAACTCCTAATATGGAACATAATGTAAGTGCTTTATTGGAAGTAATTAAATATATGTACGATCATATTATGTATGCAGAAATCAATACAAAGAGTTGTTATTGTGAAAAATGTGGATACTCTGGAGATATTCCATTAGTTGATGAAGATGGTATTTTGAAATGGAGATGTCCTCAGTGCGGAAATGAAGATGGTTCTACTATGGATATTGCATTCAGATGCTGTGGTTACATTGGGACTTCTAAGAATGGAGGTAATCAGGGAAGATATGGGGATATCCATGATCGAGTTTACCACTTAGATGATAAGGAGCTGAATAGATGAGATACGCTTCAATAAGAAAAATGGACATTAGCAACGGAGAAGGGCTTGGCGTAGCCCTCTTCGTTCAAGGATGCCACTTCCATTGTAAGAATTGTTTTAATAAAGAAACATGGGATTTCAATGGTGGTAATAAATTAACTTTTAAAGAAATTGAGGAACTATTGCATCAGTTATCAAAGCCCCAATATACAAGATTAAGCATTCTTGGTGGAGAACCTTTAGCAAAAGAGAATAGAGATGGTGTTTCTGCAATATGTAAATTTGTCAAAGAGTTTATGCCAGAAAAAAAAATCTGGCTATATACAGGGAATAAAGCAGAAGATATTGGTTTGGACTTAGCTGAGTTCTCTCGAAGAAGTAGAACAAGCCATCTTATGTACGATTGCAGACTTGAGATTCTTCCTTACATAGATGTCCTCGTAGACGGACAGTATGTAGACGAATTGAAAGACATGTCTTATCCGTGGGCAGGATCAACAAATCAGAGAGTGGTTGATGTACAAAAATCATTAGAAAGAAATGTGGTGGTCTTATGGAAAGACACTTAGGATAATCTGTCCATGACAGAAGAACACGATGAAAATGAGTGAAATAAAACACTTTTGTCAAAATTATTAAAATAAACATAAGAAAATCGTTGAAATATAAGGGATTTTTCACATTAAATATAGCAATAAAATTCCACTTTTATCCCACTATAGAAAGGAGTGTGCTAATTATGCCAAAATCAAAAGATTGTCTACAGGATACGGACTTTCTACAATATGTTCCTACAAAATTTCAGCAGAATCGCAAGACAATGTTAAAGAAAAGAAATCGTAGGAGGAGTTATTATCAAAGGTTGGAGAGATTTAAGAATGTTGGTGGGTATCCTGAACCTGTGCAATATGTGGACAAGTATTATTGTGGATTCTATGAAATACCACGTAAGAAACCCTACTATAAAAGATTTTATATCAGCGCTTGGGATGATTACAGATTTCATAAGAAACTGTCCAATAAGAAAGTTCGCAGAGTATTAGACGTACCAAGTCGAGGTGGCTATAAGAAAGTACACGATCTATGGTGGAAGACAATTTAGAAAGGAGAAGGTATGACAAAAGAAACATTAGACGATATAAGAGAAGTTATTGGTACACTAAGCGTTTGCATGAGCTATAAAAGCATTAATAACATCACATCAATTCCAACTTATGATTTATTACATCAAGTCAATATTTTAAAAAAAATTGTGCAGAAAAATATTGATCATGTAGTTGATGGTAGTCGATGCGTAGTTGTAGAAGAATCAGATTCTGAAAAGTTTAAAAATTGCGTAGACAATTACTTAAATAAAGGTTACAAAATTTCAGCATCCTCATGTAACAGCAAAACTTGGAAAGCAATTCTTGTGAAAGAAGATAATGAACAGGAGAATGGATAAATATGAGCACCGATTATAGAACATGTGAATGTGGTGAGACATTTGCTGATTGCGCAGACGGAGTTGTTTTCTGTAATTGTGGTATGGCTTGGTGTAGTGAGGAATGTGCAGCAGTAGACGGATATAGAGAAGAAGTGATTACACACGAAGATGGTTCTGAGGAAGAAATTCGTAGTTGTAATTTTTGCCGAGGAGATGATTTCGGTGATAAGGAATTACTTGAATTTGTAACATCGGCAATTGGCGTTAGTAGAGAAGATCTTGTTAATTTTTACAAACGATATAAAACAGAGTTAAAGAATGACAAAGCTTGCAGACTCGATGGATTTATTTCATCTACATTTACCAATAAAGATAGTGGTACTGGGAAAGGGTTTGTGCTTGGTGGATTAGTAGGGAGGTTTGAATCAATTAATGAATAACAGAGATTTGCCAAAGAAAGATGATATTTACAAACACTTCAAAGGACATTTTTACAGAGTGATTGACATTGCAACTCATACAGAAACAGATGAGAAACTGGTAATCTATCAGGCAATGTATGGAGATTTCAATATTTACGCTAGACCAGTAGAAATGTTTCTGAGTGAAGTTGATCACGAGAAATATCCTGATGTGGAACAGAAATACAGATTTAAAAGAGTAGGAGAAAAATCATGCAGATGACATTGATCTTAAATATTTGTGAAAGGTTGGCATTAGCACTTGGAATAATCGGACTCGTAGGATTTGTAGTGCGTCTGATCACTGCAATGGTACTGAGTGTGAAAAACAAATCTATCGAGCCGTTGTGTAGTGTATTTCCACAAGAGCAGCCTTGGTATTTGAGTTTCATGTATATTTCAATTGGATTTTTGTTTTTGATTAAATATTAAGAAAGGTTGGTGTAAAAGAATCTTAAAAAATATATTCTTTTTTATTGGACAATCAATGTTAACAACAAGCTTAATGATTACGATCATTATGTTGATAGGACTTGCTGCCGCACTATTCTTTTCCATAGTTAAGAGAAGTGTTGATCCAATAAAAGATTTTAAGGCTTCAGGATTATTGAAGCTCTATATTCAATGGGCGATGATCACAAGTTATATTTGTGTGATTAGTGTTAGTATCGCAATTTATATATAATGTAACATTTCTAGTTACATTTCTGATGACTATTCGAGGAGAAATATCTATAGATTAGACATGTCTTATTTCTTCCATATGATGACTTTAAAATTTTGTTTTTATCTACGTTTCAATTTCTGTAGGTAAAACAATACAAAAACAAATACATAAGAAAGGTTTTATCAAGTAATCCTAGGTAAAAAATGCAGTGCGCTGCCTTGTAAATACAAGGTTTAAATGACAGAAAATAAAAACAAAACTTCAAGAAATAAAACATGGGAATTAGTAAATTTTTGCGAGTTTGATAAATTTGCTATCAAATCTTATTGTGCAGTACATAACGTAGATGAATCGCTAAATCTTGGTGATATTACAAAAGTAGATGAAACCCAGCTCAAACCATTTAATATGATTTGTGGAGGATCACCGTGCCAGGACTTTAGTATTGCAGGAAAAGGAAAAGGTTCAGTTTGGACTTGCAAGCAGTGTGGGCATGCTTACAACCCATTAACAGTTCATTGGTCTGAACGTGATAAATGCCCAGAATGTGGTTCACGAGATATTGAAAAGACAAGATCTTCTTTGTTGGTTGAATACTTAAGAGTTATTCGTGCCAATAAACCAAACTTTGGAATTTACGAGAATGTGAAAAATATTGTCGGCAAAAAATTTAAAGACACGACTTTTAAATTATTTACACAGGAACTTGAAGAATATGGATATAACGTATATTGGAAAGTCCTCAATGCAAAACATTATGGTATTCCACAAAATAGGGAAAGAGTGTATTTAATTTTTATTAAGAAAGAATTGGATAATAGTAAATTTAAATACCCAGAGCCATTTGATAATGGTGTTCGTTTGAGAGATATATTGGATGACGAAGTAGATGAGAAATTTTACTTGAGTCAAAAACAAATTAACAAAATAAAAACAAGTACGTTTACACAGGAACGAACAAGAATTCAGAATTCAGAATGTTGCCAGACATTATTAAGCAGAGACTTTAAAGATCCAAAATGCGTACAGGTTGGGCAGTTATATGGAACAAATAAAGAACCAAATCCACAAGCAGGAAGAGTATATGATCCAAATTATATTAGCCCAACAATGGATACATGTAGTGGTGGCAATAGAATGCCAAAAGTAGCAATCAAACAGGCAACTAAGAAAGGCTATGCGGAGTGTGAAGTTGGTGGCGTTGCAGATCTTTCATATCCAGACTCCAAAACCAGAAGAGGCAGGGTTCAAGAAGATGGCAAAATTTGTCCGACTTTAACTGCAACTGAGACAGGAGTATGTCGAATTGAATCAGACATTAAAATCCGAAAGTTAACCCCAAAAGAATGTTGGAGACTGATGGGATTCGATGATAAATCATTTGAGGCTGCCGAACAAGTAAACAGCAATAGTCAGTTATATAAGCAAGCAGGAAATTCAATCGTAGTAGATGTTTTATACTATATCTTCGTAGAACTATATAAGGCAATGCCATATTTATTCGATGATTTAAAACTAAGCAGTTTCTTTTCTGGAATTGGTGCTTTTGAAATTGCCTTAAATAGATTATATCAGGGAATTCAGTCTGGAAATTTTATCAAATGGGAAGAGTAGCTTCTTCTCCAGAAATTAGTTTATTTCCATGCGTTGTAAAATATCAGAAAGAAATATGAGGCAGGGTTAATCCAAGAACGTAGATGTAATATGAGAGAGTATACATTTAGAACAGATGGCGTTACAAATACGCTAGCAACAGTTCCAAAAGATAATTACATTTGTGAATACGAGGAGGAACATGGGCGAAAAGAATAAAGATTTAGACAATTTATATTTACAGTGCCAAAGTTGTGTAAATAAGTATACTTCTTTTGAGTGTGCTTTATGCGAAGACTTTGACATGTATAAAGAGGAGGTACAAAACTATGCCAAAAAAAGCCGATCCAAATAAGAAACAAGGTAATCAATATAAGTCAAAATTACTCGCAGATGCAAAATATACTGGCGAGGGATTAGACAAATATGTCGCTGATGGCACTATAACACAAGAAGAATGCGATCAGGCAAAAGCCAAAGCACGAAAGAGTGTTAGACTTCGAACGTCAGGAGAACTTAAAGAAACAATTGAAAAGTATATTGCAGATCATTCAGATCAGTATAGTTCAATGAATGACTTCATCTGCCAGACGTTGACAGAAAAGACTAACCTAACTCAAGAAAGCGCCAAAGGAGAAAACAAAAACATGATAACAAATAAACCAACAACACTGATCATTAAAGACAGAGGAACAGGCAAAACAACACAATTGCTTTACACGAGTGCTACAACACAGTATCCAATTATTGTGCAGAATCATTCACAGGTCAAGTTATTATTAGACAAAGCAAACGATCTTGACTTAATTATTCCAGTACCTATGACTGTAGAAGAATTTAAGAACAATCGTGGAATGAATTATGATCGTATTCTTGTTGATGAAGGGTATGACTTAATTGGCGAAGCCCTTGATGCTTATATGGGAATGCATGTAGTAGCAGTTACGCTTACTGATAGAGTAAAAGAATTTGCAGATAAGAAAGCGGTGAAGCTGTGAAAATTTCAAAATTACAAGCAATCTGCGAATACGACGATAGTGATAAGGAAGAATTTATAAACTGTCATCCAAAGCAGATTATAAGCGAACGAATTCCAATCCCAATTTGGGAAGTTCTTTATCGCTACAAAACTGCTCGTGGCAACGATAAAATTGCAACAAAATATATGATCTTAGAAGAATTTTCGTGGGATATGATTGATAATGAATTTAAAAATTATATTACCGAGTTCAATGAGAAACACCCAGAAAGAAAGCTATCAAATGTAGAAATTCTTGATAGTACATTTCTTGGAAAAGTATATATTCCGCTTGAATAAATATAAAAACTCAATTGTAATCAATTCCCTGTAATTAGGGTTGTATAGTGAGATGTCATGTATTACCCATGAAACATAGCGACAATAATGGCTAAAACGTAAAATCTTACGCCATGACCTAAGATAATTGGTTTCTAAGTATAAGATAAATACCTTTAACGGATTGGTAAAATCCAAAAGTTAAAGGAAGATTACACTTGAATCCAATCTATGATGGATATATTAAATTTTTAAGAGATATGTCTGGTGACAAATTATCAGATTTAAAAGAAGGATATTTTTGGCTTAACAGACAGATCATTAAAGGATTTGACAAGCAAGGAAATATACATAAATTTTATAAAGTTGTTGTTTCTGATGATTTAGAAAAAGTTGAAATTAAGAAACTAAAAACATATGACAATATCAAAGATGTAGACTTAGCAAGTTGGCAAGAGTTAATTGATTTAAACAAAGAGCATTTAATTCAAATTGAGTCAGAAGCATTGAATCTAATCAAAGAAAAGATGCAGAAATACGAGAACTATACTTCGATTATTCCTGTGTCAATGGGAAAAGATTCTATGGTTACATGCCATCTTGTGAGAAGTTTATATCCTGATACAAAAGCAATATTTAACAATACATCCTTAGATTGTGTAGACACATATCAAATGGTAAAAGGGTTTCCAAATTGTGAAATTATGAATCCAGGTAAAGGATTTTATCAATATGTAGCATCTGATCATATGATTCCAACTAGATTTTCAAGATTCTGTTGCAGGATTTTCAAAACAGGCGTAATGGTATCACAACTTGACCATGATCATCCGTATTTATTGTGGATGGGAATGCGAAATGAAGAATCAAATGCGAGAAGTTCTTATGAGGATGAATGGATTAACAAAGCCGAATGGGGCAAGACTTGTTGGCAAGGAATTCTACCTATTAGAAAGTGGTCAGAGCTTGATGTCTGGCTGTATACAATATGGAGAAATATTCCTATTAATCCTAAGTATAAAAAAGGATATTCTAGAGTTGGTTGCCATTGTGCTTGTCCATTTTATACGAAATCTACATGGATTCTTGACAAATATTGGTATTCAAAATCGTACAAAAGGTGGAGAGATATTCTCAAAGAAGATTTTATAAGCAATAAGAAATGGATCATTATGAATTGCACATTGGACGAATATTTAACGCAAGCTTGGAACGGTGGAACATTTAGAAATGAGCCAACAGAAAAAGTTATAAATGAGTTTGCTGAATATTCTGGGATTAATCAGAAAGTTGCAATTAAATATTTTAACAAAGCATGTGATTGCTGCGGTAAAAGAATTAAACACAAAGAAGTTTTGAGCATGAATCTCAAATTACATGGTAGAAACATTGATAAATTCTATTGTAAGAAATGCCTTATGCAAGAATATAATTGGGATTCTGAGGCATGGAATCACCAGATTGATATGTTTAGACAAGCAGGATGTGAGTTATTTTGAAAGGAGATTATAATGGAAGAACCAAATTATATAACAGTTGGACAGCTTAAGAAACAGCTAGGCAAATATCCAGATCATATGCCAGTTGTTGGCATAGATAATGAATTTATTACTACGACAGAACATGACACTATTGCACTTGAGGACGGTGTAGGATTATACGAATTTGGAGTTGTGAGAATTTGTTAAGGAGGATTTATGGCAGATAAAAATTTAACAGCTAAAGATATGAGTATGGTTTTTGAAGAATCATGTTTAACTGTCAAAGATGTGAAAAAGTTACTTGAGAAATTTCCAGACGATATGATTGTTGTTAATAGTGGATCAAACGATTACAGACCAATTGGAGATATCAGCATTGAAACAATTGATTATTGCACCGAAGACGGAAAGATCGTCTCAGGAAAAGTAGTTGGAATCTACTAATTACATAAAAGAAATATTTAATTTACGAAAGGAGCGTGATTTACAAATGTTTATGAATGATAAACCATTTAAAGTTTCGGGAAGTCTAAAAGATACATTTGACGGAACATTAGAAAAAACTTTGAGATTTATTTGTGATATTCATGGAGAAACGGCAGATAAATTACGTGGAATTAAAGAAGTAGACGGAAAGTTATACTTTGGATGGATACCGACAAAAAACAGAGATGATGATACTTTAGATGAAGAATATATGAAGCAGTGGGATATTGTATTGTCTGGAGATATTATGAGACCATCTTTCAATATGTTGATAGAGATTATCATTAATTGGTTGAATAGTGACAACGCAGCATACGAGTATAACAGATTATATTATGAAGAAGATGATCTTGATTACGCTGAAGAAGTGATCAAAGGATGGACGATTTCTTCTATTACATATGATGATAATTGCCCAAGTTTTAGCGTATTTTCTGTTGCACCACGATGGGGAGAGATTGGTAAATGATTGAAATTTTAGAAAGAGGAACACGAAAACAATGCACTTGTGAAAATTGTGGTGCAGAGTTGAGTTATGAGAAAAATGATATTAAAGATAAGCCAAAGCGAACGATTGATTTCAGAACTCTCAAACCAGTATACCCACCAAACTATATAATTTGTCCACAATGCAAGCATCCAATAGCAATTGAGGTAGATGAAAATGATTAAAATTTTAAAAGATGGCACTAAACGAAAAGTTAAATGCAATGGATGTGGCGCCGTGTTGAGATTTGATGAATCAGATATTAAATCTGAACTTGTCGGATACAGCTATTGTAGTGGGTATGTGGAATTCATTCACTGTCCACAGTGTGATCATAAAATTATATTGTAAAGTCAAACAACAGAAAGGTGGTGAAAAGCAGTGCATCCTAACCGATTTTTTGATGAATGTGCTATTAGAACAGGACTCGATACGGTTGAAATTTTTGATGAAGAATTACGATCTAAATTATGTAATACGCACCCAAAGAACTTTATCAAAACAAGAATAGAATTGCCAGTATATCAAATCAAACTAGCATATTTTACAGCAAAGGGAAACTATAAAAATGCATACAGATATGCGGTATTCAACTCAAAAGATGATAACGAGTATTCAGATTTTTGGCTCTATATGTTTTTAAGAGATTACAATAATGAGAATCCAGATCATCCAATGAAAGATTGCAAAATATTGGATATGCAATATATCGGAGACGCTGTGCTGCCGATTGGTTAGGCTTCAACCATCTGTGCTAATTACCTTTAGAATATAAAGGTTTCCACGAAGATATAGTTCAGCGGATCGTTGGTTAGATTATATCGAAAAAAGTAATGTGATAGTGGTGTAAAAAGACACTCACCAAGTATGGCTTTACCTCACGAGAAAACGAAATAAATTTTTCGTGAGGAAGTACATTTGGTTAAGAAACCTAAGAATATTGATGAATTATTAGACACATGCCCTGCAAATAAGACAATTTGTGACAACATAATTCGGGCATGGTCAATTATAAACAGAACTGATTATAAAAAGATTTTATGCTCAATTTCTGGCGGAGCCGACAGTGATGTAATGTTAGACATTATCTGGAAATGTGACATACATAACAAGGTTGATTACATGTGGTTTGATACTGGTTTAGAATATCAAGCAACTAAAGATCATCTGAAATATCTTGAAAACAAATATGATATTGAGATTATCCGACAGAAAGCAATTAAAGCAATTCCGTTGTCATGTAAGATTCATGGACAACCATTTATATCCAAGCATGTCAGCGAAATGATGTATAGATTGCAAAGCCACGGATTTCAGTGGGAAGATGAATCATTTGATGATTTATATAAGAAGTATCCGAAGTGCAAATCTGCTCTTATGTGGTGGTGTGATTCACACGGTATGTTAAATAATGGCAAAAGATTAAGTAGTTTCAATATTAACTACAACAGATTTTTAAAAGAATTTATAGTCCAGAATCCACCGCAATTTAAGATTTCTGGGAAGTGCTGCAATTATGCTAAGAAAGACGTGTCTTATAAAGCAATAAAAGACAACGGATACGATCTAAGTATTATAGGTGTTCGCAAAGCCGAAGGCAGAGTAAGGGCATCAAGATATAAAAGTTGTTTTGATGAAAAGGTCGGGCAGTGTGATCAATACAGACCAATTTTTTGGTATTTAGATAGCGACAAATCAGAATATTGTGCATATTTTAAAATTAGACATTCGGATTGTTATGAACGATATGGTTTAAAAAGGACAGGCTGTTGTGGGTGTCCATTTGGCAAATATTATCAGAATATAAAGAGATAAAAGTCTTATATGGAATCGATGCACACTATAAAGGACAAATTTTAAATAGTAAAATTACTCATAAAATAGTAAATACAATGTATGATGCTTATCGTGAACTGGACGGGCAGGATTATAAATTCGGTACGTTCATCTCCGGTCCGTCAAAGACGGCGGACATCCAACAGGCGTTGGTTATGGGAGCACACGGGGCACGGGAAGTATTGGTGATTTT
>OKSA01003885.1_pt1 | contig 10548 bp, 9 predicted proteins | sample 1601181 | NCBI WGS metagenome assembly OKSA01 (sample SAMEA3541538, study PRJEB24748) | human gut metagenome | biome: human gut; feature: human-associated habitat; material: faeces | place: China | collected 2012 | reverse complement strand
GATTTCACACTCTGATGGGCTGGATTAAGATGCATTATTTTAGAGGATTGCTATAGTTCTGGCAGTAGAGGACACAAGGTTGAAGAAATCAGACAGGAATTCTTTGGCGGAACGAAACCATGTTATAAGAAGAATTGTATTTTGAGAGGAGGCTTTTATAAATGTTGAACATTATTTATGGAGATGTGAAAAACAGTATTTATAATACAAATGTTTATTTTAAAAACAGTTATGAACCAGAATGGCTTGATGCAGAACTGGCGAAAAAGATGATTAAAGATATTGATGATTCAGAAGTATTGAGTGGTGAATGCATTAACAGTCCGGTGTTGGGACAGATTCCTCCTGAAAGACTGTCAGGAGGAGTGAAAACATTGTTGCTGATTTTAAATGAACCGGATCGGATTTTCAATGCCTCGACCTGTGGCGATAACTGTGCAAAATGGATATTGGAAATAGGCAGGATTAAAGATGTTACCATTAATCTCAGGCATATGATGAGTTTTGGAAAAGACACAAAATTTGAGATAAAAGTCCAAAATGGAGGAGAAACGGTCCATTCAATGAAGGAACTTGTTCCTATAGCAAATAAGTATTTAAATGAAATGAAACAGGAGTAGTGATTATGAAAGGTTCACATAGAATCATTGTAGAATCCAGAAAAGTGAAATATGATTTTGTAATTCATAGGAATATTACAATCATTACTGGTGACAGTGGATCAGGTAAGACTGTTTTAATTGATCTTATACATGATTATGGAAGATATGGTGCGGACAGCGGTGTATTTCTTTCCTGTGACTGCCCCTGTAAAGTGATTGATAGTGAGGATTGGGAAAGAAAGATAGAAGAAACAACAGGAAGTATTATTTTTATTGATGAAGGAAATCGCTTCCTCGTTTCAAAGAAGTTTGCACAGCTTGTGCAGGGATCTGATAATTACTTTGTACTGGCTACAAGAGAAAAGTTTCCGGCATTGCCATATAGTGTAAGTGAAATATATGGATTTCGCAAATCTGGAAAATTTCATGATGCGAAACAGAAATATAATGAGATTTATCATTTGTACGGTGAAATATCAGAGGAAAAGAATATCAATCCGAAACTTGTAATAACAGAGGATTCCAATTCTGGATTTGAATTTTTTAAAGAAATGTCCAGACAGAAGGGTGTGAACTGTTTTTCTGCTAGTGGGAAGTCAAATATCATCAGACAGTTGGAACAGAGAACGAATGAAGAGGGTACAATTTTGGTCATCGTAGATGGAGCTGCATTTGGTTCAGAGATGAAAGACATCAGTGAATGCATTAAAACACAGGGAAACATTGTACTCTATGCACCAGAATCTTTTGAGTGGTTGTTACTTTCAACAAAGGAAATACCGGAAGTAAAAGTAGAAACAATACTTCAGAATCCAGAAGAATATATAGACAGTAAAGAGTATGTCAGTTGGGAACGATATTTTACAGATTTATTGATAGAAAGTACCAGTAAGAATTTTATATGGGCATATTCGAAGAAAAGGCTTACAAAGGCGTACTTTGCTCCAAGAATAGTGAATGCGGTAAAAACAATCATGAAATTGGTAGACTGGGAAAAATCATTCTGAAAAGTCAGAAAAAAGCTTTTATTATCGTATTACGTGATATAGAAATGCCGAAATGAATGATATGCAAAATCCTGCTGATAAGGAGTAATAGATGACAATGGATGTTTCACTTGTAATTGGTGGTTTAAAAGGAATTTTAGAAAATTTATGTGATAATTATTCGGATAGTATTATTGGGCAAGCGGCAAGTACATCTCGTGATTATTTGAAAAATAGAAATGTTGACTCTAAAATTAATGAGGCTGCTTCTTGTTTAACAGGATTGAAATGTAGAGATAACACATTATTTTTGAGCGATTTGCAAGCGGCATTTTCTAAAGACAATCTGCGAGCGATTTTAAAAGAAATTCGAAAAGATGATGCTTTTGATATGGAAGAAGCATTGAGACAAAAATTAAATGATTTATGTGAGGCATATTATGTTGATAATGCTGATAAGATAATTGATTCATTGGTGCAAATGTTTTTTGAACTTACAGCAATGAATAATCCTGAATTGGAAGGAAGATTATTTTTTAATAGGCTTTCACGTAAGCAAGAAGAATTAAAGACTCTACTAACTACTGGACTATCGGAAATTAAAAATGAACTGAGTTCTATATCTGGAGTTTCTTATGGATTAAGAAAATCAGATTATGAACATGTTCATATAGAAAATGGAACAGTGATTGGTGATGACAAGGATTTGTTCACTTGGAACCTAAAATTTTATCAGACGGATGGGTTGTTTGGTAGCAATGAAAAACGGAAAGCCGAAGTTATAGGATTAACAAAACATTGGAAGGAAGAACGTGAGTTATATCCGGGATGGTATATTGCCCCAGTAGCTAAAAGAGAAATATTAGCGTCATATACCAGAGATGAATCATTATTGTGGAAGACAGCTGAACTGTCCATGCAAGAAAAAATAGATTTTGCATTTGAATTAGTATGGAGACATGAAACAGGATTTATTGTGTTTTCACAAATACTGCAGAACCATATTTTTGAACTGTGGAAAGAGTATAAAGATAAAGGCGACTGGTCAGCTCAGGATAAGAACGAAAAATGGTTTTACATTGGTCAATCATTATTGCGTGAATATAGAGAAGACATGAATTGGAATTCGTGGCAAAAAGTATTCGATGTGATGAAAAAAAGTGCTGCAATAATGGAAACCGGAAATGAAGAACTTGAAATGGAATTCATAGTTCATCTCTTTTATAAAATGCAAATATCTGATGTTCGAGATAAAATACAACAGTTTTCCTGTGAAGATAATAGGTATGCATTGCGTTTGAATAAGGTTGGTCTAATGGCAGAATGTGGTCTGCTTGAAAGTGCATATTCAGAATTGAAAACACTCATTGCTGAACTAGAAGAATCCATTGATAGCATGCCAAAAGAAAAAAATAAGGATTTTGTACAATGCGGATCTATTTTATCTGGTGCATACGAACTTTTAGCATTTGTAATTCAAGGACTTCATCCATTTGATAAAAATGAGGAGCTTCATGTAGCATGGAATGGAATAGAAGATTATTCTCGATTTTTTGATTTCGAGAAGGAAAAAAACCAATGGAATAATTATTTGTATAATTACTACTGTAAGCACAAGGAAGAACCTTTTGAGATAAATCGAGAAATAAGAACAATCACATGGGGGAGCAATGGATTTGGAGAAATCTATAGTTTTTATAGAGTATTGGCAAGAATTGCAATGCCGCTGCATATTGGTATGACAAGACTTCTTTCACATCGGGAAATAGAATTTATTAACGCACTATTTATCAATACTCCGTCATTGGGATTTTTCATGTGTATGAGATCAGGAAATGACAAAGTAGTTAAATCTATTATTTCACGTAAAAATTGTATCAGTGCCGGTTTTGATATTTGTAGAAAATTATTTGATTATGCATTTAAATGTATCGAACAAAATATCGAAAGTATCAGCGTAAATACTGCAAGAGGTAATGCGTATACTCATTTGCTGAATAATGGGTTGGAAATACTTAGAAGATTAGTTTCGGTAGCTTCTTTAGTTCAGCAAAAAAAATTATTGACACTGATGTGCAAGTTAATTGATACAGATATTGTGCGTGAATACCGTGTAATGGATAAATGGATTTATCAGATTCTTTGTATCATAGATGAAAATATTAAATCACAGTATTTAAACGAAATATTATTATCTTCAACAAAAAACAGAACACATATAGGTGAGGATAGATCAACCGATCCTTTTGATGTGATTTCTGCCAGTACCCTTGCAAAAAAATACTATGAAAAAGCAAATATAGATTCGACTATTATAGATGATTTGATAAAATGTGCTAGTGAATCGGATGAAGATTATTGGGCGATTATTCCGCGTTTAAACAAATTAAGAGAATGGTCTCTATTATCAGCTGAACAATTGGCGGATTTACGCGAATTAATTTGGAAAAATGTAAATGAAGACACAGGACTTCCGAATTTTAAGGAATACTACGCCGCAGCCTTTTTGAAGTGGCCAAGTCCAGAGGGAAGAGATGTTAAGACCCTTGTACGAAACTATATTATGGATAATAAGTTTTATGATAATCTGAAATCCAGAGGACTTGAATCAGTTACGATGGGCGAGGCAAGAATATTTGCAGAACTTCAGTGTATGAATTATTTGTGCCCTGATTTATTGGAAATTGCGGATATCGAAATCATCCTTAACAGATTTATTGAGTACTGGGAAATCGGTAGGAGCGGATTTGATAATAATGAGCATAGGGATTTTTATTATGATGAGTTTTATGATAGATATCAAGCACTGGAGCGAGTAATTGGAAGCTTTTCGTTTGAAATAGATCAGATGAATTCTGGTTTAGTAGTGTCGTTATTAAAAATGCTTGATGAAATGAGCGAATATGGGATAAATACTTTAGAATCAAGAGCTCTTTTATTTAGCAAAGAAAGAATAGAAGCTGAATTAGGAGAAAACATTATTGATCAATTCTATAGTGATGATAAGAATAAAATAGCAGATGCGACGAATGCTGCTGAACATATTATTTTGAAGTGGCCGGAATTAGATACAGCAAAAGAATTGTTGATCGAGCAAATAAGACTTATAAGATATGGGAAACAGCCTGGATTACAGATGTTTTATATTTCTATACATAATTTGGCATATATGGGGGTGCTTGATTTATCAGATGAAATTCTTATGCCATTAGATAAGGCTTTATTAGAGTGTGCAGAGCATACGGCTTATGAAAAAATAAAGGAATGTACAGAAAAAGAGATAAAATCTACAATAAATCTTCGTTCCGCATGTGCAAGAACTGCTTTTCAAATAGATAAGTGTATTTCGGAAAAACCAGATGCACCGGTATTGAAAGGCATTGAAAAATGGAAGGAAATATGTATTGGAAGATTGTCAAACAATGAATTTGTAGAGGTTAAGAGACAGTGGCTTTTATAGATTAGAGAATTATATGCTAATAGACAAGATTGCTTTATTGTATCTCCGAGACGGAAAGATTCTGAGTTTCAGAAGTAGAGGAAAAGACATATATTACAATCCTGAAGGAAAAGAGAAGGCACAGAAACAGATATGCAGATACTGGCGCGATATAGCGATATTGGAAGATACAGTAAAGTTGAAGCACAGGCACATTATCATCAGGAAGGAATCACTATGTGGATAACCTGGTATATGGCTAAGTTTGCTCGTGAGTCTAGATACCAGGAAATAGAAGTGGAGTATTATGACTTTAACTGGAAAAACAGCGCCAGAAATTGTCAGGATGGACGGTACAGATCTGTTAGCATGAAATTAATCATTTGTCCGGAAAGATTATATAACATGGATAGAAATAGATGTGTTACGGAATTATGTACGATTCTGGACCGAGAATATGGTATCAGTACGGACCGGAAGATGTAAAGCAACAGTATAAAGAGTATCTGCAAAGTGTGCTTCGAAACTATTAGTTCTGGTAGCAGGAAAAAAATTATTCTGAAAGGTCAGAAAAATCTTTTCTATTATCGTATTACATGGTATACTGAATACCGAAATGAATGATATGCAAAATAGGATTTTATGCGTTAAGTGTTCGGTGAATGGGGAGTTGTCACTGAAACGAAAAGTGCGTCTTACGGTATATTATCCGCACCCGTTGCAAACAATATAAGAGGATATCTCATATTGTGTTAGGGAATGTTTTCGACATACATTCTATCACAATTGGAGATATCCCTTTTAATTTGGTCAAAAGGATAATCTCCATTTCAAAAATACAAAGGAGGTTATTTTTTAATGGTTGACAAACTGAAAATTGAGCAGGCAGTCCGTCTGCTTCTGGAAGGTATCGGTGAAGATATCACGCGGGAAGGTCTGATTGATACTCCTGACAGGATTGCCCGTATGTGTGAAGAAATTTACGGAGGTCTTGGCCATGAAGCGGACCAGCATCTGTTGAAGCAGTTTCCTGTGGAGAATAATGAAATCGTGTTGGAAAAAGACATCACCTTTTACTCAATGTGTGAGCATCACCTAATGCCTTTTTATGGAAAAGCTCATCTTGCATACATCCCCAACGGCAAAGTTACCGGTTTAAGCAAACTGGCACGTACAGTAGAGGTTTATTCCAGAAGACCACAGATCCAGGAACGGCTTACTGTTCAGATTGCAGATGCTTTGGAGCGTACTCTGGATCCAAAAGGAATTATGGTAATGCTGGAAGCGGAACATACCTGTATGACCATGCGCGGAATAAAAAAACCAGGCAGCAAAACGATCACTACTGTAACCCGTGGTGCGTTTACAGAAGATAAGGAACTGCAGAAAATGTTCCTTTCTATGGTAAAAGGATGAATAACAATTTTTCAGATATGGATCGTGTCAATCAGATCTGGAGGCATCCGGTTTATCAGGAACATTATAAAAAAATACAGGAACTTGAGAGTGAACGGATCTTCTGCCGTCATACGCCTGAACATTTTCTGGATGTTGCACGGCTGATGTACATTTATGCACTGGAGGAACATCTGGAGTTGTCCAAAGAGCTTATCTATGCAGCAGCACTTCTTCATGATATCGGACGTGCACAGCAATATCAGTACAACATTCCCCATGATATTGCAGGAGTAGAAATCGCAAGGGAAATTCTGACAGATCTGCACTTTACAGAGAAGGAAAAAGAACTGATTCTGTCTTCCATTGGACATCACCGAAAAGGAGATTCCTGCAGTATGCTGGCAGCACTTCTTTATAAAGCGGATAAGCAGTCCAGAAATTGTTTTTTATGTTCCGCAGCTTCTGAATGCTATTGGTCTGATGATAAAAAAAATATGAAAATTGAATACTGATCTTCTTTATAAGCACAAAAGAAAGGATGGGCTTTGCTCATGAAAATTGGAAACCGTTTTTTTGACACTAAGAATCATACTTACATAATGGGAATTTTAAATGTTACTCCTGATTCCTTTTCGGACGGCGGCAAATGGAATCATATGGATGAAGCTTTGAAACATACAGAGGCAATGATTGCTGATGGTGCAGATATTATTGATATCGGAGGCGAATCTACACGTCCCGGTCATACTCCTGTCAGTGCTGATGAGGAAGCACAGAGAGTTCTTCCTGTTATTGAAGCGGTCAAAAAACATTTTGACATTCCTGTTTCTGTAGATACTTTTAAGAGCAGTGTTGCTGAAAGTTCTATTCAGGCAGGAGCTGACCTGGTTAACGATATCTGGGGATTAAAATATGATCCGAAAATGGCAGCTGTGATCGCAAAATATGATGTGGCCTGTTGCCTGATGCACAACAAATCTAATACTGAATATCAAAACTTTGTCATTGATATGCTCGCCGAAACACAGGAATGTGTTAATCTTGCAAGACAGGCTGGAATTAAAGATGAAAAAATCATGCTTGACCCGGGGATTGGTTTTGGAAAAACATTTGAAATGAACCTGGAAGCAATGAATCACCTGGAGCTTTTTCAGAATCTGGGATTTCCGGTTCTCCTTGGTACATCCCGCAAATCCATGATCGGACTGGCACTGGATCTTCCTGTAGATCAGCGCACGGAGGGGACTTTGGCTACCAGTGTAATTGGCGTAATGAAGGGATGCTCTTTTGTTCGTGTCCACGATATTAAAGAAAATAAGCGTGTGATCCAGATGACAGAAGCAATCCTGGGACGCAGATAAATTACTGGCACAAAACAGATGGTAAATATAAATAACATACAGAAAGGATTTGCTGTTATGGATGAGAGCAGATTAGATAAAATAGAAATTAAAGAGTTGGAAGTTTTTGCAAACCATGGTGTATATCCCGAGGAAAATGTTCTGGGACAGAAATTTGTTATTTCTGCCACTCTTTTTACCAGGACACGTCTGGCGGGATTAACCGATGAGTTGTCTGCCTCCATAAACTATGGCGAAGTCAGCCATATGATCACTGATTTCACCAGAAAACATACTTATAAACTTCTGGAATCTCTTGCAGAGAATCTTGCAGAAATGCTTCTTTGCTCTCTTTCCGGACTTGAAAAAATCACTCTGAAGATCGAAAAGCCGTGGGCACCGGTTGGTCTTCCTCTGAAAACCGTATCTGTGGAAATTACACGGAAATGGCATACTGCTTATATTGCTTTTGGCTCTAATATGGGTGATAAAAAGATGTATATAGATAATGGGATCCGTGGTCTGGCAGAGACAAAAGGATGCCGTATAGAGGCAATTTCCGATTATCTTATCACAGAACCTTACGGAGTTACTGATCAGGATGAATTTTTAAATGGAGTTCTGAAAATGCGGACACTTCTTACTCCTGGAGAATTGCTTGTGCGACTGCATCAGTTAGAACAGGCGGCAAACAGGGAACGTATCATTCACTGGGGACCGAGGACACTGGATCTGGATATCCTGTTTTATGATCAGGAAATCATTGATATGCCAGATCTTCATATTCCTCATATTGATCTGCACAACCGCGATTTTGTTCTTGTACCAATGAATCAGATTGCTCCGTATCTGCGACATCCTGTGTTAAATCAGACCATTTCGCAGCTTCTGGACAGCCTTCTGAACAAATCTGAAAATACTGCAAAATAAATGTCTCGGGATTTTGGCTACGTTACTGTGAACGGAGTGAACAGTAACGATATCTTTCTGAATGTTCCATTGATATTTACTTTGCTATTTTTTACAAACAGTGCTATGATATATTCAATGGAAATTCTATAAAAGAGAAAACACCTACAGGAGGGCAAAAAATTATGAAAATCAGACGCGAAGAACACATGGCAGGTGGAAATGGTCACGTAATCATCAAAGAAATCCTTGACGCAGAGCAGTTGAACGGTAAATGTGGACTGTATGCACAGGTAACCCTGGAGCCGGGATGTTCACTGGGATATCATGAACATCATGGAGAAAGTGAAACCTACTATATTTTACAGGGACAGGGCGAATACAATGACAACGGTACCTATCGTCCGGTAAAAGCAGGAGATATTACATTCACACCGGACAATCATGGACATGCACTTGCGAATACAGGAAATACAGATCTGGTTTTTATGGCTCTGATCATTAAAGACTGATATAAAAACAGCAGCACATATTTCTTATGGAAATAATGACTGCTGTTTTTATTACCAGGACAGACTGATTATAATAAAAAATAGTATAAATCAGGTATCATTTCATAATCATTCAAATGGAGAATCAAACTATGTACAGAAAAACAGCAAAGAAGTTACTGAAATTCATAGAGAAAAGCCCCACTGCATTTCAGGCAGTGACGGAGATGACCAAAAGGCTTGACAAAGAAGGCTTTGAAGAATTGAAAGAGGAGGATCACTGGAAGCTTAAAAAAGGCGGAAATTATTATGTGACCAGAAATCATTCTGCGATCATAGCTTTTTCCATTCCGCAGAAGCCTGTGTGGAAGTTTCATATTATGGCAAGCCACAGTGATTCCCCTTCTCTTAAGATCAAGGAGAATCCTGAGATAGAGGTGGAGAATGCTTATATCAAACTGAATGTGGAGCGTTACGGTGGAATGATTCTGTCTCCATGGTTTGACAGACCTCTGTCAGTGGCAGGAAGGCTGATCGTCCGTCAGGATGGAAAAATCAGAGAGAAGATGGTGACTGTGGACAGAGATCTGCTGGTTATTCCTAATCTTGCCATTCATATGAACAGGGAAGTAAATGACGGATATAAATATAATGTGCAGAAGGATATGCTGCCTCTTTTCAGCGATAAGGAAGGAAAGGGCAGATTTATGGAAACTGTGGCTGAGGCCGCAGAAGTAAAGACAGAAGATATTCTGGGACATGATCTGTTTCTTTATGACAGAACTCCGGGTACTCTGTGGGGAGTAAATGAGGAATTTGTCTCTGCACCCAGACTGGATGATCTGCAGTGTGCATTCGCTTCTATGGAGGGATTCCTGCAGGGAAATCGTGAAGAAAGCATTTCTGTACATTGTGTGCTGGATAATGAAGAAGTGGGAAGCAGTACAAGACAGGGGGCTGCCTCCACATTCCTTAAGGATACTCTGATGCGGATCAATATGGGATTGGGACGTACCCAGGAGGAATATTATATGGCACTTGCAGACAGTTTTATGATTTCTGCAGATAATGCCCATGCTCTCCATCCAAACTATACGGATAAGACGGATCCGGTAAACCGTCCGGTGCTGAACGGGGGAATCGTGATCAAGTACAATGCAAACCAGAAATATTGTACAGACGGAGTGTCCGCTGCAATTTTCAAGGATATCTGTGACAGGGCAAAGGTGCCGTACCAGACCTTTGTAAACCGTTCGGATATGGCAGGCGGATCCACGCTGGGAAATATTTCCAATACCCAGGTTCCTGTGAAAACAGTGGATATCGGTCTGGCACAGCTTGCCATGCACTCTGTATATGAAACAACAGGTGCGAAAGATACAG
>OKSA01003883.1_pt1 | contig 10553 bp, 5 predicted proteins | sample 1601181 | NCBI WGS metagenome assembly OKSA01 (sample SAMEA3541538, study PRJEB24748) | human gut metagenome | biome: human gut; feature: human-associated habitat; material: faeces | place: China | collected 2012 | reverse complement strand
TCTGGCTGGCATCGTGGGACTGGATCGACATACCCACCTGCACGATGCCCCAGCCGAGAATAATGACGCCCAGCGCCTTGATGATGCTGAAGATAAAATCAGAAAGGTTATTTACAATATCCAGCGGATCGCTGCCCGCCGCCATCGCAGGCGTAGCGCAGCAAAGACAGAGAACAGCAGCCCCAGCCGCCGTCCAATAGCATTTTTTCACCTTACTCAGTCTTGTCGGGTTTGAAATCTTTTTCTTTTTCAGATAATTCATGTTCAGGTTCCTCCACGTCAATAAAATCATAATCGTCCAGTGATTTGAACGCATAGGGCAGGTCAGGCAGTGCGTAATCCGGCGCGCCCAGCGGCTTATGGATATAAGGCATTGCCTTGCCGTCCGTCGTCAGCTTAATGTTGGGGTGGCGCTTGATGTTGTACTTTTTGTCCAGTACAGGATCTTCCCCTCGTATAAACAAGATCGCTTTATGGGTGTCCAATTTTCGTACCTCGTCAATGGTCATCAGGTCGCGGCCCGTCTGCTGGAAGTTGGTAGAGCTGGAGCCGCTGCGACCCTTCGTCTGCCCCCGTGTGCGGGTGGCGATGGTCTCCTTGCCCAGCAGCTTCACAATAAACTCCAACGAGGTCGGTTCGTTGCCGCCGCCAAGGAACAGCAGCGTGTCGCAGTTGCCGATGATGCTCTCCCATTCCTTTTCGTACAGCGCCTTGATCTGCTGAATGTTCTGCACGATGATGTTCAGCCCAATATTGTAGCTGCGGCAGGTAGCCAGAATCTTCGGATAGCTCTCCGGCTGGGCCACATTCGCCCATTCGTCCTGAATGACACGCACCGGCACAGGCAGACGCCCGTTGTGCTTCTCGTCCGCCCTGCGGTAAAGTGCCTGAAAGCATTGGGTGTAGAGCATTCCCACAAGGTAGTTCATGCTGCTGTCATCAACAGGAATCACACAGAAGATGGCTTTTTTCTTCTCGCCCAGGCTGCCAAAGTCCATCTCATCCACCATTGTCATTCTGGCATACTGCGGGATATTGAAGGTGGCCAGCCGCACGGCGGCGCTTACCAAAATGGATTTTGCGGTCTTGCCCGCCGCCTGCTTGAAAGCCTTATATTGCTTCACCGCCACATGGTTGGGCTGTTCTTCTTCCAATGCCCGAAAGAGCATATCCAGCGGACTGCGGTATTGATCGTCCTCCTCCCGCACCTCGGCAAAGTTCATCATGTAGATCAGCATTTCAAAATTCTGTTCCTCCGGAGGCGCTTCGCTGACGAGGTAGAGCATGAGGGCTGAATCCAGCGCGATCTCCGCCTTCTCCCAGAAGGGGTCGTTGCTGGAAGCGTTGCGGGGCGTGGTATTTTTGATGAGGTTATCAATGAGGGTCAGCACATCTTTTTCGCTGTGAATGTATGAAAAGGGGTTGTATCCGTCAGACTGGCTGGGGTCGATCAGGTTGAACACCCGGACTTCGTAGCCCTGCGCTGCCAACAAAGCGCCTGCCGCGCGCAGCAGCTCGCCCTTGGGATCTGTGATAAGATAGGAGCAATTCGCACTGTAAATATTGGGTTTGCAGAAAAAACGGGTCTTGCCGGAGCCGGAGCCGCCCACCACCAGAACATTCATGTTGCGCTGGGTGATATAGCCGTCCATGCCCAGCCGGACGCGCTGGGTCAGAATGATGTTGGCGTCCTTATGCCGGTGATCCATATACTTCCGGTTCAGTTCCTTGGGGCTGCCCCATTTAGCGCTGCCGTATTCCTCGCCCGGTCGTCGGTTCTCCCGGCTGGAGTAGTAAAGTGCAATGCCGCAGCCGTAGAACAACAGGCTCCCCAGCATACATTTCAGTGTGTAGGGCGTCCAGCCTATGGAAAAGGGGCGCTCCAGCACTTGGCTGAAACGCCCCATCCATTGAAAGAGGTTCATACCGTCCTCGTAGGCATAGGCGGCGATTGCCGCCAGCCAGAGGACCAACGGGGAAAGCGCCGCCCACACAGGGGCAGCGCTGCGAAAGTCATTCTGCCGCAAGGCTTAGTACCCCGTCTTGGGCAGCTTCACCGTTGTTTTGGTGTAGACGGTAGTGAGCCAGCGGGACACCGCCTGAATCCACTGCCCATTGTAAAGGCCACCCACATCCGCCACATTCACAACGCTGGCATTGTTGGCAAGACCGCTGCGGGCAGTGGCGTAGATATAAGGCGTTTCTACCTGTGCAAAGCCCGCCTTTACATTTCCGAACACGAACATGACTTCGGTAACACGCTCATTGGCGGCAAGGCCGAGGACAGCGGGGCGGGCGTCCAGCACATAGGTCTTGCCAGTGCTGAGATTATCTGCCAGTGTGCGGTAGTCCCTGGAGAGATTGGTCATATAGACCACCTTGTAGGAAAGCGGCTGATTGTAGCTGCCCGTGACGATTTTGCTCAGCGTCACCTGCGCGGGAAGCTGATCGCGCCAATAGAAGGAGTCGAGGGCAACGTTGGAGCTGTTCTTGATCTGTGAGAACACGTAGCGGATCGGCTGACCGGGGACAGCCTGCACAGGGCCGGTTTTCTTAATGGATACGCCGGTGGAAACGCTGGTATTCTGCACTTCAAAGGTGACGATCTGTCCGTTGAATTCCAGATAGGCGGTCATCACTGTGGGGTTAATGGAGTAATTCGCAGGCGCTTTGATCTCGCGGACAGTATAGCGGGACAACGGCAGCGTCTTGGAAACGGCGCGTCCGTTACGGTCGGACTTGATGGTGTCCACCACATTGCCTGCCTTGTCGTAGATCTCAAACACCGCGCCCTCCAGCAGCGTCCCGGCAGGAAGGCCGTTGGTCGCATTATCGTCTGCGGATTTCTTGATGATCTGGATCTGGCCGCACTCCGCGGTATTGCTCCACTCGATCTCTGTGGTGGAGCCGTAACGGACATAGATCGTTTTCAGTTCAGGATCAAGCACATAACCGGGGGCGGCTTTGATCTCACGCAGATAATAGCGGCCATCGGCCAGTCCCTCGTCGGCGTAGATGTAGCCGTCCTGATCGGTCACGTACTCCCCGATGGGATTGTGATTGCTGTCGTAAAGCAGAAACACCGCGCCGTAAATCCCCTTGCCCGTGGCCTTGTCCACCTTGTGGAGCAGGATTCTGGAAGACTTGTGATTGGTGATCTCCAGCGTGGCCGTCCGACCGTCCTTGACCTCAATACGATGAGGTGTGGTATCCAGCAGGTAGCCGGACGCAGCCTCCAATTCCGTCACGGTGTACCAGCCGCTTTCAGCTTCGGGGAGATAGATAACACCGTCGCTGTCCGTTGTGTAGGTGCCGATGATTTCACCATTCATCTTACAGATCTCGAATTTGACCCCAGCGATACGCTTTCCACTGTCTTTGTCGCTCTTGATGATCTGCAACCCGCCCACAGGCGTGTTGTAAAAATAAAGCGTCTGCGTATCGTTGGGGTTGACCACGACAGTCTGGGTACGGGCGTTTTCGTCAATGCTGTAACCGGGGATCGTTTCGATCTCTGTGACCACCACGGTGCCGGAAATACCGGAAATGGTGATTTTTCCTTCTTTATCCGTCCAGTACAGGCCGGTGGAGGACAGCGTGCCGCCCTCGGCATCTACATAGGAACCGTCGGCATAGGCGATTTTGAACTGAACGCCTTCCAGAGGCGCCTTTGTAACGGAGTCCTGCTTTACGATGATGAGATTGCCCTTGGGGGCGTTGCGGAACTCCACCGTGACAACTTCATTGGACTTGACCTTAACCGTCTGCGGGGTATCATCGAGAATGTACCCCGCCTTCGCACGGGTTTCCTTGATGATAAGCGTCGTACCAGGTGCAACATCCGTAATCGTGAACGCACCTGCACTGTCCGTCACGAACTTGCCATTGGCGTTGCCGATGAGATTGCCGTCGGAATCCGTGACAAGGAACTCCACATCGGAGATGGGCGCATTTGTTACGGAGTCCACCTTTTTCACGAGCACGCCGCCCTTGGGCTGGTTGCGGAACTCCAGCGTCATCACGGAATTGCGCTTGATCTTGATGCTCTGCGGCGTATCGTCCAGGATGTAGCCGTCTTTTGCCCGCACCTCACGGGCGATGACTGTCATGCCGGGGGTCAGACCGTCAATGCGGATGGTGCCCGCGCTATCGGTCACATACTTTCCGTTGGCGTTGCCGATCACGCTGCCATCCGAATCCGTGACGAAGAATTCCACATCGGAAATAGGCGCGCCAGTGACAGCGTCTTTTTTGACGATCAACAGCGAGCCCATCTTATCGTTGCCGAAGGTCACGGTAATGACATCCTGATCCTTGCCGGAGAGATAGACCGTTTCCGCGGCGTCGGTGATCACATACCCGTCCGGCGCGGAGATCTCCTCGCAGACATAAGTGCCTGCCTTGAGGCCGGTTGCAACGATGGTGCCATTGCTGGATGTTTTGTACTCGCCAACCACAGTGCCGCCTGTACCGGAGGTGCCGCCGAGGTAGCGGATGCGGAACCATGCACCCTCCAGCGGCTGACCGCTCTCACTGTCCACCTTGCGGATGATGATGGCGGAAAGAGGTGTGTTCTCAAAGGTCAGGACTTTGCTCTCACCACCGGAGATGAAGCATTCCTGCGAGGCAGGCTCCTTGATGGCGTACCCGGACGCCGGTTCCAATTCCGTTACTTTGTACCAGCCATCCTTGACTTCGGGGAGAATGATTTTTCCGCTTGCGTCAGAAAAGTAAGTGCCGAGGTCGTTGAGCTCACCGGTGTCGGTATGGTTGCTGCCATACCAGATCTGGAACTTAGCGCCCTTGACGGGATCGCCGGTGACGCTGTCTACCTTGCGGATCTCCAACGTCGGCTTGAGCGCGTTGAAGAAGGTGACGGTAGATGTCTCACCGGGTTTCAGCGCTACTTCCTGCGGAATGGGGCAGAGAATAACATGACTGGGGACATTGATCTCCGTGACCTTGTAGCTGCCCACAGGGATGCTTTCAAGGAAAATGCGCCCATGGTTATCGGTGGTGACGCTGGTGGAGTAGCTGCCGTCGATCTGCTCAATGCGGTAGGTCACGCCCTCAATGGGTTCGCCGTTGGCGATGTTTTTCTTGATGATCTCAAGACCCGGCTTTTCGTAGTCCACAAAGGTGACTTCGCTGGTCTTGCCGGGGCGCAGCGCCACGGTCTGCTCGGTATTGGTTACGATATAGGGTTCCGGCACAGATTCCTCTCGCACCATATAAACATCTGCGGGAATGGCCGAGAGAGTGGCGGAGCCATCCACACCAGTTGTGACAGAGGTGGAATAGTTGCCGGTGACGGACTTCACCGAGAACACCGTGCCGGCAATCGGTTTGCCGCTCATGGCGTCCCGCTTGGTGATCTTCATATCGGGCAGTGCGTAATTTTCGGCAGTGACCGTGTACTGCTTGTCGCCATCGGTGGTATCGACATAGACGCTGATGGGCGTAGAGTCGGCGCAGTAGCCCTCCGGGGCCTCGGTTTCCACGAAGGACCACAGGCCCTTGGTGACATCCTTGACCTCAATGATTCCGCCATTTTGGGTCACATCGCTGCCGACGATCTGACCGTCGCGGTAAATATTAAATTTTGCGCCATCCAAACCACGGGTCGTTCCTGCGGCAACCTTCCGCAGCGTAATATCAGCGTCCCCAGCTGGCGGCTTTCCCGGCTCGGATGTATTGGTGACGAGTTTTCTCGGCGCATAATAGTTAAAGAAAGCCTGACGCCCCTTAACGCTGGATTTCGCGTAGACCGCCCATTTTGCAGCTTCATCTTCTACCACAGTGGCGATGATGCCCTGTTCTGCGTATTCTTCAATTTGGCGCTGAAATTCTGCGTCTTCCTTGGCCTTTTCTTTCAACATCCAATCGATATAGCCCAAGTACATTTCATAGGTATCGGCGTTGGCGTAACCACCGCCATCGATGTCACCATCGCCCTCACCCTTGAAGGTCTGGTGATCCCATACATAAGTCTGTGCCGCCATAAAAAGGCTGCCGGGGATGTCACCCTTATAGTCCACGATGAATGACATCATCCATTTGAAGTTTTCAAGCTGCTGGGCATCCAGTTCACCCATGCCGCTCTGCGCCAGCGCCGTTTTCAGGACAGCGTCCGCATCCGCGCCGGTGGCGGAGGTATAGGTGTAGCTATTCAGAAAGCTGGCAGTGCCCCAACGGTAACCGTAGCCGCGGTCAAGGCAGTACAGCAGCTTGCCTGCCGCCATCGGGGGCTTGTAGCTGTAAGGCGTACCGTCATGGAGAAGCCGCGTTGTCCAGTAGTTTGTGTTGCTGGTAGGCTTGATCCCTGTTCCGGTGCTGGAAGCGGCCAGCGCGGAAGTCGGGAGCAGCGTCAACAGCGTCATGATAACGAGAAACGCCGAGACGAGCCTGGTTCTTAATTTTTTCAATGAGCTACCTCCTTGCAAAATTGCACAAGAAAAAGCAGACCGAGGCTTCCCGGTCTGCTTTGTGATATAGGATAACAGAATTTACTTTGTTGCCGGCTTGTCCACCGCCGAAATGCTGTATCCGCTGCGAAGAAATAGTTGGACACAGTACCAGCACTCCAAGCCGTTGGCGTCAGTCCCTCGTGCAAGGCCGACGCCGATAGCCGCATAGCTTTCATCGGTCATGTTTTCCATGTGTCCTGCGGATTTTGACCATGAATATACGAGCGTTTCCGCAAGCGCGGTTTTTTGCTGCGCAAGATAGAGCAGCGGGATCTGGTGGATATTTTCCCCAACCTGCCTGCAGTCCGTAACGGTGTAATACTTCCTGCCGTCTGGTCTGGTATGAGAATAGGCACCTGTGGCAGCCATTTCATCGGCCCGCACCTGCGCGGCCCGCATCAGTTGATCATCGGCCGTCAAAGCTGCGATGCCTCGCTCCGCACGGAGGGCGTTGGTGCGAGCTACAATATCCTGCTTTGCAGCATCCACATCAGAAGGCGCAGCAGCAGGCGGAACAGCTTCAGCGGAGGGAGCCTCGCCGGTGTAAGGCGCACCGGTTTCGATTTGCACACATCCGCTGTCCGCATTCCAGAACACATTGAAGCCGACCGCTTTGCCAATGTCGCGGAGTTTCACATAGTTGTGTCCAGCAATACCATACGCTTCCATTTGCACCTCCTGCCCATCGACAAAAATACGATGGTTGCTGCGTTCAGCGAGGATTCCCGCAGCATAGGCGGAAGCTCCGCCTGTGATAATAGCGCCGATAAAAAGGCCCGTAAACATCGTGAGGATCTGCTTCTTCATGGAAAAGCCTCCTTATTTTTGATCTACTATTCCTTTACGATCATAAAGCGGCTTTTTCAACAAAAGATTTTTAAGAGGCCTGAACAGCCTGCACACACCAGCGCTGACTGGAATCTCCGGCAACGCAGGTGAAGAGCGTGATCCGGTTATCCGTGGTAGAGGACAAATAGCTCCAATCGCTGCTGCTGATTTTGGTCACAGTCTCCACCAGATAGGTACGGGTACCCATGGATGTGGTATAGGTGATCTTATCGCCTGCATCCAGATCCTTGATGCTTCCGATCACATATTTGGCGCCGCGATTATGCCCGCAGACAGCCACATTGCCGTTCCAGACGCTGGTACTGGTGAAATGCCCCAGCCCCTTTTTCATGCTGGCAGTCGTTTCACCTTCCCAGAGATAGTAGTTCTTGACCCCGATGGCAGGAATGGAGATCTTTCCGACGGCACCGTTGGAGAGCAGAAAATCCTGTGTCAGCTCTGTGAAAGCGGGCGTCGCAGGAGTAGCTGTGGAGCCGCCCTGCAGAAAACCGGGAATCTCAACAGTTCCGCCGCCGGGAGAAATTCCGTAAATGCCGCTGCCGGATGCAGAGATGCTCTGAAGACCAGGCAGCATGATTTTTTCCATCACGCCGGTTTGGGTGGTGCTGAGCTGCCCGTATTCCAGTTCGGGGATCTGGTAGTCCACCACATTTCTTCCACCGTAATTGTAGCGGGAGCCATAGACATCCCCATAGGAAGAGGAGGGATAGTATTCCGGGGTGCCATCGGTTTCAAAGGAATAATCGGCAGCCTGTGCGCTGACCGCCATCGCAGAAAGCATGGCAGCCAGAGTCAAAGTCAATGAAAAAAACTTCTTCATACGGGAGCCTCCTGTTCTTCTTCAGCGGGAACGGTAAATTCATGCCAGTCATTGTGCTTGCTGGCTTGGATCGTGTAAGTATGGTCACTCTGCGGGAAAGAAACGGTGAACTCGCGCCCAGCCAGATGCCTGGCAAGGGATTTTTTCACCTCAACCGCGACGGTATCTCCCGGATTCAGTGTGAGAGCGCCTGCATCGATAGCGGGAATCTCGCTGTCAGGCTCCACACGGAACTTTGCAATCAGCCGGTACTCTCGGGGCTTGCTGTCCGGAACATACACATAGACATTTTTGCGGCGGCGCAGCAGGATGAGTGCAGCGGCGGCGATGCCCGCGCAGAGCAGCACGGCAGCGATGATCAGCAGCGGAGCGGCAAGGCTGTCATTATCCCAGATATGTGTTTTCTCGGGGACGATCTCACTTCCGGTATAAACCACGGTATAAGTGATGCTGTCCACGCCTTCCGAAGTAACGGTTCCGTGATATTCCGCCGTGGTGACATAGCCTGTGGCAGCCTGATAGCTGCTGGAGGCGGAATAGGTAGCGACCGCCTGATACTGAGCGGGAACCAGCGCCTCGCCGACGAGCGCCGTGCCTGTGACCTGCCATTCCACATTGGCAAGGGCGAGCGTTTTCCCGTTTTTGACGGTCGTGGCCGGCACATAAGACATGTCGTTGCGGTCCAGATTACCGATCACCTTCGTCTCGGTGGTTTTGCTGTATTTGGTGGTGTAGCCGGACGCCTCTGTGGAAAGCGTGGTATGATCCAGCACCAACTCGCCGGAGAAGCCGTCTTTTTCATAGGGCATACTGGGCGAAAGCTCTGCGAGGATCTGCGCAAGGTCATTTTTGGCGGTGTTGACTGTGACGGTTTCCGTTACAGTTTTGCTTTCCAGATACGGGTGTTCCACCTTTGTGGTATAGGCCCAGGTATAAAGATAGCCGTCGTAGGAAAAGTCCTCTTCCTTCAGATCATTTGGGTCAACCTCCGGGGAAAGCGTGTAGGTTTTTACAAGCCGCTGCTGGCCGTTCAGGTTTTCCGCTACCAATGAATCGGGAACCTGAGCGGCAAAGGCGCTGACCGTCAGCGACATGGCAAGCAGCAGGCAAAGGGCCAGCTTTGATAAGCTCTTCATGGTGGCCTCTCCTTTTTTACAAATTCTGTTTGATGATTCTGGTGATGATGCCGACGGCGATGCCGCGTTCCTCATCCAGACGGGTAACGGCAAAGCTGACGTCGTCTTTTTTTCCGGGCATTCGCCGGTCATAGCAGGTGTGGGCAACCGCGTTGACACCGTTGTTGAGCCGGATGAACACAACGCCGTGCCGCACATCGGTCACTCTGCCGGCGTATTTGCCCTGCAGGACACATTTATCCAGATTGCTCTGGTTGGCGGCGGACGAAACGCTGCGGATATCTGCTGTGATGGAAATATGGTTGATGTCGCTGCGGTCAATGGTGAGCACACGGACAAGAACACGGTCGCCGACGCTGTAATACTCGCGGGCATCACCGAACCATGCGGCAGACAGATCGCGGGCGAAAATCGTACACTCCACGCCGAACACTTCTACACGCAGGACTTTTTCCGCAACACCAATGACGCGCGCCTGTACGACGCGCCCTTCATAGATCATGGGGATGCCCTCTTCATTGGCGTCCAGATAGAAGGTCTGACGCTTACGGAGCATGGCGGCCTTTCGACTTGCCACAACGCTGCGGGCGGTGTTATCCAGACCCCGGACGATGAAATCGATCTCCGCGGTGAGCATGGTTGCAAGGATACTGTTCATCCGCTCCATAAACGGCTTGTATTTCGCTCCATACGGAACGGGCCCGGAATAGAGCATCATTTCTTTCAGCGGGATCGCAATGCGATAACCCTTGTAGTCAACGACAACGATCGTACGGCCGGAAGGGGTCTGCTCCACGCCATCCAGAGTTCCGGTCAAGATGCGCCCGGTGATATGCGAGGTCTTGATCTCATGCCAGATGACCTCACGGCGTTCTTCTTCCGTTTCGATACGGTCTTTTGCATCAACGGTCAGAATGTAGGAGTCACGGCGTCCGGCAGGTGCGGGAGGTGCAGTGGACTGCGGAGCAGCTTCACCATCTGCGGATTCCGTTTCATCTTCAGTGGGCGGAGCATTTTCCGCATTTCCTTCCAGCAAAAGCGCATCCAGAGCATTTTCGCCGCTGCTGTCAAGGGGTGCCGGAGTGCTGCTGTTCAGCTCCTGTAAAATGCTGTCGTACTCCGGATCTTCCGCTGCTTCATCGGAAACAGGGACCGTCTCTGCGGCATCAGCGGTGTTTTCGGCATCCGGCTCGTTTTCCTCAACATCTGCTGTGCCGCTCACATCGCCGGAGCCGAGATCAACTTCCGGGGGTTCTGCCAGCGGAGTTTCCGTGTAGTCGC
>OKSA01003868.1_pt1 | contig 10587 bp, 8 predicted proteins | sample 1601181 | NCBI WGS metagenome assembly OKSA01 (sample SAMEA3541538, study PRJEB24748) | human gut metagenome | biome: human gut; feature: human-associated habitat; material: faeces | place: China | collected 2012 | reverse complement strand
CCCGGCCAACCTCCCTGCACTGTCCAAACAGACCGGTGCGCACAGTTTCCACCTTTCCGGCAAGCAGGTGCTGGACAGCCGGATGACCTTCCGCCGGGAAGGCGTCCCCATGGGCCTGCCTGGCTTCTCCGAGTTCGAGCTGTGGCAGACGAGCGAAGAGACCATCTGGAAGGCGCGCAACGTTCTGGATACGCTCTGACGAAAAAAATCCCGCCAAATGGCGGGATTTTTTTGCTGTATGGAACGGAAATCTCAGACCTTGCGCCGCAGCAGACTCATGGGCGGCAGTTCCGGGGTGGGGATGGTGTATTTTTCCATCGCATGGGGCGTGGACTCCACCTTCTCCCCCGCCTCGTTCTGGATCCACTCCGGGTGCAGCGGGATGCTGCGGCCATCCGGGCAGAGCACTTCCAGCGTGTCGCCCAGGCTCCACTTGCCCCGCTGCTGGCAGCTGGCGATGCCGTTCTCCCAGCTGTCCACAGTGCCCACGAACTCCCACTCGCGGATGTAGGTGGCGCTGTCGGTGGCCTGCTTGGCCTGCTCGCGGCCAAAGTAGAAACCCGGCGAATAGTGGCGGTGGCTGGTGCGGGTCAGCTCGGCCAGCACCTCGTCCGGCAGCTCAAAGTTGTCGTTCATCGGGTCGGCCAGATACTGGTCCAGTGCGCGGCGGTAGGCGGCCGTCACGCTGGCGACGTAGTAGAACGTCTTGGCGCGGCCCTCGATCTTCAGGCTGTCCACGCCCGCCTTGCAGATGAGGTCCAGGAACGGCGCCGTGCACATATCGTTGGCGTTCAGGATATAGCTTCCATCCTCGTTCTCGCCGATCTCATACAGCTGGCCAGGGCGGGTCTCCTCGCTCAAGTAGTATTTCCAGCGGCAGGGCTGGGCGCACTGGCCCCGGTTGGAGTCGCGGCCCGTCAGATAGTTGGACAGCAGGCACCGGCCCGACACGCTCATGCACATGGCACCGTGGACGAAGGCCTCGATCTCCAGTTCCGGCGGGGTCTTATCCCGGATGGTGGCAATGTCCTGCAGCGTCAGCTCACGGGCCAGCACCACCCGCTTGGCGCCCAGGTTGTAGGCCGCACGGGCAGCGGCCCAGTTGGTGATGCCGGTCTGGGTGGACATGTGGACATCAATGTCCGGCGCGAACTGCTTGCAGGCTTCCAGCACACCCAGATCTGCCACGATGAAGGCATCCACGCCCGCTGCGGCCGCGCTCCGGATGGCGTCCGGCAGACGGTCGGCCTCTTCGTTGGTGGGCAGGGTGTTCATGGTCAGGTAGACCTTGCGGCCGCGGGCATGGGCATAGATGACGCCCTCGGTCAGCTGTTCCGGCGTGAAGTTGGCCGGGGCTGAGCGCATCCCAAATTCGGGCAGGCTGCAATAGACGGCATCTGCACCGTAGTTGATGGCATAGCGCAGGCGCTCCAAATCGCCCGCGGGGGACAGAAGTTCCGGGATCTGTAACATAATCATTCTCCTAAACGAGCTTACCCTCTCCCAAAGGGAGAGCCCTTGGCCAACCGGCCAACCATTGCGTTTTCTGTCCGGCCCAAGGGCTTCGCTCTCATTTTTTTGCCGCGATCGAGCGGTTCACATCCGCTGCCTTCTGGCAGTTGGTCTGATGCTCCGCATAGGTGCGGGCGTAGTAATACTGGCCGCTGAGGTCGGTCACAAAGAAATAGCAGTCCTGGACCTCCGCATCGGGCTGTGGGGCCAGCGCAGCCCGGATGGCGGCCAGACCGGGGTTCGAGATTGGCCCGGCGGGCAGGCCAATGCAGGTATAGGTGTCGTAGGCATTGCGGATGTTTTCGGGGATCTTCTCCCAGCCGCCGTACCAGGGGGCCACCCAGTTCCAGAGATAGTTGTTGTCTGCATCGCTCTGAACATAGCTGGACGTGTTGCTTTGCAGCTTGGGGTAGGGCGAACCTTCTGCCAGACGGTTGCGGAACACCTGGGCCACATTGTTGTCCTGGTCGTTGCCGGCCTCCTCCTGCACGAAGGATGCCAGCGTGATGACCTCCGAAAGGCTCAGGCTCTGCTGATCCAGCTCCTTATACATCGCGTCGGTGAACTGCTGGTCAAAATGCGAATAGAACGTTGCAACGTAGTTGTGCACCGTGTCATCCGCGAGGAATTCGTAGGTATCCGGGAAGAGATAGCCCTCACATTTCAGGAAACGGTCTGGGGCATCCGTGTCATCGGGGACATACTGCCAGAACGTGTATTCGCTGAAATCGCCGGTGTTGGCCTCTTCGAGAAACTCCTTTGCGGTGCACAGCCCGGCCTGTTCCATCTTCTGCGCGATAGCGATGGCCGTCGTGCCCTCCGGGAAGGTCAGGCGGACGCTCTCCGCTTTGGCATACTCGGAAAGGGCTTCAATAAGCCCATCATAGGAATATGCACCCGTTTGCAGAGTAAAGTCACCGTATTGCAGTTTTCCTGCTGCCCCCTTGTACCCTACATACCAGCGGAACAAATAAGATGAACGAATGACTCTGGCCTCTTTGAGTTGATTTGCAATGGATGCCACACTGCTGCCCTGCGGGATGCTTACCGTTACTTCAACGCCAGGCTTTCCGCCGTTCCCGTTTATCTCATTGTATGCAAACAGTGCTGCCGCTCCTATCGCCAAAATCAGCAGTACAAAAATGACCAGCACGATTTTCAAGGCACCACCTTTTTTGCGTGGTTTTGCATGGTTGCTGTTTGCCATTGACACTTTCCTTTCAGTCCAACATCAGCCGCATATAGCTCTCGCTCACATCAAAGGCTTCGCCCTCAAAGCGGATCATTCCATAATCTTGCCGGGTGCCCTCGCCAAGGAAGAGGTTCTGCGCGGCTCCCACGGTGATGACGGCCTTTTCCACGATGACCTCTTTTTCGCGGGCCGCTTCCATCAAAATCTCTGCGGCGCGGTCACCGGTGGCCATCATCTCCACAAAATAAAGGGTGTCCTCCTTGCGGAAATATATCCCGTAGCCGTTGTCGTTCGAGACGATGGTGGCCCCGCGGGAGTACAGATCCCCCAGCACCACGGCCATCTGTTCCGGCGGCAGCTGCACGGTGTCGGGCCAGAATCTCGCCCGCAGCTCACAGAGCTTTTTGGCCGTGACGGTGTCGAACTCGGCCTGGCTCCACAGGTTGCGGTCTACCTCGCGGGGCAGACACCGCAGCGGGAAGGCCCACTGGAAGCCCTTATCCTGCAATAGCGCCGCCTGCTCGTTCCCGCTGGGCACAACGACCACGAACCCGGCTCCTTTCTGTTTCTGCTGAGTGCACAGGTGGTCTACCAAGCCCGCCAGGATCAGGCTGCCCTGCCCGGTCAGGCCGTACAGGCAGCAGCCGGGCCGCCCCTGCAGCGAGACCGGCACTGCCATGGCCACGGCCTCAATGTGGTCATTTTCCTCCGCTACATAGACATTCTGCTCCCCGGCAAAGCGCTCGATGGCGTTGGCGAGGAACGTTTCGTCCTCCCCATGTTCGCGCTGCCACAGCGCCAGGATCTCCGCCCGGTCGGACGGCTGCATCAAACGGTACATAAAAACACCTACCTCCTACGCATGGGTATCCCTGCGCCTGCCCGGCACAGGTTGATTGTGCGTTATTCCGCAAGGGCCGCGTCCACCCACCGGCGGACCTCCTGCCCGATCTCTTCAATGCTGCGCATCCCGTCCCCGCAGGTGCAGGGCACGGTCTGCCAGCCCAGGTGAGCGGCGCAGAACTCAGCCGCTCTGCGGCTGCGGGCCAGATACTCCACATCCTTTTCGTGGACGTCCTTTTTGCTCTCGTCGCCGTGGTAGCGCTGGGTCATCAGCTTCTGGCTCACGGCAGGGTCCACCTGTAAATAGATCACGCAGTCCGGTGCGGGCAGCCCCAGCAGATGGAACTCGTAATCGAACAGCCAGTGCAGAAACTGCTCCCATTCTTCCGGCGGCAGCTTCGAGCACTGGTGCACCGCATTGGAGGTGGTGTACCGGTCAGCGATGAGGATGCCGCCCTCTTCGTAGAATCTCCCCCAGTCGGCTTTGTAGCCCGCATAGCGGTCCACCGCATAAAAGCTCGATGCTGCGTATGCGTTCACGTCGTCGGGTCTCGCGCCGAACTGTCCGGCCAGATACATCCGGACCAGCGCGCTCGAATCGCTGGCATAATTCGGGAAGGTGATCTCCCGCACCGGCCTGCCCTCGGCGGCCAGTGCTGCGGCCAGACGCTTGGCCTGGGTGGCCTTGCCACTGCCGTCCAGCCCTTCCAGCACGATGAGTTTTCCGTGGCTCATACGGGTTCCCCCTTCAAAGCGGCATACTGCGCCCGCACCTCGGTGGTCTTGCCGCAGCACATCCTGCCCTCCGGGCAGGGGCCGGAAACACACGCCGGGCCAGCCGTGCGGAAGAGATGGGGTGCCACCGGGTAGACCAGCCGCAGCATCTCTTCGGCCAGCGCCCGGATCTCCCACTGGGCGCGGCTGCAGCACCGCAGATGGAAGAAGTTCTGTAGGCTGCGGGCGTTCATGGTGACGACCATCTTGGTCTCGCAGGCATTGGGCAGCACAAATCGAGCGTCCTCGTTGGCCTGCTTGGAAGCCTTGGCGCGGGCCTGTTTTTCGGGCATTCCCTCTGCCATCAGGCGGGCGGTGTGGCCCTCCTCCAGCTTTTTCACGAGGTCGAGGTAGCGCGCCGCGTCCTCGTTCATGCTGGCGATAAAGGCTTCCTTCGCTTCGGGGATGGCCTCGATCTCCGGCGGGATGACATAACGGAAGTCGTCCAGCCGGACGTAGCGCTGGCTCTGCACACTGAACGATGCGATGCGGTGGCGGGTGATCTGGGCCAGCAGCGTGCGGCTGACGCCCTCGATGCCAAAGGTGAAACTGGCATGTTCTATGGGGCTGGCGTGGCCAAGGTCGCTGAGCATGGTCAGGAAGCTGGCCGTCTTCTCCTCGGTCAGGCCGTCCAGCAGGTCGGTGATGTGGGCGTCGGAATAGCAGAGCTTCGCCGCCGCAGCCACCACCTTTTCCGGCTCCGGCGTATGCGCGATCAATCGGACTGTCATCATCTGTCATTCCTCCGTTATTTTTGTCAGCGGCGCAAAGTTTGCCATGGTCTTCTTCACGCCGACCTTTTCAAAGTTGATCTCTACGATCTGGTCGCCTGCGGCAGGCTTGACCTTGAGCACCTTGCCGCGGCCAAACACTTTATGCTCCACGATATCCCCCGGCTCGTAGTGTTTCGGGGTGCTGGCGGCAGGCTTTGGCGCCGGTGCCCCGGTGAACTGCACCGGTTTCGCCGGAGCCTTGGGGGCTGCGGCGCGGCCATAACCGGAGCCAAAACCGCCCGAACGGCTGCGGCTGTCCGCGCTGGCCGACCCGGACGCGCCCCGCCCGGCATAGTCAGACCCAAAGCCCCGGCTGCCGCCGTTGTACTCCGCATTCAGGTAGCCGGATCGGCTGCCGGAACTGGAACTGGAACCGCCGGAACGGCTGCGGCCCCAGCCGGAGGCACCGGAGTAGCCCGATGCGCCGCCCGGCACGGTATCGCTGTAAGTCGAGCCCCAGCCGCCCAGCTGAGAGCGGCGCTCCAGCGCCGGGCTGCGGGTCTCCTCGATGTACTCCGGCTCGATCTCGCGCAAAAAGCGGCTGGGCTCGTTGCGCTGGGTGCGGCCATAGAGCATCCGAGTCACGCTGTTGGAGATGTAAAGATCCTTTTTGGCGCGGGTGATGCCGACATAGGCCAGGCGGCGTTCCTCTTCGAGGTCTGCCTCGGAGTATTTGCTCATCTCGCTGGGGAAGACGCCCTCCTCCATGCCGATGAGGAACACATACGGAAATTCCAACCCCTTGGCCGAGTGGATGGTCATCAGGACCACCTGGTCGCTGCTTTCGTTGTAGCTGTCGATGTCGCTGATGAGGGCGATGTCTTCGAGGTAGCCTTCCAGCGTGGCTTCCTCGCCGTGCTGGTCGCAGTAGTTTTTCACGTTATTGACCAGCTGGCCCAGGTTCTGCAGCCGGTCGGCGGCGTCCTCGTGGCCCTTGGCGAACTCCTGTTCGAGCATGGCCTTGTACCCGCTCAGCTCAATGACGTCGGACGCAAATTCATCCAGCGTCCGTGTTTCCAGCGACTCCTGCAATTTCTCGTAGATCTGCCAGAATTTCAGGATCGGCATGATGGAGCGGGCCAGCCGCGCGTACTGGTCGGCATGGCTGATGATCTCCAGCATACTCGTGTTCTCCTGCGCGGCGAGGTCTGCGATGACCTCGATGGTCGTGTTGCCGATCTTCCGCGCCGGTTCGTTGATGATGCGGCGCAGACGGACATCGTCGCGGGCATTGGCCACGATGGACATATAGGAGTGGATGTCCTTGACCTCTTTGCGGTCGTTGAAGCGCTGGCCGCCCACGATCTTGTGCGGGATGCCGGCGCGGGTAAAGTAGCTTTCGATGGGGGCCGACTGCGCGTTCATCCGGTAAAGCACCGCGTGGTCTGCCAGATGCCCGCCCTCTTTGAGGTGCTGACCGATGACATCCGCGATGTGCATGGCCTCATCCTGCTCGTTCTCCGCCGTGTAGACCTGCACCTTGTCGCCCTCACCGTTCTTCGTCCAGAGGGTCTTGCCCTTGCGCTCGGTGTTGTGCTGGATGACGCAGTTGGCGGCGTTGAGGATATTGGAGGTCGAGCGGTAATTCTGCTCCAGCCGAATGGTCTTTGTGCCGGGATAGATGCGCTCGAAGTTGAGGATGTTCTCGATGGTGGCACCGCGGAACCGGTAGATGCTCTGGTCATCGTCGCCGACGACGCAGATGTTCTTTTCCGGCCCGGTGAGCAGGCTGACCAGGCGGAACTGTGCCACGCTGGTGTCCTGGTATTCGTCCACGAGCAGATAGCGGTATTTGTTCTGGTAGAACTGCCGCACCTCCTCATGCCCGGCCAGCAGCTGGACGGTCTGGTAGATGAGGTCATCGAAATCGAACGCACCGGCGTCCTTCAGCTTCTTTTCGTAGGCCGCATAGACCTTGGCCGCCAGCGCCCCTTTCGTATCCCGCGCCGGGGTGCGCAGGGCCTCTTCGGGGCTGACGAGCTGGTCTTTCCAGCGGCTCATCTGGTTGATGGCGCTCTTGACCGGAAAGAATTTGTCGTCGATGCTCAGCTCTTTGTACACGCTTTTCATCACGCGCTGGGCGTCGTCGGTATCATAGATGGTAAAGCTGCGGGGGTAGCCGATCTCCTCGGCCCAGCGGCGCAGGATGCGCACACAGGCCGAGTGGAAGGTGGAGGCGAACACCTCGTCACCCTCTTCGCCGCCCAGCATGTTCCGCAGGCGCTCCTTCAGCTCCCCTGCTGCCTTGTTCGTAAAGGTGATCGCCATCACGTTCCAGCTGCGCACCGCATCCTTGCGGAGCATCCCGTCCAGCCAGGAAGGGGCATCGGTGTTCGTCATGATAGCCATCCGCAGCGCCTTGACGTCGTCCTCGGTCACTTCGCGGGGCACCCACTGGGAGCCGTGCGACGCACCAAAGCGGATGAGGTTCGCGATGCGGTTGACCAGCACGGTCGTCTTGCCGCTTCCGGCGCCTGCCAGGATCAGCAGCGGGCCGTTGGTGGCAAACACAGCCTCCCGCTGCATCGCGTTCAGGCGGCCGAACTGTTTTTCAATGTAGGTATCGCGCAGCGCGCAAAATTCCTGCCTGAGATCAATTGCCATTGTTTCACCTGTTCTTTAAGCTATTTTCCATGAATCACTAAGGTATAGTATATCACATTTCATCCCTATTGCACAGAGTTTCCCGCACAAAAAACCGCCCATCTGCGGCGCAGTGCCGACAGATGGGCGGTTTGGGATCTTCAATTTGCCAAAACAGGGCTTAGCCGAAGATGTTGATCAGAATACCAGCAGCAACGGCGGAACCGATCACGCCAGCGACGTTGGGGCCCATGGCGTGCATCAGCAGGAAGTTGGAGGGGTTCTCGCTCTGGCCGACCTTCTGAGAAACGCGGGCCGCCATCGGAACAGCGGAAACGCCTGCGGAACCGATCAGGGGGTTGACCTGGCCGCCGGTCAGTGCATACATGACCTTGCCGCACAGAACACCGGCTGCGGTGCCGAAGGAGAATGCGATCAGACCCAGCACGATGATGAACAAGGTGCGGGTGTTCAGGAAGGTGTTGGCAGAGGTGGTGCAGCCAACGGACAGCGCCAGGAAGATGGTGATGATGTTCATCAGCTCATTGCCGGCGGTCTTCTGGATACGGTCCACAACACCGGACTCCTTCATCAGGTTGCCCAGCATCAGCATACCGACCAGAACGGCGGCATCCGGAACGATCAGGGAAACGATGATGGTGACCATGATGGGGAAGACGATCCTCTCGGTCTTGGTCACGGTGCGCAGCTGCTTCATCACGACGGTACGCTCTTTCTTGGTGGTCAGAGCCTTCATGATGGGCGGCTGGATGACAGGCACCAGCGCCATGTAGCTGTATGCTGCCACGGCGATGCTGCCCAGCAGCTCCGGTGCCAGACGGGAGGTGACGAAGATCGCGGTCGGGCCGTCTGCACCGCCGATGATGGCGATGGCAGCAGACTGCTTCTGGGTGAAGTCCACCAGGCCGGTGGCTGCCAGCAGGCGGGCACCCATGTAGGTACCGAAGATGCCGAACTGGGCTGCAGCGCCCAGCAGCAGGCTCTTAGGGTTGGAGATCAGGGGTGCGAAGTCGGTCATGGTGCCGATGCCCAGGAAGATCAGCGGCGGGTAGATGCCCAGCTTGACGCCCATGTAGAGCATATCGGCCAGACCGCCGTTGTTCAGGATCTCGACCCACATCGGGTGCTCCAGACCATCGCCGACGAAATACTGCATGTGGATGATGCCGCTGCCGGGCAGGTTGGCAAGGATCATGCCGAACGCCATGGGCAGCAGGATCAGGGGCTCAAATTCCTTCACAATGGCCAGGTACAGCAAGAAGCAGCCGACGCAAATCATGATTGCGTACAGGTAGCCGCCCGGCTCGCCGAAGCGGGCGAAGCCAGAGCTTTGGAAAATACCGACCAGAGTGCTGATAAACTGTGTCATGTTCTTCCTCCTGTGTTAAAAAGGTGCGGTGGTGTCGTTGACACCGGCCTTGCCCCAGCCATTCTTGCTGCGGCGCACGGCCTTGAGGGTGTACTTTCCGTTGCCCATTGCGTGGATCGCTGCCATGATCGCAGCCACCACATCGCCGGGGATGCCCTCTTCCACCACAGGAGCAGGAGCAGCAGCCTGCTGAACAGGTGCGGCCGGCTTTGCAGCGGGAGCCTTGGGTGCAGCCTTTGCTGCTGCCTTCCTGACATTCATGCCGTCGAAGATCTTGCCCTCCAGCGTGATGATCGCCATCAGCAGGACAAGGATGGCAAACACCAATACGATACCGGTAATGGTGATAACCACATCAGAACCCAGATTCATGTTCTTCCTCCTAGTCATTTATTCTTCTGCGGCCAAAGCGCATGGCTCCGCCCGCAAAAACCGATTTGAAAACATTATACAATATTTTCCGGCCCGATTCAACAACGATGAACAAAAAATATCGCAATTTTTTCCAAACCGTGAAGTACGTCTTTTTCGCTCAGCGGCGGCCGATGCGGGGAGTCGCATCCGTAAAGCCGGTCTCCAGCCGGTCGCGCACACTCAGGCTCATGGCTGTGCCCAGCGCCACACAGTTCACAGGGTCGGGCGAGACCTCCACGTTGACCTTGAGTTCCTGGCTCAGATACTCCGGCAGGCCGTGCAGCTGGGCACCGCCGCCCGTCAGCACCACGCCGTTGCGGAAGATGTCGCCGGCCAGCTCCGGCGGGGTCTTTTCCAGCACCTGATGGGCCGCCGTGCCGATCTGCTCGCTCAGCATCATGACCGGCTCATACAGGTCGCTGGTGGAGACGTTCACCCGGATGGGCAGGCCGGTCAGCAGGCTGCGGCCCTTGACCTCCATCGTCTCGTTGAAATCGGCCTTCTGGGGGCAGCAGGCCACGTTCTTTTTCAGCTGTTCGGCGGTGCGCTGACCGATGGCGATGCTGAACTTGTTGCGCACATGCTTCAAAATCTCGTCATCGTAGTGGTTGCCCGCCACGCGGACGCTGGTGGCCTTGACCTTGCCGCCCAGGCTCAGCACCGCGATGTCCGTGGTGCCGCCGCCGATGTCGATGATCATCCGGCCGTCGGGCTGGGTGATGTCGATGCCAGAGCCGAGGGCTGCGGCGATGGGCTCATCAATGAGGTAGACCTGACGCGCACCGGCTGCCATGACCGCCTCGACCACGGCGTCGCTCTCGATGCCGGTGATGGCCGCAGGCACACAGACCGCCACGCGGGGCTTGACCATGTGGGAGCTGTACACCTGATTGACGAACCGGCAGATGAGCTCGCGGGTCATGGTGTGGTCGCTGATGACGCCGTCCTTCAGCGGGAAGATCGCGGAAATATAGTTCGGGGTGCGGCCCACCATGGCCAGCGCCTTGTCGCCGACCTCCAGCACCGAGTTCTTGCGGGTATCCACCGCCACCACGCTGGGCTGATTGAGCACCACGCCGGTGCCCTCCTGCGCGATGATGATGGTC
>OKSA01003863.1_pt1 | contig 10620 bp, 9 predicted proteins | sample 1601181 | NCBI WGS metagenome assembly OKSA01 (sample SAMEA3541538, study PRJEB24748) | human gut metagenome | biome: human gut; feature: human-associated habitat; material: faeces | place: China | collected 2012 | reverse complement strand
AAAAGGGCGCGGACGCCGAATACACCGAGGATGGGGAGCATTTCTTTCCGCTGGCGGGCGACACCATCGTATCGATGAACCTCTGGGGCTTTACGCCTGACTACTTGGAGCACTCTGAGAGACTCTTTGCGGACTTCCTCAAGGATCATATCAACGAGCCTACGTCGGAGTTCTTTATCCCGACAGTTGTCGACACGCTGATCCGTCAGGGGCTCGCGCAGGTACAGGTCTTGAGCACAGATGCTCGCTGGTTTGGCGCTACTTATGCCTCTGATCGTGATATGGTCATAGAGCATCTGGCGAAGCTGACTGAGGCGGGTGAGTATCCCTCACCTCTGCTCTAGGTTAGGCTCTTCCTCTACTTATGAATCATTTTGAAATCGAACAATCGAATATGAACAATTGCAAACTACTAGTTGCTGCTCTATGCGCAGCATCTATTACGTTCTCTGCTTGTAACAAGAAGCAGGAGAATCAGACCAACGAGGAGATCGTCCCAGCTATCAATCTAGCTGATATGGACACCCTCGTGCGTCCACAGGATGACTTCTACCATTATGTCAATGGTGGCTGGATCAAGGCTAACCCACTGAAGCCGGCTTACAGTCGCTTCGGCACCTTCGACGTGCTACGTGATCGCTCACTCGAGCAGATCCACGGTATCGTTGATGAGCTCGCTAAGGGTAGCTACAAGGCTGGAACCAACGAGTATCGCGTCTCTGTACTATACAAGCAGGCTATCGACAGTGTCAAGCGCAACGAGCTAGGCGCTCAGCCGATCCTGGACGAACTAAAGGCTATCGAGGCTATCGACTCTAAGGAGGCGCTCGTAGATTTCGCAGCTCAGCAGGACAACAAGGGGGATGCTACCTTCTTTGGCACCTACGTCATGGCCGATGCTGAGAATAGCGATATGAACATCTTCAACCTCAATCAGACAGGTCTGGCTCTGGGCAACAAGGAGTACTACACAGACCCAAAGAATGCGGAGATCATCAAGGCTTACAACCAGTACATCGAGCGCATCGCTCAGCTCGCTGGCTACTCTGCCGAGGATGCGCAGCGCATTGCGAAAAATAATATCGCTATCAGCAACGTACTAGCTGATATGTGCTACTCGCAGACACAGCTTCGTGATGTAGCTCGCAACTTCAACAAGGTTGAGGTTAAGAAGTTTGTCGCTGACAACCCTGGCTTCGACTGGGCACGCTACATCGAGGGGCGCAAGCTTCAGACTCTAGAGTCTTGGAATGCCGGTCAGCTAGACTTCTTCAAGAAGTTTAGCAAGTGGTTCCCCACGGCAGACCTACAGGCACTCAAGGACTATGTCCTAGCACAGACCATCGACGGTTATGCTAGCTATCTCTCGGATGACTTTGTACAGGCTAGCTTTGACTTCTACTCCACTACACTCTCAGGTGTCAAGGAGATGCACCCACGCTGGCGTCGTGCTGTTAACCTCCTCAATGGCACGCTCGGTGAGGCACTCGGCGAGGTCTATGTCAAGAAGTACTTCCCCGCAGAGGCTAAGGAGCGTATGGAGACGATGATCAGCAACCTACAGGCTGCGCTCAAGGATCGTATCTCTCAGCTCGAGTGGATGTCTGACGAAACGAAGCAGAAGGCTATCGAGAAGCTCTCTAAATTCACCGTCAAGATCGGCTATCCTGACAAGTGGAAGGACTACTCTAAGCTCAACATCTCAGAGGACAAGAGCTTTGTGGAGAACCTCCGCAGTGCTATCCAGTTCGAGCACGACTTCAACATGTCTGAGCTAGGTCAGCCAGTTGACCGCTCTCGTTGGCTCATGAATCCTCAGGATGTCAACGCTTACTACATGCCTTCGACGAATGAGATCTGCTTCCCAGCTGGTATCCTACAGCCTCCTTTCTTCAACATCAACGCTGATGACGCTGTCAACTATGGAGCTATCGGTGTGGTCATCGGTCATGAGATGACGCACGGATTTGACGATCAGGGTAGCGAGTTTGACGCTGTCGGCAATATGCACAACTGGTGGACTGATGCTGACAAGAAGAACTTTAAGAGCTCTACGGAGCGTCTCGCCCAGCAGTTCAGCCAGATCAAGATCAACGACAACCTCAACGCTGATGGTCACCTGACACTTGGTGAGAACATCGCTGACCAGGGCGGTCTCCTAGTCTCTTACCTAGCACTCCAGAAGCAGCTCGAGGGCAAGACGGTCGAGAAGATCGACGGCTTTACACCAGCACAGCGCTTCTTCATCGGTTACGCTCGTGTATGGGGACAGAACATCACTCCCGAGGAGGAGATACGTCTGACCAAGATCGACCCACACAGCTTGGGCATCTATCGTGTCAATCAGGCGCTGAAGAACATCGATGCCTTCTATGAGGCATTCAACATCCAGCCTGGCGACCCCATGTACATTGCTCCTGAGGAGCGTGTCGTGGTCTGGTAATCTAGACACCATATCAACGTAAAGCGACGCTCTCGTAGAGACAGTAGACTCTATGGGAGCGTCGCTTCCTTTTTTATCTAATATGACCAGCTCTATTTTTGTACGCTTTCGTGGGCTAGTACTACTCTTTCTGCTCTTAGGCAATGGCTACTGCTTGGTAGCGCAGCAGAGGTTTATCATTGTCTCATACAATGTGGAGAACCTCTTTGACACCATCCCCAGCACCCGCTGGGATGATCGCGAGTACCTCCCCACAGCCCGCAAAGGGTGGACGGCAGAGCGTATGAAGCGCAAGTGCCATCAGCTAGCCGAGGTGATCTCCTATGCGACCGCCTGGGATATACCCGCCCTCATAGCACTACAAGAGGTCGAGAGTGTAGAGGCACTCGAGCAGCTGGCGCACCACACGCTCTTACGAGGGGGCAACTACAAGACCATCTGCGCCACAGGATCCGACCGCCGTGGCTCTCACGTGGCACTGCTCTATGACGCAGACCGCTTTGCCGTAGAGCAGACCGAGGAGTGGCCCCTCCGCATCACGCCCGACAGCATCTACCCGACACGCAACCTGCTCTTCGTCTCCGGTCGCCTCCCCTCCGCAGCACCGCTCACTCTCATCGTCTGCCACCTTCCCTCACGCCGAGGAGGTTCTACTGCCGAGACGGCTCGTGCTGCGCTCATCGAGATGCTCCGCATGCGTACCGATAGCCTCTTGAGGGCTAATCCAGAGCAAAGCATCATCGTCGTGGGCGACTTCAACGCCACCCCAGAAGATGGCTTGACAGACAGCTGGGCTGCCTCCTACCAAGCCTACCTATCTCAAAGCGATTCGTTAGCGATGGTAGACCTCACACCACCATTCACCGACGAGCAACTCAAGATGATGCCCCCAGGGAGCTACTATTACCGAGGCTACTGGGAGCGCATCGACCGACTCTTCGTCTCCCGCACGCTACTCACCGAGATGCGCTATCCGCGTCTAGAGCTAGAGACGGTACGCATAGCCCTGCCCCCACAGAAGTACATGCACGAGAGCCCAGCCCCGTGGGGCCGTCCGCGACGAACGTACGGCGGCGACAGCTACCTCGCTGGCCCTAGCGACCACCTCCCGCTCGTCGCCACCCTCCTCTACTAAGTCAAATGTATAGTCAACACATCGCTCAGACTAGTCTAGGATAGGAATAAAAGAGTACATTTGTGCCATCGAAGTATCACCCCTGAGTACCATAATGAGTAAGCAAACGAAGAGTCAGCGGCTCAGTGTCATCGCCGACCTGCTGAGGACCCACGAAGTAACAGACCAAGCGATGCTCCTCGAGTTACTGCGAGGACGTAACATCTCCATCACGCAGGGGACGCTCTCGACCTACCTCTCTGAGCTGGGTGCCACCAAGGGGGTGCGCCCAGGCTCCATCAAGTCGTGCTATCAGCTCCCCCTGATGCCACAGGCTGACGCTGTCACGACGCAACCCACGGGACTGATCTCTCCGACGGTCGGCTTCCGCTCGTATGCCCTCTCGGGGCAGATGCTGGTGATCCGCACAGAGCCTGGCTTTGCGCAGTCTATAGCGACCATCCTCGACAGCTCTTCGTCGTCGCTCTCGCTCGGTAGCGTGGCTGGGTACGACACCATCATAGTAGCTCTTGCCGAGGAGGCGACCGATGGCGAGGTGATCGACTGGCTGCACCAGATCATTCCCGAGTCTATCCTAGCGATAGGTAGGGGAAGGCGAGGTTGACTTGACAAAATCGTTCTTTCTTATGACATATTCCACCAGTAGACCTCTTCTTTAGTGTAGAAACACTACATTTGTTGCAAATATCAGCTAGTGTCGATGAGTATGGATACAGAATCTACGGGTACAGCGCGCAAGGGGCACGGGGGACTTCGGTGGTTTTATGACCTTTATCGTGACGGGTTGCGGAGTCAAAGCCGCACGAGCCGTCTGCTGTGGATTATTGTAGCCATCAAGCTCTTTATCATGTTTGCCATCTTGCGTCCTATCTTCTTCCCGCGGGTTATTGCCGAGCAGGGAGACCGGGAGGCGCAGATAGAGTTCGTGCAGCATCAGCTTACGGCACCTGTCATCGACACGCTTCATCAAGACAATCACTAACTTAACTATATAGCATAATGAATGTAGACGCTTTACTCCTCTGGTCTAGATTGCAATTTGCTCTGACCGCATGCTATCACTGGCTCTTTGTGCCACTCACACTCGGACTGGGTGTGATCATGTCGATAGCCGAGACTAAGTACTATCGCACCAATCGCCCCGAGTGGAAGCGTTGGGCGATGTTTTGGCAGAAGCTCTTTGGTATCAACTTCGCCATCGGCGTCGCCACGGGACTGATCCTCGAGTTTGAGTTTGGTACCAACTGGTCCAACTACAGCTGGCTCGTGGGTGACATCTTTGGTGCTCCGCTTGCTATCGAGGGTATTCTAGCCTTCTTTATGGAGGCGACCTTCATCGCTGTCATGTTCTTCGGGTGGAACAAGGTGAGCCGTGGCTTCCACCTAGCATCTACGTGGCTGACCGTCATCGGTGCGACCATATCGGCCGTCTGGATTCTTGTCGCTAACGCCTGGATGCAAGACCCTGTCGGTATGGCCTTCAACCCCGCTACCGTACGTAGTGAGATGACCGACTTCTGGGCCGTAGCACTCTCTAGCTCAGCAGTCAATAAGTTCTGGCATACGACCATCTCCTCTTGGACGCTCGGCTCTATCTTTGCGCTGGGTATCTGCGCTATCTACATCCTTCGTGGCAAGCACAAGGAGTTCGCACTAGCCAATAGTCGTATCATAGCTCCTTTCGGACTGATTGCTGCCTTGCTCACCGCCTTCACGGGAGACACCTCTGGTTACAACGTGGCTCAGCGTCAACCTATGAAGCTCGCTGCTATGGAGGCGCTCTACGATGCTGGCGAAAGCACCCCCGACGGCAAGACTGCTGACGGCAAGGGACTAGGACTCAGCGCTATCGGTCTGCTCGACTGTAACAAACTCACGCCACTGGCTGAGGAGAATCAAGATCCATTCGTCTTCAACATCAAGATGCCCTCTAAGCTCTCATGGCTGGGTACACGCTCTACCAGTGGCTACGTGCCAGGTATCAACAATATCCTAGAGGGTGGTTACTACGACCAGGACGGCAACCAAGCGCTCTCAGCTGATGAGCGTATGCGTCGTGGCAAGATAGCTATCGAGGCGCTCGCTGCTTATGGCGAAGCGCAGAAGGCAGGTGACGCTGCCGAGATGGATCGTCAGAATGCGATCATACAGGAGAACTTCGACCACTTTGGCTATGGTTATGTACAGGACAAGGCGGACTTGGTGCCCAATGTGCCACTCATGTACTACGCCTTCCGTATCATGGTCGGTTGCGGCTTCCTCTTTATTCTTGTCCTCCTCCTCGTGTGGATCCTGCAGCGCAAGAAGAGTGCTGAGGAGTTCGCACGCTATCGCTGGCTACACATCATCACGGTCATCTGCATCCCGTTAGCGTGGATCGCCAGTCAGGCTGGATGGATCGTTGCCGAGCTGGGTCGTCAGCCATGGGCTATCCAGGATATGCTCCCGCTGAACGCCGCTGTCTCTAAGCTTGCTCCCGCCAACGTGATGACCACGTTCTTCATCTTTGCCGTACTCTTTACGATCCTCCTCATTGCAGAGCTGAGCATCATGATCAAGGCGATCAAGCATGGTCCTGAGTCTCATCTGAATGATGTGGAGCAGCTCTTTAGCAAGCGTGAGAGTAAGTAATCACTAACCCCATAGACACACTATCATAATGGACTACGCATTTCTACAGCAATACTGGTGGTTCCTAGTCTCACTGCTGGGAGCCCTACTTGTCTTCCTGCTCTTTGTGCAGGGCGGACAGACCTTTATCTTTGCAGCACGTCGTGACGAGCCGTTGCAACGCATGATCGTCAATTCGACGGGCCGTAAATGGGAGTTTACGCTCACGACGCTAGTCACCTTCGGAGGCGCCTTCTTTGCTTCCTTCCCGCTCTTCTACTCGACCAGCTTCGGTGGAGCTTACTGGGTATGGATCTTGATCTGCTTGACCTTTGTCATACAGGCTGTCTCGTATGAGTATCAGTCTAAGCATGGCAACGTATGGGGCAAGAAGACCTTCCAGACCTTCCTCTTTATCAATGGTGTCTTGGCTCCGGTACTACTAGGAGCTGCGGTATCGACGCTCTTCACAGGCGGTAACTTCATCGTGGACAAGAGTGCTATCTACGACCTCGGCGCCTCTATGCAGACCATCTCTGTCTGGCAGCCAGACCCCCTCACAGGGCTACAGCTACACGGACTGGAGGCTATCTTCAACCCTTGGAATGTGGTACTCGGTGTGACGCTCCTCTTCCTAGCACGCACCACGGCGCTCCTGTACTTCATCAACAATATCGAAGATGAGGTCGCCTACGAGCGTGCTCGCAAGAGCCTGCTACCCAATGCGGCTATCTTCGTTGTCCTCTTCGTTGCTTATGTCGTCTTCCTCATGGTGACCAAGGGATACGATGTCGACCCAAGCACGGGTGCCGTGAGCCTAGTACAGTATAAGTACCTGCACAACTTCCTCGCTATGCCCGTGATCCTCATCATCTTCCTTGTAGGCGTGGTGCTGGTCCTAGCTGGTGTGATCCTCACGCTGGTCAAGAAAGGCTACCGCAAGGGTATCTGGCTCGAAGGTGTCGGTGTCGTCCTTGCTGTCCTGAGCTTGCTCCTCATCCTCGGGTACAACAACACGGCTTACTACCCCTCGATAGCAGATCTCAATAGCTCGCTGACGATACGCAACAGTAGCTCTAGCCCCTACACGCTGAAGGCTATGAGCATCGTATCGCTGCTGATCCCGTTTGTCCTGGCGTACATCTTCTACGCTTGGCGTGCCATCGATCGCAAGAAGATCACCCGTCACGAGATGGGTCAAGACGAGGAGGTCAAGTACTAATAACGGTGGCTGCCCCGCTCAATAGGGTCAGCAAATGAACCGCACACAAACAAAGGGGGGGCGGCACTTAGACCAATGAGTCTGGGTGTCGCCCCTCGTCGTTTGCACAAGTCTCACGAGTAACGATGGGTAGAGCTTGTAGCGTCCGTTGTGTCAAAGCGAGTCGGGAGTCCCTACAAAGGGCTACTCGTTTCTAACTTCTAATCTCTAACACGATATCCACGTGGAAAATCTCAAATCTCCACGTGGATATTTTTTATTCTCCACGTAGGGAAGAAACGATTCCTCCGAAGTTTCATTTGATTCCTCCGAAGTTTCATTTCGTCTCCACGTGGAGAATTTTTATTTCCTCCCTAGGAATTTGAAAATATCCACGTGGAGATCTACCACTTCTAAAGGAAAGTCATATCGGGGCATAAGAGATCTTGTCTATAACATCTCAATGGGATCCGCTTCAAGCGCCTCAAAATAGGAATTAGTTCGTGAGAAACTGCGAACGGCTCCGAGCTAAGTGAGCTTAGGTGGTATATTTGTGGTAAATTTGTGGGCAAGAACGAACTTTCTCACACATCTCCGTGAACTATATCCTCTGTCCTCACTGTACGAACAAGATCTCTGAAGAGACGATCCTCGCCAATGCTGACTGCCGTGGCAAGGTCGCTATGCTCTGCCCTGCATGCTCCGAGAGCCTACGCTTTCGCCTGAGGGGCGCTACGCTAGAGCATCTCAACGCACGCTACGCCGACCTCTCTCCCGAGGGGGAGCCGGTGCGAGCTTACTTGCAGTTGATCGCCAACGACTTTGCCTACGCCGCCTTGCTCCCGCTCTACGAGGGGTGCAACACGATAGGCAGCTACAACGGACGTGGCACCTCGGTCACCACCCCGATACATAGTAGCGACCCTAGCTTGGGGCGCAACCATTGCCAGATCACGATAGAGCCTGATGGACAGGCGATCATACAGGACTTGGATAGTATGACGGGTACTTTCGTCGCTGGCGTTGAGTACCTGCCAGATACTTTCTGCGAACTGCACTCTGGCGATGTGATCACGCTGGGGGCGACCTCTCTGATCTATGTGACACGTAGTGATTACGAAGCGACAAATCCTTAACTAGCATATCCCTCCTTACCTTATGAAGACGACCAATGGACTGACCCCTGCTTTACGCCAAGAGATCATCTCGCTCATCCACCAAGAGGTGGTGCCTGCCACGGGCTGTACGGAGCCTGTAGCTGTGTCGCTCTGCACTGCCTACGCTAGTGCTACGCTGGGCGACTTTACCGCGGAGCGTGTCACGGTCTTACTAAGCCCCAACGTGCTCAAGAATGCCCTCGGTGTCGGAATACCTGGAACGGGCATGATCGGACTACCGATAGCGATCGCTCTCGGCATCGTCATCGCTCAGCCTGACAAGGGGCTCACGCTCCTAGATAGCTTTACGCCTGAGCAACTGGCTGAGGCTAAGCGTCTAGTCGAGGCTAAGATAATCAACATCGGTACGAAGCCTGAGCCTGTCGATAAGCTCTACGCTGAGGTGACGATCCAGACGGCCAGTGGCGAGACTGCCCCCGCGATCATCAGCGGCAAGCATGACCATCTGACCTTCCTGGCTAAGGGGGATCAGGTGCTGGAGGATCATCCGATAGGGCAGCAGGAGGACGAGGAGGACGAGGATGAGCTGGCACTCAACTTCTCGCTCGTCTATGACTTCGCTACGACAGCTCCGCTGGAGGAGATCGAGTTTATTCTAGCTGATGCTGAGGTGAATGCGGAGGCCAGTCGCCTCTCGATGAAGTCTAACTACGGCCACGCTGTGGGGCGTATGGTGCAGAGTGACCTGGGTCGTAAGTATCTAGGCGACTCCTCACTGACGCAGATCATCGCGGCAACGAGTGCTGCCTGCGATGCCCGTATGGACGGAGCTCCTGTGACGGTGATGAGCAATTCGGGCAGTGGCAACCAGGGGATCACGGCGACGATGCCGGTGCTGACCTTTGCCAAGGAGCAAAAAAAAGGACACGAAGAGACTGTTCGTGCCCTGATGCTGAGTAATCTGATGGTGATCTATATCAAACAGAAACTGGGTCGCCTCTCGGCGCTCTGCGGTTGTGTCGTCGCCTCGACAGGTGCTGCTTGTGGCTTGACCTATCTGCTCGGTGGTAATAAGCAGCAGGTGAGCTATGCTGTGAAGAATATGGTGGGCAACATCACGGGTCTACTCTGCGATGGAGCTAAGCCGAGCTGCAGCCTGAAGGTGTCGAGTGGTGTGAGCACGGCTATGTTCTCCGCCTTATTGGCGATGGAGCAGAAGGTGGTCACCGGTAGCGAGGGCATCGTGGACGATGATGTAGATCAGACGATAGACAACCTGACCAGCATAGGTCGTGTGGGTATGAATGAGACGGATCGTCTCGTGCTCAACATCATGACCTCCAAAAAGCATTAGTCCCGAAGGAACGTGACGAGTAGAGACCTGTAGGGACCTCCTCCCACTAGATACTATCCGCGGGTAGCCCTACAGAGGGTTACTCGCGGATAGTGCTATTTTGTCATGATCCTTTTGTCAAGAGGCTCCTTCTCTCTTTTGGCACATTATTTGCTCTAGTCTTAATGCGTGCTTCCCTCATAGATGGAGGGGACGCGGTAAGTGAGACTATAATATATAACTCAAGATAAACTATGACAATCAAACCATTAGCAGATCGCGTGCTGATCAAGCCCGCTACTGCAGAGGAGAAGACACAAGGTGGTATCATCATCCCAGACTCAGCAAAGGAGAAGCCCCTCAAGGGCGAGGTACTCGCTGTGGGCAAGGGTACGAAAGATGAGGAGATGGTCCTCAAGGTGGGGGATCAGGTGCTATACGGCAAGTATGCTGGTACGGAGATAGAGGTCGAGGGCGAGAAGCTCATGATCATGAAGCAGAGCGACGTACTCGCTACGCTCTAGTCCACTCCGTCTTATCCTAATCAAGAATCAAGTAAATAGACAGATACAATTATGGCAAAGGAAATTAAGTTTGACATAGAGGCTCGTGACCTCCTCAAGCGTGGCGTAGACCAGCTATCAGACGCTGTAAAGGTGACACTAGGCCCGAAGGGTCGCAACGTGATCATCTCTCGTAGCTATGGAGCTCCGCACATTACCAAGGATGGTGTGACGGTCGCTAAGGAGATCGAGCTAGAGAACGAGTTTGAGAATATGG
>OKSA01003859.1_pt1 | contig 10626 bp, 9 predicted proteins | sample 1601181 | NCBI WGS metagenome assembly OKSA01 (sample SAMEA3541538, study PRJEB24748) | human gut metagenome | biome: human gut; feature: human-associated habitat; material: faeces | place: China | collected 2012 | reverse complement strand
GAGCCGCTGTACATGGCCCACGGCTCCCGGCTGTATGTGGGCAAGGCTCAGTTGCGGCTCAGGCTGTTCGCGGGTTTTGAAGGAACGGGCTACGCTCCGCGCCGCGATAGCGAAGTCGCCGCGGCGGACGGACAGAGCGAGCCGCCCGAACAGGCGCAGGCCGCCGCCATGGCGCAGCAGCAGGCCATGCAGCAGTGGATGGCGCAGCAGCAGTATATGATGCAGCAGCAGCTCTGGCAGCAGCAGGCCTATCAGCAATGGCTGATGCAGCAGGCGGCCCTGCAGAATGCCGCCGCCCGGGACGGACAGGAGGAGGACGGCGCGGACGTGGAGGAAGCCGAGCCGCCCGTGCGCGACGACAGCATCTTCATGCGGCCCGCCGGGGAGCGGGCGCCCGCAGTTCCGGAGGATAGGGAAGCAGAGGAAACGCCGGAAAACGCCGCTCCGCCTGACGAGGCGCAAGGCCCGGATCTGCCCGATGGGACCCGGATGGAGGACGGCGACTGGCCTTACGCCCCCAGCCCGCACAGCGACGCCGACTGGGAGGACCTGGCCTATTTCGGCGACGAGATGGACGAGGACCTGACCGATGCCGCCGCTCCGCCCCGCAGCGCCTATGTGGGCCACGATGAGGCCGAGCGAGCCAAGCGCAAGGTGTGGGACAAGTACTTCGGGGGAGGACGCGGACGATGAGCAGACGTTCCCAGGCCCGCGCCGAGGCGCGCAGGGCCGCGCAGTCCGCACGCCGGCAGCGCCGCCGTCCGGACCGCATGCTGGTCTCGGCCATCATGCTGTTTTTCTTCACCGCGTTTCTGCTGGTATCCTTTAACGGCGAGCTGGAATGGGAGGGCTTCGCGCTGGCGGTGATCGTGCCGGTGCTCATCCGTCTGTCCACGATGTGGGTGCCGCGCTTTTTCCCCGCCGACAAGCTGCTGCTGGCCATTGCCAACTTCCTGTGCGCGCTGGGCGTGCTCATCCTCTACACCACCGACCGCGGCGCGGGCACCTCGCGCGGCATCCAGCAGGCCATCTATTACGGCGCGGGCATCATCGCCATGCTGGCATGCATCTTTGTGGTGCGCTACGTGCGGCGCTGGGGATTTCTGATCAAGGTGGTCATGCTGGGCGCGGCGGCATTGCTGGCCCTGCCTCTGGCCATCGGCACCGAGCAGAACGGCGCGACCAACTGGATCAATATCGGAGGTACCAGCGTGCAGCCCAGCGAGCTGGTGAAGCTGGCGCTGCTTCTGATCTTGAGCTGGTACATGTCGCGCAGGCGATTTTTGCCATGGTTCGCGTTCACGGTGTTTTCGCTCCTGGTGCTGATGCTGCAGCAGGACCTTGGCACGGCGCTGATCTACTATGCCACCACGCTGTTCCTCTTTTACGCCTCCACCGGCAACCTGCCGCTGACGGGGCTGGGGCTGGTGGGCGCGGGCGGCGCGGCGGTGCTGGGATATGCGATGTTCGCTCACGTGAAAAAGCGCGTGGCCATCTGGCGCAATCCCTGGATCTACTATGAAACCAGCGGCTATCAGATCGTGCAGATGCTCATGGCCATCGCATCCGGCGGCCTGTTCGGCGTGGGTCTGGGCCTGGGTGCGCCGCGCGTGATTCCCGTGTACTTTACGGACTGCATCTTCGCCGTCATCTGCGAGCAGTTCGGCGTCATCTTCGGCGCGCTGGTCGCTCTGGGCAAGGGCATCGCAGGCATGAGCGGCATCGGCGCTGGCATCTACGCCTTCCTGAACCGTCTGCTGATCCCCACCGGCCTGCACCACGCTCTGAACAACGTGTTCTGGTTCGATACCATCGGCCTGGGCGACCTGTCCCACTTCTGGGCTGGTGAGACCTCTGCGGATGTGGGCTGGAGCCTCGGCATGTACATGTCCGGCTTCTTCCCCTGCATGATGTTCGGTATTGCCGGTGCTGCTCTGGCGATGGTCAAGACCGCTAAGAACAAGAAGGCTGCCATCGGTCTGGTTCTGTCCGCTGCGATCTGCGCTTTCGTCTGCGGCGTTACCGAGCCGTTCGAGTTCGGCTTCATGTTCCTGTGCTTCCCGCTGTACGTTGTGTACTCTGCTCTGTACGGCATCTTCACCGTCATCACCTACTACTCCGGTTTCCGTGCTGGCTTCTGCTTCTCTGCTGGTGCGACCGACCTGGTCTTCTCCGCATCCCTGCCCGCAGCTGCCAAGACCTGGATGATCATTCCTCTGGGCATCGCTGCTTTCGTCGTGTTCTATCTGGTGTTCTACTTTGCCATCACCAAGTTCGACCTGAAGACCCCCGGCCGTGAGGACGAGGACGCTGAAGAGGCCGAAAAGAAGATCACCCTGGCCAACAACAACTACACCGAAGTTGCTTCTGGTGTGCTGAAGGCCATCGGCGGCAAGGCAAACGTCTCCAGCGTGGACTACTGCGCTACCCGCCTGCGTTTCACCATCAAGGACTACACGCAGGTCGATGAAAAGGCTGTCAAGGCAGCAGGCGCAGCCGGTGTCATCCGTCCTGACAAGACTACCTGCCAGGTCATCATCGGCACCAAGGTCCAGTTCGTGTACGACGAGCTGAAGAAGATGCTGTGATCGCATCCTGAACCGTAATTTTATGCAGGAGACTGGTTGATTCTGCATCCATTCCCGAAGGGCCGCTGAGGGCGGGCGTTTACGCCCATCTTCGGCGGCCCTTTTTTGTTCACACAAAACCGTTTTTTGAGCACTGCGACTGTGCTATACTGAAGACAACGAGAAAAAATCAGGAGGTTTCCACTATGAAGATCATTCGTGCAAAGGATTACAAGGATATGTCCCGCAAGGCGGCAAACATCATCTCCGCGCAGGTCATCATGAAGCCGAACTGTGTGCTGGGCCTGGCCACCGGCGGCACCCCTGTGGGCGCGTATGCCCAGCTGGTGGAGTGGTACAACAAGGGCGATGTGGACTTCTCGGAGGTCACCACCGTCAACCTGGACGAGTACCGCGGCCTGCCCAAGGAGCATCCGGAGAGCTACTGGAGCTTCATGCACAAGAACCTGTTTGACCATGTGAACATCCGCCCGGAGGCCATCCATCTGCCCGACGGCACCAACCCCGATGCAGCAGACGCCTGCGCAAAGTACAACGAGATCATCCACAGCGTGGGCGGCATCGACCTGCAGCTGCTGGGCCTTGGCCCCAACGGCCACATCGGCTTCAACGAGCCGGGCGAAGCCTTTGAGCTGGAGACCCACTGCGTGGACCTGACCGCTGCCACCATCGAGGCCAACAAGCGCTTCTTTGACGGCAACGAGGACCTCGTGCCCAAGCAGGCCTACACCATGGGCATCAAGACCATCATGCAGGCCCGCAAGGTGCTGGTGGTGGCCAACGGTCTGGCCAAGGCCAAGGCCGTCAAGGCCGTCGTGTCCGGCCCCGTCACCCCGGAGTGTCCGGGTTCCATCCTGCAGATGCACCCCGACTGCATCCTGGTGGCTGACGAAGAGGCACTGAGCCTGCTGTGACCCTCTCAGGCAAAGCCTTGCGGCTTTGCCTGCTCCCCCAAAGGGGGAGCCATTGGCAGCAAGGCATTGCGGAAGCGTAAAGAAAAACAGCAGCAAACAGCTCAATTATAGAGGCTTCAATTATGATCATCAAACATGCAAAGATCTATACCCCCCGCCACACGTTCGAGGAGGGGAACCTGTTCATCCGGGAGGGGCGCATCGTGCCCTTTGCACAGCCGGAAGCGGGCGAAGAAGTTCTGGATGCCAAGGGTGCTTATGCTCTGCCCGGCCTTGTGGACATCCATTTCCACGGTGCTATGGGCAAGGACTTCTGCGACGGAACGGAAGAGGCCATCCAGACGCTGGCCGACTTTGAAGCCAGCAAGGGTGTGCTGGCCATCTGCCCCGCGACCATGACCTTCTCGGAAGAGATCCTGAACGGCGTCATGGATGCGGCTGCGGCCCACCGGAACGGCAAGGGCGCGGACCTTGTCGGCATCAACATGGAAGGCCCCTTCATCAGCCCGAAGAAGGTCGGCGCACAGAACCCGGAATACCTCCATCCTGCCGATGTGGGAATGTTCCGCCGCTTGCAGAAGCGCGCGAACGGCCTCATCAAGCTGGTGGACGTGGCCCCCGAAGAGCCGGGTGCGCTGGAGTTCATCCGGGAGTGCCGCGGGGAGGTCCGTATCTCCATCGCCCACACCTGCACCAGCTACGACACCGCCTGCGCGGCTTTTGACGCCGGTGCCACCCACATGACCCACCTCTACAATGCCATGCCCGGCATCACCCACCGCGAGCCCGGCCCCATCATTGCGGCGCTGGAGCGCGGCGCAGAAGTCGAGCTCATCACCGACAATGTCCACATCCACCCGGCCATGGTCCGCTTCACCTTCCGCACCTTCGGCGACGACCACGTCATCCTCATCGCCGACAGCATGATGGCCTGCGGCCTGCCCGATGGGCAGTACAGCCTGGGCGGACAGGCGGTCACGGTCAAGGGCCCGCGCGCCACGCTGACCGAACAGCCCGGCACCATCGCCGGAAGCGCGACCTGCCTGTACGACTGCATGAAGCGGGCTGTGCTGGAGATGGGCGTCCCGCTGGAGAGTGCCGTCCGCGCCGCCAGCGAAAACCCCGCCCGGAGCATCGGCATCGACAACGACTACGGCAGCCTGAGCGCCGGACGGTACGGCAACGTCATTCTGGCCGACGAAGCGCTCAACATTCAGGCTGTCGTCCAGAAAGGAACCCGCATCGTATGAATCCCGTGACCCTGACCTGGCGGCTGCTGACCGCCGAAGAGCTGACGAAGGTGTACCTCGACGAGATGCGCCGCGATTTTCCCCAGAGTGAGCTCAAGCCCCTGAGCATGATCCTGAACAGCGAAGCCGCCGGAACCGCCCACACCTGGGGCATCTACGACGGCGATGCACTGGCCGCCTATCTGCTGATGGTGCGCCCCGTGGGCTGCGCCATGAGCCAGTTGGACTACTTTGCAGTCCTGCCCCGGTACCGGGCCTCCGGTCTGGGCGCTGCGCTGCTGGCAGAGCTGCCCGGCCACGAAAACGGCTGTCAGGCCATCCTCATTGAGGCCGAGTGCCCCGAAAAGGCCGAGGACGAGGCCATGGCCGTCCGCCGTCTGGGCTTCTACGCCCGATGCGGGGCTGTGGATGTGGGCTGGACGGAGCATCTCTTCGATGCCTGGTTCCGGGTGCTGGTGCTGCCCTGCGGCCGGACCACCCCGGATGCGGAGACCACCGTGCAGGGGCTGGCTGACTGCTACCGCCGCACGATGGGCGATCCGCAGTGGAAAAAACACGTCACATTCTACCGCCCGGATGGGGCCGAAGCCCGGTTCTGACCAAAGTTTGCATTCAAACTGTGCCGTCCACTCCTGCACCTTGCGGGGGTGGGCGGCTTTTTACTGAAAAAAAGACGCTTGACAGGCTGGAACAATATGGTATGCTTAACTTGACAAACGACTGAAAATGGGCAAGACCGGGCAAGGAGGAAACAAGGTATGGAACAAACATTTTCCCGCCGCGGATTTTTGAAGGGTGCCGCCGCTGCGGCGTTGGCCGTCTCGGCTATGGGCCTGACCGGATGCAGCACAGATGCCGGAGCAGAGCCGTCCACGGCGGTGATCCTGGGCGACTATAAGGTGGATCTGGACCTGAAGCGCTCCGTACTGGGCAAAAACGGGGATGGCAGCGCGACCGTCAAGCTGTCGGTCTTTGTGACCAACAACGACGCCGGTGCCGCCGCGATGCCCTTCATCCGGAGCATGTTCCCCTCGCTGTATGCCGGGGAGACGGAGCTGAAAGCGGGCAACTCCAAGACGGAGTTCGCCACTCTGCCGATGCGGGTGCCGACCGAGTGCACCCCCAGCTTCATTATCGAAGACGCCGCCCTGTACCAGCAGGTCAACAGCGGCGCGGTAGACCTGAAACTGACCGTCAAGCTTTCGGGGCAGACGGCTGTGTATACCCTGAATTTTGGTACGCTGACCAAAACGGTCGAAAAGATTGGATAAGGAGGAACCGAAGATGGAACTGACCCGTCGTGGATTTTTGAAGAGTGTGGGCGCAGCAACGCTGGCTGTGGCCGCTGTGGGCCTGCTGGGCGGCTGCGAAGGCGGCGAGATGGTGGGCAACGCCAACGGCCTGAACGATACCGCTGAGCTGAAGGGCATCAAGATGACCGTGCGGTCTCTGGCTTACGCAAGCTATTCGGACGGCACCTTCTATCTGGTGCCGGAAGTGCTCATCAACAACGGCAGCGCGGCCGGGATCCCGCTGAATCCCACCGGCGGCAGCTTCAAGCTGCGGGTGAACGGCTCGGAGGAGCTGGACATCAACTCCGACACCATGGCCATTCTGAACAAGAACTCTAAGCTGAACGCGCTGGATACCCGCACCCTGAACCGCGGCCAGTACGCAAAGGGCCATCTGTGCGGCAAGGGCAGCGGCGTGTCGAAGTTCAATTACGTGCAGGTGCTGTTCTATCCGAACCCGCAGGACGCCAAGACCTACCTGTGCTGCAAGATCGCAGCCAAGGAAGCTTCCCTGATGCTGGGCATCTGAGCGCCAGAGCAAACCCCTCCAAGCCGGAGCTGTGCGAGCCGCACAGCTCCGGCTTTTTTGATTGTGTAGTCTGCATAAGCAGAGCGGGGCATTTTCGGCAGTTGGCGCGGAACTGTAAAATCCGGCGCGGCGATTTTCACACCGGAAGAGCCGGAATTTTACAAAGCAGGAAAAGCCTGTGCAAACAATTTACTTCGATTTTTCCCGCGCGTGGTCGCAGCGGCAGAAGGACGGCGGTACAATAAAGGCGTTCCGAGGGAAAACACAAAAAGGAAAAAAGGACCGGGAGAATACGACCCGGACATGGTTATGGAGGAAAACATGATGAAAAAGATCACGCGCCGTTCGTTCCTTGCTGTTTGTGGTGCCGCAGCCGCTGCTGCTGCCCTGACCGCCTGCGGCGGTTCCGCTTCTTCCACTGCGGCTTCTTCCGCCGCTGCATCCACGGCCTCTTCCACTGCTTCCGGCAGCCTGTCCGGCAATGTGGCCACCGGCGGTTCCACTTCCATGAAGAACGTCATCGCCGCCCTGACCGAAGGCTTCGCTGAGGTGGAGCCGGGCGTCACCGTCAGCTATGACCCCACCGGTTCCGGTGCCGGCATCACCGGTGCGACCGATAAGACCCTGGACATCGGCCTGTCCTCCCGCGCCCTGAAGGACGACGAGAAGAACGATGTGGACGGCACCGTCATCGCACTGGACGGCATCGCTATCATCGTGAACAAGGACAGCAAGGTCGAGGATCTGACCGTCGATCAGCTCAAGCAGATGTTCACCGGCGAGATCACCAACTGGTCTGAAGTCGGCGGCGACGACGGCGAGATCGTTCTGATCGGCCGTGAGGCTGGCTCCGGCACCCGCGACGGCTTCGAGAGCATCGTGGATGTCAAGGACTCCTGCAAGTATGCACAGGAGCTGACCGCGACCGGCGCTGTCATCAGCGCCGTCGAGGCCAACCCGCTGGCCATCGGCTACGCTTCCCTGTCTGCCGTCGGCGAGACTGTGAAGATGGTCACGGTCGGCGGTGTGGCCTGCAGCGAGGAGACTGTCAAGGACGGCAGCTATGAGGTCCAGCGTCCCTTCGTCTTCGTCACCAACAAGTCCGTCACCCTGTCCGAGCAGGCGCAGGCCTTCTTCGACTTCGCCACCAGCGCCGATGCTGCAGACCTCATCCGTACCGCCGGTGCAGTGCCTGTGAATGAGTAATCGAGTATGAAACAAAACCCTTCGCTTCTGAAAAAGATCGAGCTGCCCCGCACCCCCGCCGCGTGGCTGGAAGCTGTGATGAATTTCCTCTTCTTTCTCTGCGGCATCCTGGCAGTGGGCTGCGTGGTGCTCATCTCGGCGTACATGATTGCTTCGGGCGTGCCTGCCATCCGGAAGATCGGCCTGTTCCGCTTCCTGTTCGGCACCGAGTGGGCCTCCACGGCCGCAGACCCGAAGTATGGCATCCTGCCCTTCATCCTGTCCAGCGTGTACGGCACACTGGGTGCGACCCTCATCGGTGTGCCGGTGGGCCTGCTGACGGCGGTGTTCCTCTCGAAGGCCGCCGGGCCCCGTGTGCGTACGGTGGTCGTCACGGCCATCGAGCTGCTGAGCGGCATCCCCAGCGTCGTGTTCGGCCTGCTGGGGATGCAGGTGCTCGTCCCCGCAGTGGCCAGGGCCTTTGGCAAGGCATCCGGTGCCTGCCTGCTGAGCGCCATTGTGGTGCTGGCCATCATGATCCTGCCCAGCATCGTGTCCGTGTCGGTCACAGCGCTGAACGCCGTCCCGCCGGAGTATGAGCAGGGCAGTCTGGCGCTGGGTGCCACCGACACCGAGACCTGGTTCAAGATCAGTGTCCCCGCCGCAAAGAGCGGCATCGCTGCCGGCATCGTGCTGGGCATCGGCCGCGCCATCGGCGAGGCCATGGCCGTGATGATGGTGGCAGGCAACAGCCCCAACATGCCGGACAGCCTGTTCCGGAGCGTCACCTTCCTGACCACTGCCATTGCCAAGGAGATGAGCTACGCCAGCGGCCTGCAGAAGCAGGCACTGTTCAGCATCGCGCTGGTGCTGTTCGTCTTCATCATGCTCATCAATGTGGTGCTGAATGTTGTGCTGAAGGGAGGAGACCGCGATGAACGCTGAGTTCTCCCCGGCCCGCAGGGCCTGGAACCGCTTCTTCACCGCCGCTGTCTGGGCCGCTGCCATTCTGGTCATGGCGCTGGTGGCGGGCATCATCGGGATGGTGCTGGTGCGTGGCCTGCCCCACATCAGCTGGAAGTTCCTGACCACCACGGCCAGCGTCCTCAAGGGGACGGACGGCATCCTGCCGGCCATCCTCAACACGCTGTATGTCATCGTGCTGACGTTGCTCATCGTGCTGCCGCTGGGCGTTGGGGCTGCGGTCTACCTGACCGAGTACGCCACCAACCGCCGCATCATCGAAGTCATCGAGTTCACCAACGAGACGCTGGCGGGCATCCCCAGCATCATCTATGGTCTGGTGGGTATGCTGGTCTTCGCCCAGGCGCTGGGCTTCCAGACCTGCCTGCTCTCCGGCTGCCTGACGCTGGTCATCATGAACCTGCCCACCATCATCCGCACCACCCAGGAATCCCTGAAGACGGTGCCCCAGGGCTACCGCGAGGGTGCTATGGGGCTGGGCGCGGGCAAGTGGCACATCATCCGCACCATCGTGCTGCCCTGCAGCATCGACGGCATCGTGACCGGCTGCATCCTGGCCGTGGGCCGCATCGTGGGCGAAAGCGCCGCACTGCTCTTCACCGCCGGTGCTGCCGAGGTCATCGCCAAGGGCGTTGCAAAGGCCTACACCTCCAACGGTGCGACCCTCTCGGTCCTGCTCTATCTGCGGGCCTTTGAGGACGGCGACTTCGATTCCGCCTGGGCCATCGGCGCGGTGCTGCTGGTGTTGGTGCTGGTCATCAACCTGGCTGCCCGCCTGGCTAAGACCAAGTTGAAACAGAAACAATAAAAGGGAAAAAGAACCCTCTCCGTCAGTGCTTCCGCACTGACACCTCTCCCGAAGGGCGAGGTTCAGAAGTGCCGGTCAATGCAGCACAAAAGCTCTCCCTTTGGGAGAGCTGGCGAGCGCAGCGAGACTGAGAGGGTCGTTTCCGATCAAATATGAGGATTTTGTCTATGACAGAGACTGCTCCCATCATCACCGCTAAGGACCTCAACCTCTGGTACGGTGATTTCAAGGCACTGAAGGATATTTCGCTGGATGTGGGCGAGCGCGAGATCACTGCGCTCATCGGCCCGTCCGGCTGCGGCAAGTCCACCTTTCTGAAAACACTGAACCGGATGAACGACCTGGTCCCTGGCGTCCACATCGAGGGCGATGTCCGGCTGCGGGGGCAGGATATCTTCGCCCGCGAGATGCAGCTCACCGAGCTGCGCCGCCGGGTGGGTATGGTGTTCCAGAAGGCCAACCCCTTCCCCATGAGCATCTACGATAACATCACCTACGGCCCCAAGCTCCACGGTGTGCACAACAAAGCGGAGCTTGACGAGCTGGTGGAAAGCTCCCTGAAGGGCGCTGCCCTCTGGAACGAGGTCAAGGACCGCCTGAAGAAGAGCGCTCTGGGCCTTTCCGGCGGCCAGCAGCAGCGCCTGTGCATCGCACGCGCTCTGGCCGTCAAGCCCGAAGTGCTGCTGATGGATGAGCCCACCAGCGCCCTCGACCCCGGCTCCACGATGAAGGTCGAAGAGCTGATGAGCGAGCTGAAAAAGGACTACACCGTGGTCATCGTCACCCACAACATGCAGCAGGCGGCCCGCATCAGCGACCGCACCGCATTCTTCCTGCTGGGCGAGCTGGTGGAGGCCGGCCCCACGGCGCAGATCTTCAGCACCCCGCAGGACAAGCGCACCGAAGATTACATTTCCGGCCGGTTCGGCTGATGAGGGAGGTCACAGTATGACAGTTCGCACACAATACGAGGCCGACCTTACCGCCCTGAAGGCGGCGCTGGTCGAGATGGGCCAGAACTCCGCCGACGCGGTGGAGGCCGCGCTGGAGGCCCTCTGCACCGCTGACGCCGAGGC
>OKSA01003850.1_pt1 | contig 10642 bp, 6 predicted proteins | sample 1601181 | NCBI WGS metagenome assembly OKSA01 (sample SAMEA3541538, study PRJEB24748) | human gut metagenome | biome: human gut; feature: human-associated habitat; material: faeces | place: China | collected 2012 | reverse complement strand
CTTTGCATTCTTCCCGGCCGAATCCGCAAAATCAGTTACCCATTCCCGGAATGTATCTACATGGGAAGCTCCCGCGGTATCCAGTTCTTTGCAAATTTCTGTAATGGTATGGTTTCCTCCCATATAAGTTGCAGCCGGTATCTTCTGTTTCTGTGCACATGCCCCCAGCATCAGGCACAGGAGCATAACAACAGCTGATAATTTCATTGCCGTTTTGGTTTTATTCTGCCTGTTCCATAGATTAAACGCTCCGCCACAAAACATCCTGCCAATTATAACTGTGATCCGTTTCTTCCTCATCCATAAACCTCTTTCTTATGATCCGCATATTTTACATATTTTTTAAGATTACCTTACGGTTTCATTTATGTAAATAGTATGGTTTCAAAATTAAAGAAATATTTATTTTTATTGCTCTGTTTTTGGAACATTCAGCAACGCTTTCGGCAGATATCACATCTGTCCTGAAAAGCAAAGTAACCCAATGAATTGCTTCTTATGCCACATGGATTCAGGTTTTATTCGGAAATGTTTTGTTATTCTTTTTTACTCCGTCTCCCTCAGCCGCTCCACGATCGTCTGCTTTCCAACCACACGATAGACCACAAGCGGAACCCCCGCGCCGATCACGGTAAAGATCAGTGCCGCAAGCACGACCGGACCGATGGTATACTGAAACCGGAAAAACCAGAACATTTTTTCAATCATCTTTCCCATAAACGGCTCAGATGCCACAACAAGAATAAGCGAAATGACAACCGCCGCAAACGTATACAACAGTCCCTCATACACAAGCATCCGCTTCAACTGGTGTCTGGTCATGCCAACCGACTGCAGCACAGCAAACTCCCTGCGTCTTGCAATCATCCCCGTGAGGATGGCATTCAGGAAATTTAATGTTCCGACCACGGCAATCACACCGGAGAGAACACCTCCAAGCAGCAGAAACATCCCACGGAACGAATCAAACTCTTTTTCGTAGGAAAATTTCGATTCATAGCTGTACAGCGGCTCGACCTGTTCCGTATAATTTTTCAAAAAACTTTCCATTGCTCTTGCACTCTGATTGTTTTTCATATCAAACATCATATGCATGACATCTTTTGTCCCGGTATCTTTGATAAACGTATCGCTTCCAAGCACAAACTGCGGTGATCCATAATACCGGCAGCTCATCGCGGAAGGCACCAGAATCTCCGCCACCACCGTATAGGTTTTTTGTGTATAATCATCTGCTTCCACGTCACATGCACCTTCGTAGCTGTCAATCTCTTCCTCCGGGATCTCTTTTCCAGTCTCTGCATTAAAATATTTCCAACTGTTTACATACCTGAGTGTCACCTGATCGCCCACCCCGGCCCAGTTACTGTGATCAACTTTTTTGTCATAATCATCCCGCATATAGACTGCCGCAATGGCATTCTCCTGATCCAGAGCTGTGACATCGCCTTTGAGCACCTTTACTTTCTGAAGCGGGAATGCATCCATTCCATACAACTGAATATCGTCATAATAACTGCCATCATCTGCCTGTTCCTTCCAATTGAAATAACCCTTTTCCTGCTCTTTTGTCATGGTATCTCCCATGGATGTAAAATACGCCAGCATATCTTTTTTCTTTATTTTTTCTAAAACCCGGGTTGTCTGTCCGTAGACACATCCACTCTCTTTAACGCCATTTTGCGCGAGCACGGTCTGCATTGCAGAATCTTCCACCGCTTCATCGGAAGAATGAAATCCTTTCTGCACGTTAAAATAATCCGCATTGGCAAACACAAAATCGCTCACACAGAACTTTTTTAAATACAGATCCATATCAAATCCATTTGCAAACATAACGGTCAGATTTAAAAGAACGACCGCAAGGGAGAGGGAAATGACAACAAGAACGGTCTTCTTCCGGTTCCGTCCCACGTTTGCCCATGCCATACGCCCCAAAGATGCCGGTTTTTTTGCCGCTTTTGCTTTTTTTCTGCCACAGTCTGCCTCCGTATAGCGCACCGCTTCGACCGGGGATACCTTTGCAGCGATCCTCCCCGGCTTATTGCAGGATAAAAATACGGTGACCAGTGAAAAAAGTGCTGCTCCCACAAATACCCACGCATGCAATTTTATAACCGTCGTCGTGTAAGTCGTCTGTGCCATGACAGCCGGTGTCAGTCCCACGCCGATTCCAAATCCCAGAAGAAGTCCCGCCGGAATTCCAATGGCTGATAAAAGGACTGCCTGCAGCCGTATGATCCGCTTAAGCTGCCGCCCGGTCATGCCGATCGTTTTTAACAGTCCGTAGAAACGGATATCGTTGGTGACAGAAATCTGAAACACATTGTAAATGACCAGATAGCCGGTAAATACAATAAGCACAAGCAATGCCACAATGGCTGCAATGCTTTCCGCATTCAGATTGCTGCCCGACTGCGCACCGGTATATCCCCAGTTTACACCAAATGCAATATAGCCCGGTTTAGAAGCATCTTCTGACTGAAATCCACAGTCTCTGATCACCTGCCGCATATCTTTTTCGATATGAAGTGCATTCCCAAACATAACGTCAAGTGACCATTTTCCACTCTCTTCATCCTCCCCGATATCCACATGCTGCAATGTCTTTTTCACATAACTTTCCGGCACGATCACATTGCTTGCCTGGGAAACTCCGTTGTAATCCCACCAGCCGGAGAGAACAAACTCCTGCGTCACCGTTTTCGGTTCTGACTGACCTCCTCCGATCTGATACGTCACGGTAAATTTGGTGCCGATTTTTGGCTGTACTCCTAACAGTTTTAACACCCGGGTATCTGTCATCGCCTCATTGCTTCCCTCTTTGGGACGATGTCCGTGCGTTGGTGTGCAAAAATAATGTTTTACTTCATGCGCATCCATATAGCTGACTTCCACCTGTGTCTTGCGAAATGCATCCCCGGTTCCCATTCCTAAAAACAACCGCGCACCTGTCTCCCGAATGAGCGGATCTTTTTTTAAGGTTTCCATCTGTTCTTCCGTCAGTTTCTTAAAAGACCCGTGCGCATCGCCTCCGACCATAAGAAAGTTGGACTGCTGGAACGAATCGTTGATGGAAATTGCAATCGTAAACAGCGCGGTAAACAGCATCGTGGTCAGCATAATTGCAATCACGGCAATCAGGTTTCTCATTTTAGAAGCCCGCAGACTGCGCACGGCAACGGTACGCACACAGGCACGGTTTTTTACCTGTATCATAATGCCTCACCTGCTTTCCCTGTCACAATCCGTCCATCCTCGATACGGATGATCCGGTCTGCAAGCTGTGCAATCTCCTCGTTGTGTGTGATCATCACAATGGTCTGCGAAAATTTGGTGCTGGTCGTTTTGAGCAGCCCCATCACATCCTGTGAGGTACAGCTGTCGAGATTTCCGGTCGGTTCATCTGCTAATAGAATCGCCGGTTTGGCTGCGAGTGCCCGCGCGATCGCCACACGCTGCTGCTGTCCTCCCGAAAGCTGGTTTGGCAGCACGTTTAATTTTTCTTTTAATCCGAGTGCCTCTGCGATCTCCCCGATAAATGCATTGTCCACGGTTTTTCCGTCAAGCTGCAATGGCAGCACAATGTTTTCATAGACAGACAGCACCGGAACTAAATTAAAGGACTGAAAGACAAATCCGATTTTTCTTCTGCGGAAAATCGTCAGTTCTTCATCCTTTAATGCAAAGATGTCCTTGCCGTCCACATAGACTTTGCCGGATGTTGCCCGGTCGAGTCCGCCAAGCATATGTAAAAGCGTCGATTTTCCCGATCCGGAGGTTCCTACCACCGCGACAAATTCTCCGTTTTCCACCGACAGGTTTACCCCCGCCAGCGCGTGCACGGCGGTCTCCCCCGTGCCATACTGTTTTTTCAAATCTCTGGTTTCCAAAATGACCATCCTGTAATCTCCTTTTGCTCCTGATTTGGCATTTCCTGCCTTCTTTTAAGATTGTCGCACAGAATTCTTTCGAGAATCTGTCCCGGAAACAAAAGATTCTTACAGTTTTGACACAATTGCCGTTGGAAAATACAGCCCAAACGTTGAGCCTTTCCCCGGCGTGGACGAAAGCCGGATATATCCGCCCTGCTGCTGCATGATAAAACGTGCCAGATACAGCCCGATCCCCACACCGCTCTTTTCGGCAACCGCGTTTCCCCGGTAAAAACGCCCAAATACCGCCGCATGCTCCTCCTCACCGATGCCGATTCCCGTATCCGTCACTTCCACGCAGGCAAACAGTTCATAGGAACAGAGTTTTATGGTAATCCCTCCTGTGTTCGTATATTTGATCGCATTATCGAGAATATTTCCCAGTGCTTCCATGGACCATTTCTTATCAAAGTACGCATAAACCGGTGCGTCTTCCTCTGCTTTTTTCGTCCCGGAAAACGCAATCGCAAGTCCTTTGGCGGCTGCTTTTTCCCGGTAACTTTCCATACCGTCTACGACCAGTTCTGTCAGCGGCTGCCGGATTGGATGCAACACAAAAACGCCTGTCTCAAGCCTTGAAAGTTTGACAAGCGCATCCATTAAAAACTGTAATTTTTCACTCTGCTGCCGCAGCTTTTTTACGGAATCCTGTGCTGCTTCCCCCAGCGGTTCTTCCTCCAGCAGTTCCGTATACAATAAAATATTTGAAAGCGGCGTCCGCGTCTGATGGGAAATATCTGCGATCAGTTCTTTGATTTTTTCCCGCTCCGCATCTATGCTTCGCACTGAAAGTTCCGATGCCGCCAGATACTGCGCCAGACGGTTTTCCAGCGACGACTGCCGCGACTCATCAAATGTGGTCTCGGAAAAGGTGCCGTTTATCGCCGCCTCAAGCATATCGGAAAGTCCATCCATCACCTGTTTCTGCCGGTGTCTGAAGAAAAGTGCTGCTGCAAGCACACTCCCTGCCGCAAGCAATATAATTACAAAATATCCGATCATACTTCCCATACATATCCGATCCCATACACGGTCCGGATCTGCTCCTTTGCCTGTAATTTATCCCGCAGCCGCTTGATGGCAACCGAAAGCGCGTTTTCATCCACGTACACCGCGCCATCGGTCCAGATGCGATCCATCAAAGTTTCCCGCGGCACGGTCATCCCCGCATGCTGCACAAGAAGTGCCAGAAGTTTCTGCTCGGTTTTACTTAACTCCACTTCCTGTCCGCTTACGGTAAAACGCATATTTGTAAAATCAAACTTCCAGATACTGCCCTCCCAGATCTGTGTGTTTTGTGTGCTTTCTTTCTGCATCTGCACCGTCCGGTTCCGAAGCTGGGTGTTTACCCGCGCCCGGAGTACCGCCAGACTGAACGGCTTTGTGATGTAATCATTTGCTCCCTGCTCCAGTCCGCTTACAATATCCATTTCCAGATCGTTTGCCGTAAGTAAGATCACCGGAAGATCCGAGGTTCTGCGGATCTCCTGCAGCAGATCAAAACCGCTTCCATCCGGCAGATTCACATCGAGAATCAGCAGATCTGTCTGGTTCTGGTGCAGATGCTGTCTGGTCTCCTGTATGTTTTTACAGCATAGCACCTGCCGGTTTTTCTCCTGTAATGCGCGCTGCAGTCCCTGTGCGAGTGCCATATCGTCTTCCGTGATCAGAAGATGCATGATTTTTTCTTCCATTGGTTTCTTCCTGTTCTGTTTAGTTTTGTTGCGGGATTTGTTTCAATCCTGCAAAAAGACGGAGCTTAACGCTTATTGCTTTTTATCATTTTCAATCACACAGGAATGTTCTTTCGTCTTCTTATCATAATTGATTCCTACGAGCAGAATATTTCCTGTATATGGCTCTAACGATTTCGGATACTTTCTTTCTTTTATCTGTTGTAAGGCGGTATCCGCAGTTTTATTCCATTTCAGTTCCACAACCAGTGCCGGATAATCAGCTTTATATTCCGGTTTCGGAATATAAACAAAATCCGCAAAACCACGGCCGGTCGGCAATTCCCGGATGGGTTTAAAATAGTACTGCATGGAACTTAAGTATGCGATCGTAAGTACACTGCTGAGCGAATTTTCATCATGGTACATAATCGTTGAAGAATACCCGGTATGAATTTTCTCAATCCCCTTTGCAACCTCCATTCCATCTTTTTCCAGCGTTGCATCTAATAACGCTGACGATTCTTTTTGAAATGTCACCATCTCATTCCATCTGGTACGTTTCACTGCATGATTTAACTCGTGCCGGATTTCTTCATTCGGAATAAAAACATGCCGGCTGTCCTGATCATAAGCCAGATATCCCAAATGAATCAGGTACGTAAGCACATCATCCCGATTTGCAAAACTTACCGTGTCATTCTGAAAGGATGTCACATCCACTTCTACGGATGCACCCGACAACATCTCGATCATTGCAGATTTCAAGCCATCAAAATCCATGTTGATCAGTGGCACAATTGCCTCATAGCTTCCGGTATTTGACCAATAACTTTTATACTTTCCATTTAACATGACACTGACAACGGCCTTCGGATTATATACCTGATAATCCTCTAATAAATAGCCATCATACCAGGATTTCACCTGTTCATAACTGCATCCGTATTGTTCACACAGTCCGTGGACTTCTTCTTCTGTAAACCCGACGTAAGGAGCCATCCGTCCTGCATCGAGCATGGTAAACTCTTCAAAATTATTAAGTGCTGACTGCTTTTTTAATTTCTTAATCGGTAAAATTCCCGTCAAATATGCTAACGCAATGTATCTGGAAGGTTCTGTGCCTTTGAACATCCCTCTGAGGAAATCAATATATGCCTCCTGCAATGTATGATTCTGTGCCTCATCTCGAATCAAAACATCCCACTCATCAATGATGACAACAAATTTATTGCCCGTAGCCGCTTTGATATAGGACATTGCCCCATAAGCAGTCCTGACCGCATCCGGAATGATCTGTCCGTATGCTTCCCTCAGTTCCTGTAAAATTCCCTCATTGATATAATCTACAACATGATCTGTATCTTTGGCATCCATCATGCACCACTGTACATCAAAATGGATCACATCATATTTATTAAGATTCTTTTCATATGATGAAACTGTACTTATCTCATAATTTTTAAAGAGCTCTTTGGAATCACATCCCCTGCTGTAATAAGCGGAAAGCATGTCTGCAGTCATGGACTTTCCAAAACGTCTCGGACGGCTGTTACAGATAAATTTTGATGTGGTATTTATCACCTGGTTGGTGTATTCCAGCAAACGGGTTTTATCAATATAAATTTCTGAATTGACTGCCTCTGAAAAAGCCCCGTTATCTGGATTCAAAAATCTTCCCATAAGTACCTCCAAAAAATAATCCGCTATACTATGCATCTAGTATAACGGATTACGCTTAAAAAAACAATTATATTGCCGAGTCCCGATACCCCATACCGTTTTACTCACACACAATATAGATGTCCATGCTTTCCCCATTCGTCTCATAGCATGAATCACTCCACTTTCGGTGTGAACCAGCCCATTCACTCTCATAAAAGAATCAAGTGTCTGGTATGCAGACGGTATTGTAACAAACGGATTCTCAAACCTTCCGGTTGTATTCCCACCGGAAGAACCCAGACAGCCGTGCTCTTTTGCCACAAGCTGCATATTATAAATCAGGATTGAAATAAACTTTTGAGGCAATGACAACTATTACCGGTAATCCCCGGACACCTCCAGATAGCTCCGCTTCCCCATGCCTCCACAAGTCCCATTTGACTGAATATGTTGGCAATACCTTTATTCCGGATAAATTTACATATAGGCATCTTCAAACTGGTCTACCGGAATCGGCTTTGAAAAATAATACCCCTGATATATTCCGCATCCCATCTGGGTAAGCTTATCAATTTGTTCCTTTGTTTCAACGCCCTCCGTGATAACGGAAAGACCAAGTGTTTTGGTGAGTGAAATGATCGTATTTATAATGGACATACTTCTTTCTATGCGTTCCGGCCGGGTTGTCCTTAAAAAGCCCATATCTATTTTCAGCACATCCACGTCCATATCCTTTAGCGTATTAAACGAAGAATAGCCGCTTCCGAAATCGTCTATTTCCACCTGAAAGCCGGATTTCCTGAACCGTTCAATCATTTCAAGTTCCCCTGCGGTTCCGGTCATAATTGCGGTTTCCGTAATTTCCAGTTTCAGTGTGGAAGGAATGATTTTATAGGTTTCAACAAGACTGGTAATTGTTTCATATACATTCATATAGTAAAAATCCTTGGTCGAAATATTTACGGATATATACAGATCGTCCCGCCCGTCTTTCTGCCATTGTGCAAGTTTTTGTACGGCAAGTTCCCACACAAACCGGTCAAGCCGGTAAATCAGACCTGTTTTTTCAAAAACTTCAATAAAATCCCCCGGAAAAATCAGACCGCGTTTTGGATGCTGCCATCGGACAAGAGCCTCTGCCCCCAGTAATTTTCCTTCCGATGTCACCTGTGGCTGTAAATACATGCAGAACTGTTTTTCGGCAAGTGCTTTATCAAAATCACCCACCAGCTGCTTTTCGGCAACGGTATCATGAAATATCGTGTCGCTATAGTATGCAATTGATTTATCATAGTTTTCCCCCAGTGTCTTTATTGCAAGATTGGCTTTATCACACATAATGGATACTTCTTCATTCCGGTCTGTGATTTCATAAACACCGACATAAATATGAAGATGATACAGGTCATTGTTAAATGCATGCCCCATGGTCTGTATCGCATCCATAAAATCCTGCTCTTTAAATTCTTCTTTTGGGATGCATATTGCAAATTTGTCACCACCGGTGCGTCCATAGACACTCCCTTCCCCACATTGTGCTTTAAGAAGATCTGCCTCCATTTTAAGGACTTCGTTTCCTTTTTCAAGACCAAAGAGATCATTGACCAGTTTAAAATCCTTGATATTGGAACAGATCAGCAGCCACTCTTTATCCGGATTCTCATTTAAAATTTCCGATGTTTTCTGGGCAAAATAATTCTTATTATACAATCCGGTAAGCGTATCATGTGTTGCAAGGTATTTTTCTTTCTCAAACGCAATATGTTTCTCCGTATTATCAATCAGATTCAGGAAAAAACCTATATATTCATTCTTTTTATCAAACAGTTTTCTGTATTCGATATCGAAATAATACGTTTTGTTGTCAATAATGGTTTGACCACTCCATTCAAGGGAGGCCGAATTGTTGGTGTCATGTTCTTTTATCCAGCCCTGTACATCCTCCGAGATCCCGGAAAGGGAATCCAGTGAACTGTTAAATATTTTCAATGCACGCTCATTGGCATACACACATTCGTTATTTATATCAAAACATATCACAGCGTTATTCATTTCATTTACAACGATGGACAGTGTTTTATCTACAAGTTCACGCGAAGAACGGTACAGCGTCAGGTAACAGATCAGTATTGCTGCGCATACAAAAAAAGGAAGCGACACATCAATCGGAAATTCTGAAATTCCACATATAAATTTTGATACCGTGATCACACATATTAACACAAGTATCGGCAAATATTTCTTACGGTAAAAATCCGGTATCTGTATAATTTTGATGATAAACGATGCAATAATACAAACTACCAGACCATATGCAAACACATAGTGAAAGTAAAAAATAATGGATTTGTCGGCTACATGATACATATCAAAATTCGGGAATCGCACGGTTTCTATCGTAAATACGTTATGAAAAATTATATTTAAAAACAGTAAAATTCCATCCAGATATGCAATTATGAAACACCCCTTTTTAAACGGTGAAACCTCGTGAAAAACACGTGTATACTGCTGGGAATACTGCAATACATATATCAGCATCAAATCAAAGGAAAACCGATAAAGTGCTTCCATTATATAAGAAAATGTTTCATTTCCTGAAAAAGCAGACAAACCATTGCTAAGGATCGTAACAATTGCAAAAATGAGGCATTTCACAATGGAAGATGCCACATCACTTTTTATTTTTCTGGAATATTTGATACAAATAAGAATTGGTACTATCATCAGGCATAATAAGATCATATAAAGTTTATCCATGAAGACGTTAAACCTCCATTTAATAATAATTTTTATAACACTCCTGTTTTAGGGTATTCCTTCTGGATCAGATCGAAGTATCCGAAGCCACTAACAGTCTTATTCTTCCTATCTCGATACAGGAGACTGCATCACAAACGGTATTCCGCAAAGATCCGGAAAGCAAAAAGACAATTATCAAAGGAATGAATTCCAATGGTATCAATGAATTCTTTTCTACAGGTGACATGCTCGGAACGGTATTACAGGATGTTTTTACCAATGTGAACATCTACGATGACGAAATCCGTCTGCTGCAAAGACGTTTTACCAGCCCCATTGCCAAAGAAGGAATCAACTTCTACAAATATTACCTGATGGACACTTTGACGGTGGACAAAGATACGTGTGTACATCTGACTTTTGTGCCGCAAAATTCACAGGACTTCGGTTTCACAGGACACCTGTACGTACTGAAAGATTCTACCTATGCCGTAAAGAAATGCATAATGAACTTACCCAAAAAGACAGGTGTGAACTTTGTAAACCAACTGAACATCGTACAGCAATACGAGCAATTACCCAACGGGAACTGGGTATTGATGGACGACGATATGCTGGTAGACCTTG
>OKSA01003849.1_pt1 | contig 10646 bp, 9 predicted proteins | sample 1601181 | NCBI WGS metagenome assembly OKSA01 (sample SAMEA3541538, study PRJEB24748) | human gut metagenome | biome: human gut; feature: human-associated habitat; material: faeces | place: China | collected 2012 | reverse complement strand
AGTGGATTACATTCGCAAATAAATATATGCGCCATGATATTGGAAAAGCAATTGATGAAGCGTAAAAATATTGATGATTAGTAACTATTCAGCGGTCTACTATCCCGCGAGGTACTGAACAGTTACGATGATTAAAAATAAACAGGAGACAAGACTGGGAGAAAAGTCCTATTCTTGTCTCCTATTTTATAGTCAGCAGATACTTCTTCTGTCCAGAAGTGTTTTCAATATGGTATTTCCTCAAAGAACGATAGAATCCACATAAATATTTTTGCATAAATAATACGAGCGATTTCCTTTACTTTTCATGCAATCTGTTATAAAATAGAAAAGTGCTGTAAAGCAAAGTTACAGATTGAGATGAATTGTAACGTAGCAGAAACAGCGAGGAGAAAGTTACTGTTCAGCATATGCGCAGTAATGGGAGAAATATTATGAACAGGAAAAGTCAGAAAGAGATTCAGGTGACGACACATATGGTGCGCCAGTTTCTACAGGAGAATGAAGATACCGGTTATCGGGATTTTCACAGCAATCTTCTGCCGGGTGTGGATAATGTTATGGGAATCAGACTTCCGGTGTTGCGAAAATTTGCAAAGCAGCTTTCTGGTATGGACTGGCAGGAATGGTTTGAACAGGCAGATGATCAGTGGTATGAAGAAACGATGCTTCGTGGACTGGTGAGCGCTTACGCAAAGATGGAATGCAAAGAACGCTTAACATATGTGGCAAAATTTGTGCCGGACATTAATAACTGGGCAGTGTGCGACTGTTTTTGCAGTACATTAAAAGATGCAGATAAATACCAGACGGAATACTGGGATTTTATTGAACCGTATTTTACTTCGGATAAAGAATACGAAGCAAGATTTGCGGCAGTCATGCTTCTGGGACATTTTGTGAAGCGTGAATATTTGAAAGAGAGTATCAGACGTCTGGAGAGTATCACTCAGCAGGGATATTATGCAAAGATGGCAGTGGCGTGGGCAGTATCTGTATATTTTGCGGCATTTCCGGATGAGATGCTGGCATACTTGCAGGATGGTCACAAACTGGATGAATTTACATATAAGAAATCACTACAGAAGATCACAGAGTCTTATCGTGTTGATAAGGAAATGAAAAAGATCATAAAAGAAATGAGACAGAGAGGATAAAATAATGGGAATCAGCAAAGAAGAAGCAATCAAGGAATTACAGAACAGAGAGACAGTATTTGTTGCATACTCACAGGCTACCAAACTGCCATATGTGAAATGTGACGAAGAGACTTATAATGACCAGGCATGGATTTTTTCCACAGAAGAGGGAATCAAGGAATTCGGCAAAAAGATGATTGAAGATAAGATTCTTCTTATGGGAATGAGATTTTCCAAGAAAGATTATCCAAGATTATATGGTACTTTTTATGCCATTGGTGTTAATACTGTTGTATGGGTAGACGGTGAAGATAAGATTGAGATTGATCTTCCTGATATTGCAAAACAGGCAGATATGAGCAAGATTGAGCCGGCTAAGAGACCGCTTCTGAATCCTACACTGGAGCTTTCCGGCATTTACTTTATGCAGGAACTCCGCCGTCCGGTAGAGAAGGATCAGCATGGAAATCTTCGTGAGCTTGAGGAAGAACTGATCGTAAACCTGAAGAAATCCGAATATCTGGTTGCTATGAATGTAGATCCTGAAGATCCTAAGAAGATCAATATTCCGTATCTCAAAAATAAAAAAGAAGAAATTCTCCAGCCTGTATTTACAGACGTTATGGAACTTGAGAAGTTTACAAAAGGTCAGAAGCTGCGTATTGCGAAAGTACCGTTTGCAAAACTTCCGGAGCTGTTAATCGATAAGGCAATGGCTTATGCAGTTAATCCATTAGGCTTTAACCTTGTTCTGAACAGAGAACAGCTCAATAAGATCATTGGCTTAAAATAATCAAGTCATGTAGATGAAATTCAGTTGACAGAAAGAAGATAAAGGGTGTGCATGCTGTGTGAGAACATGGCAGTACACCCCTTTTTGTTTTGAAAAATAATACAGCAATACGTCTTTCTGTTGCAAAAAATGTTGGTTTGTGCTAGGATATGTGTAACACAAAAAGGAGAAGAAAACGTATGATGATAGAAATAGATTTCAGCAGTGATGAAGCCATTTACATCCAGCTGACCAATCAGATCATCATGGGGATTGCTACGTCAAGACTGCAGGAGGGAGATACACTGCCATCAGTGAGACAGCTTGCAGATACAGTTGGGATAAATATGCATACAGTAAATAAAGCATATTCACTGTTGCGACAGGAGGGATTTGTCACTATCGACCGCAGACGTGGTGCAGTGATTTCTATTGATGTAAATAAACGGAAAGCATTGGAAGAACTGAAACAGAATCTCATGGTGGCGCTTGCGAAAGGATGTTGCAAGAGCGTAAGCAGAGAGGAAGTACATCAGCTTATTGATGAGATTTTTGACGAATATGATGAAAACAGATAGGAGAGGACATGGAGAGACAATTTACCAGACAGGCAGAGAATGCCCTCAAATTGGCAACGACAATTGCGAAATCCTGTGGACATGGATATATCGGAACAGAGCATCTTCTTGCAGGTCTTTTGAAAGAACCTGAAGGTACTGCGGGAAAAGTGCTGCAGGAATTTAACGTAGAAGAAGAAAAACTCAGGGAACTTATCAGCAACCTGGTTACGCCGGTTCAGGGCAATACTGCGGCAGCAGAAACGAAAGATCCCCAGTACAGCCCAAGAGCAAGAAGGATCATTGAACAGGCGAAGGAAGATGCTGAGAGCATGGAATGTCTTTGCGGAACAGAGCATCTGTTGCTTTCGCTTCTGAAAGAGACAGACTGTGTAGCGACCAGACTGCTTTTTACAATGGGAGTAAATATTCAGAAGCTGTTTGCGGCTATTCTGACAGCTATGGGATTTGACAGTGATACCATTGCGGAAGAATTTCAGTACGCAAGGAATGCGGGAAACAAAAAAGTGACCAGTACCCCTACGCTGGATCAGTACAGTCGTGACCTGACACAGCTTGCAGCAGAGGGAAAACTGGATCCTGTGGTAGGGCGTGATAAAGAAATTACCAGACTGATCCAGATTCTGAGCAGACGTACGAAGAATAATCCGTGTCTGACAGGGGAACCCGGAGTAGGTAAGACTGCCATTGTAGAGGGACTTGCACAGCGCATCGTTATGGGAATGGTTCCGGATACAGTGAAGGATAAGCGTCTTGTTGTGTTAGATCTTTCCGGCATGGTTGCGGGAAGCAAATACAGAGGTGAATTTGAGGAACGCATTAAGAATGTGATCCAGGAAGTAAAAGAACATCAGGGAATTCTGCTGTTCATTGATGAAATCCATACCATCATCGGAGCAGGTGGAGCGGAGGGAGCACTGGATGCTTCTAATATCCTGAAACCTTCTCTTTCCAGAGGTGAGATTCAGCTTATCGGCGCGACTACTCTGGAGGAATACCGTAAATATATTGAAAAAGACGCAGCACTGGAACGAAGATTCCAGCCTGTGAAAGTGGAAGAACCATCTTCAGAGGAGACTGTTGAGATCCTTAAAGGTCTGCGTCCATATTATGAGAAACATCATGGGGTAAAGATTGAAGATGAGGCACTTGAGGCAGCAGTAAAAATGTCACAAAGATATATCAATGACCGTTTCCTTCCGGATAAGGCAATTGATATTATTGATGAAGCAGCATCAAAGGTTCAGCTTGCGGGTTATCAGTCAGCACCTGAAATGGAACAATATGAACTGGAACTGAATGAACTTCGTGAGGAGAAAGAACAGGCAGTTAAGACTGCAGATATTGAACGCGCAAAAAAAGCACAGGTACGCCAAAATGAAGTGGAAGCCGAAATGGAGAAAATCCGGATTAAGACTGAACGCAGAAATAAGAGGAAAAAACTTGTTGTAGATGAAGCTGCTGTTGCAGAGACGATTTCTGACTGGACAAAGATTCCTCTTCAGAAACTGACAGAGGGAGAAACCAAACGTCTTGCTCGTCTGGAGAAGGAACTCCATAAACGTGTGATCGGACAGGATGAGGCAGTGAAAGCTGTTGCGCAGGCAGTGAAACGGGGAAGAGTAGGACTTAAAGATCCGAATCGTCCCATTGGTTCTTTCCTTTTCCTTGGACCTACAGGTGTTGGTAAGACAGAACTTTCCAAGGCTCTGGCAGAAGCTGTCTTTGGAAGCGAACAGGCGATGATTCGTGTAGATATGTCCGAATATATGGAGAAACACAGTGTCTCCAAGCTGATCGGTTCTCCTCCGGGATATGTAGGATATGAAGAAGGCGGCCAGCTCAGTGAGAAGGTCCGCAGAAATCCGTACAGTGTATTGCTTTTTGATGAGATTGAGAAGGCACATCCGGATGTGTTTAATATACTTTTACAGGTGCTGGATGACGGTCATATTACAGATGCCCAGGGAAGAAAAGTCGACTTCAAACAGACGATTATTATTATGACTTCCAACGCAGGGGCACAGGCAATCATGGAACCGAAACGTCTGGGATTCATGTCTGATAATGATGAGAAGAAAGACTATGAACGAATGAAAGGCGGTGTGATGGAAGAAGTGCGCCGGATTTTCAAACCGGAGTTTCTGAACCGAATTGACGATATCATGGTGTTCCATGTGCTGAATAAAGAAGATATCCGGAAAATTGTGACATTGCTTCTTAAAACACTGGAGAAACGATGTGCAGAACAGATGGAAATTCATCTTACAGTGACAAATGCTGTGAAAGATTTTATTGCAGAAAAAGGTTCTGATAATAAATATGGTGCCAGACCGCTGCGTCGTGCAATTCAGAGTAAGATAGAAGATGCGCTTGCAAACGAGATTCTGGAAGGCAGAGTAAAACGTGGAGATAGTGTACAGGTGAAACTTCATAAAAACGAGATTGCATTTGAAGTGAAAAAACAGTAGAAATCTCTGAGCAGACAGATATTTACAATTAAAGCAGAGGACTCACATGATTCACAGAAATTGTGAAATTAGTATAAAAAAATCAGTGAGATACTGGTCAAAAAAGTGAATGTATTATATAATAAGCACATAAAATGTCGGAAAAGTACAGAGATAGTGAAAAACTGTACGGCATCGGCAGATGAACCGGTGGAGCGGCAAACAAAAGAGTCTTAGGAGGACATAGGAAATGGCAGTAGTAAAAGAATTAATCCGTACAGAAGAGAATGGAGCAATCAGCTTTGGTGACTATGAGCTTGCACAGAAGTCTAAATTATCAGACTATCAGCATCAGGGCGATATGTATAAAGTAAAAACTTTTAAGGAGATTACCAAGCTCGAGAGAAACGGAATGTTCGTTTACGAATCAGTTCCGGGAACAGCAGTATTTAATCTTACACAGAGTGAAGCTCAGATGGATTTCCATGTAGAGGGACCGGAAGATGCACAGATCACAGTGGAGATGGAGCCGGATACAGAATATGAAGTATTTATTGAGCAGGCAAGCACAGGTAAGATGAAAACAAACCTGGGCGGTAAACTTTCCTTTAGCGTGGAACTTGGCAATGCTGCAAGAGTAGAAGTAAAGATTGTAAAATGCTGAAAAATAAAAAGACGGTATATTTTTGTCAGGAGTGCGGATATGAATCCGCAAAATGGATGGGGCAGTGCCCGGGATGCAAGTCCTGGAACACCTTTGTGGAAGAGACAGTTTCCACAAAGAAGCCATCCTCTTCTGGAGCAATGAAATCATCAGAAAAAAGGCAGGAACCGGTGATCCTTAAAGACATCAGCCTGTCAGAAGATGAACGGCAGACAACTCAGATTGGTGAACTTGACAGGGTGCTGGGCGGCGGTATCGTCCCCGGCTCCCTTGTTTTAGTGGGAGGAGATCCGGGAATCGGAAAATCAACGCTGCTTTTACAGGTGTGCAGGAATCTGGCAGAGAAGCAGGTTTCGGTTCTTTATATTTCAGGTGAGGAATCTCTGAGACAAATTAAGCTGAGAGCTAATCGTATCGGGCAGTTTACGGATAAGATGCAGCTTTTATGTGAGACGAACCTGGAAGTGATACGTGAGGTGATCGAGCGCAGAAAACCGGATGTGGTTGTGATCGACTCCATTCAGACTATGTTTCACGAAGATGTAAGTTCGGCACCGGGAAGTGTCTCTCAGGTGAGAGAATCTACCAATATCCTTATGCAGATCGCAAAGGGGATGGGAGTGTCCATTTTTATTGTAGGTCATGTGACGAAAGAAGGAAATGTGGCAGGTCCGAGGGTTCTGGAACATATGGTGGATACGGTGCTTTATTTTGAAGGCGACCGGCATGCTTCTTATCGTATCCTGCGTGCGGTGAAGAATCGTTTTGGATCTACGAATGAGATTGGTGTTTTTGAAATGTGTAATACAGGTCTTGAGGAGGTGAAGAATCCGTCGGAATATATGCTGAATGGCAGACCGGAGGATGCGTCGGGTTCTGTTGTGGCGTGTTCTATGGAAGGAACCCGGCCGATTCTGGTTGAAATTCAGGCACTTGTGTGCCAGAGTAATTTCGGGATTCCGAGGCGGACAGCGGTGGGAACTGATTTTAACAGAGTGAATCTCCTTATGGCTGTGCTTGAGAAGAAAGTCGGACTCCGTCTGGCTGCATCGGATGCTTATGTCAATATTGCAGGGGGAATGAAGATGACAGAGCCGGCAATTGACCTTGGGATCTGTCTGGCGATTGTTTCCAGTGCGAAGGATATTGTGATTCCTGATAATGTGATGGTATTTGGCGAGGTTGGTCTGAGTGGTGAAATCCGCGCAGTGAATATGGCAGGCCAGCGTGTGCAGGAGGCGAAAAAACTGGGATTTGGAACAGTTGTGCTTCCGGAAGTGTGTAGGTCTTCTGTTGGAAAAGTGGAAGGAATCAACTTGGTTTATGTGTCGCAGATTCGTGATGCGATTGGTTATATTATGAAAAAATAGATTGTCAGACTACTGGCTTATATATGGTTTGAATAAGTCGATCAGACTGTCGTCAAAGATATTTTTGCCTGAGAAAGTCTGCTGACAGAGAGAAAGAGGAAAGGATCAAAAGTTATGGCGAGTGGGATTGATACAGTGATATTTGATATGGATGGAGTGATTTTTGATTCGGAGATTCTTGTGCTTCAAGCGTGGAAAGAAGTGGCAGAACGTCATGGAATCGCAGGAGTTGAGGCGGCATGTCATGAGTGTCTGGGAACAAACAGTGTTGTGAGTAAAGGGGTTTTTCTGAAGCATTATGGTGAAGATTTTCCGTATGAGGAATATAAAGCGGAGATGGCAGAGGTGTTTTTCAGTCATGCTTCCGGAGGTAAACTGGCAAAGAAGCCGGGGGTTGAGGAGCTTTTGAAATATCTGAAGATGAGGGGATTTAAGATTGGGCTTGCCAGTTCTACCCGGGAGGCACTGGTGCGTTCGGAGATTTCAGATGGCGGGCTGCTGGGATATTTTGATCAGATTATCGGGGGAGATATGGTGGAACGGAGTAAGCCGGAACCGGATATTTTTCTGGAGGCTTGCAGACGACTGGGAACCAGACCGGAGAATTGTTATGTGATTGAGGATTCTCATAATGGAATCAGGGCGGCTTATGCAGCAGGGATGCATCCGATCATGGTGCCGGATCTGATGGAGGTGACGGAGGAGATGAAGTCCCTCGCAGAAGAGATTCTGGGATCGCTTTGCGCAGTGCAGGAATTTTTGCAGGGGTCAGGCATATAAATTCATTTGTTTTTATGAGTGTCAGTGATTGAATAAAAAAGAAATCTGTTTTTACTGGTGTTTATTTCAAAACTTTTCCAGGAAAACAGATTCCTTTTTTGTTATATTAAGTTTTTGCTTATGAGAGAACTCCTGTTGACTGTAAAAACAGGATAAACATCATAACCGGCGCAACATAGCGGATCATGATTCGATAAAGTTTTTTTCTGCGGAATCTGCTGCCGTTTCGTTCCATTTCATCAATGACATAATCAGGTGTCATAACCCATCCGATCAGGATGGTGGAAAGTAATGCGATAAATGGCATCATAACACTGTTGCTGATGTAATCCATAATATCAAGCAGCTGTCCTGTAGAGCCATTGGGCAGTTCCACTTCTACATAGAAAATGCTGTATCCCAAAGCAATGATCGCAGAAGCAGCAAGATAAACTGCAGATAAAACAGAAACAGTTTTTTTTCTGCCTGTGTGGAAGATTTCCATACAGTTTGCAACGATGGATTCCAACACAGAGATGCAGGATGACAGTGTTGCAAAAATAGCAGTTACGAAAAAGAGGATTCCTACAAATATGCCTGCTTTTCCCATGGCTGCAAAGACCTTTGGGAGAGAAACAAACATAAGGCTTGGACCGGCTCCCATTCCTTCTGTTCCGGAAAATACGAATACAGCAGGGATGATCATGGCACCTGCAAGAAATGCCACTCCTGTGTCAAAAATTTCAATCTGATTAACAGCCTTGTTTAAGTCAACATCAGGTTTTACATAAGAACCGTAGGTGATCATGATTCCCATGGACACGCTGAGAGAGAAGAACAGCTGACTCATTGCATCCAGCAGAATCTGTAAAAATCTCTGTACAGTAAGCCCCTCAAAGTTTGGAGTCAAATAATACAAAAATCCCTGCAATCCAGTGTGTACCTGACCGGAGGCATCTGTATGCTTAAGCGTCAGTGAGTAGATAAAAATGATGACAACGAGTACAAGAAGCACTGGCATCATCCATTTCGATACTTTTTCGATACCATTCTGAACACCATTGTATACAATAAATGCTGTTACACCCATAAATAGAAGTGCAAAAAGAACCGGAGAAGCAGATGAAGTGATAAAAGAAGTAAAATAATCATCTGCTGCAGCGGCTTTTGCCTGTCCAGTCAGGTAGACTACAGCATATTTGGTGATCCATCCGCCGATAACAGCATAATAGGTCATGATAAGGACCGGTACCAGAAATGTAAGGATTCCCAGAAACTTCCATTTGGGATGCATTTCGGTGTAAGCTCCGATTGCACTTTTCTGAGTACGGCGTCCAATGGCGATGTCGGAGGTAAGAAGTGTAAATCCGAATGTAAGTACAAGAACAAAATAGATAATTAAAAATAATCCCCCTCCGTCTTTGGCTGCAAGGTATGGGAATCTCCATAAATTTCCCACTCCGACAGCACTTCCGGCAGCAGCAAGGACAAAACCAAGCTGTCCTGAAAAATGATTTGATTTCCTTTCCATAATAGATAATCTCCTGTATGATTTATGTTTGCATTAGTACGATAACATATGTTAATGTATAAGTAAAATGAATGTTTTTACTGTTATATATTAAAAAAAGTAATGGATAATGATAAGTAAAAAATGAGGTACTTTAAAATAAAGTGTTTTTATAGATTTAGGGTGACGCAGAAAAGGGGAAGAATAGTTAATGAAAGAAATAAGGGATCGATATGAGATTTTTTTAAAAGTATGTGAGACCGGAAACTTTTCTAAAGCAGCACAGGCACTGAACTATACACAGTCAGGTATTAGCCAGATGATGGCAGCTTTTGAAGAAGAACTGGGTGTGCAATTATTTGCAAGAGCGAAAAAAGGAGTAACGCTGACGGATAATGGAACGAGACTGCTTCCTTATATACAGGAGATGGCAAATCAGAAAGATAAACTCAGACAGGCAGCATTTAACATTAATCATAAGATAGAAGGAAAACTTCGAATTGGCAGCTTTTCCAGTATAACAGCATTGTGGATGCCGGACGTGATCCATTTTTTTAATGAAAATTATCCGCAGGTTGAAGTGCAGATTTTTGATGGAAACTATGATGAAATCAGAAACTGGATTATTCATGGACAAGTGGACTGCGGATTTTTGTCATCTATTGTTGCGGATGATTTGAAATTTTATCCATTGTGTGAAGATCCTCTTTGTGCAGTAATAAAGAAAGAACATCCTCTTGCTGAAAAAAGAAGTGTGAGACTGGAGGAGTTATTAGAATATCCGTTTATTATAGAAACGCCGGGGTGTGATAATGATATTTTGCATTTGCTGGAAAGCTGTAAAAAAAAGCCGAAGACATCTTACAGTTTTCGGGATGATACGTTGATTATGGCATTTGTAAAAAGTGGGCTTGGAGTAACGATTTCTCAGGAACTGGTTATGAAAGCATTTGCAAATGATGTCGAGAGCAGACCACTTGAGCCGGGAAGGTCACGGATTATTGGATTGGCATTTGCACGGACAATGAATTCGGTTGTGACTAAAATTTTGGTGGAGTATTTTCAGCAAAATATGGAAGTTGCCTGTGGAGGCCGGAGACCGGACGCCCCGAAAGGACAGCGGGTGGGGAGACTGGTTTCGGGAGCTAGGAACTCTAAGGCCCGGGAGATCAGCTAAAGGCGCTCGCAAATGGCGCAAACTCGCTTCGCTCAGACAGTGCGGCCATTTGTTCGCAACGCTGATCTCCCGGGCCCAAGAGTTGCTACGCTCCCTGCACGAGCCTCCCCACCCGCTGTCCTTTCGGGGCTGGGGGCGGCTGACGGCTGGAGGCTTTGGAGAGTGGTGGCTGGTATGGGGAGACTGTCCGAAAACTAGGATGAGTCTTCACTGAAATTAAGATTGAT
>OKSA01003848.1_pt1 | contig 10647 bp, 6 predicted proteins | sample 1601181 | NCBI WGS metagenome assembly OKSA01 (sample SAMEA3541538, study PRJEB24748) | human gut metagenome | biome: human gut; feature: human-associated habitat; material: faeces | place: China | collected 2012 | reverse complement strand
TCGTGTCAAACAGGGCGTTGTAACTGCGGTTGGCGTATTTGTCGATTTCGCAGTGCCCTACACATTCAAAGCCCCCGGCACGGGTCAGTCCTTCGCGGAAACCGCCGATGCCGGAGAACATATCTATAAATCGAATCACCGATTCGATAACGAAAAAAGAGGCAACCTATGCTGGCTGCCCTTGCTGGTTAAGTATGTGATTTTCAGTATTGTGCATCTACCTCCATTTCGGTGTCATCTGGTTCGCCGGAGTCGACATCAGCGTTTTCCTCCGCAGCTTGCTCGGTCGTAATTCTTTCGTAGTCCTTTTCCGCTTCATCCAATTCTCTTTCAATGAGATGTACCAGAAACTCTTTCTGGCTCAGTTTGCGGTGATAGATTTGCTCGTACCTTGCAAGAAAGGTTTTGATGCGCTGGAGAAGTTCCTCGGATACCTGAAATGCTAACGTGCGTGTTGCCATGTTGCTGACTCCCTTCGGTTTCTCAAAAAATGTGGTTATGGCTTGCTCGATGAATTGCGATGTGGTGATGCCCTGTCGTTCCAGTTCATCTCTGATTTGCTGATGCAGGTCGTCCGGAATGGTGACGGTCAATTTGCTCATTTCAGCTTTCTCCTTTTATGCACCTAGTTTGTTGTTATAGTAAGCGGCCAGTTTTCCAAGATTGATGTACCACTTCACCCCGGACTGGAATGCGATGTCCGGATTTTCACGACATATTCGGCGAAGATAGTAAGGCGGAAGCTTCATGATTTCACTTGCCTGTTTGATGCTGACAATTTGTGGCAGGACAATTTTTTCTACAACGCAACCCGCCGTCTGACGATCAAGCATACATTCGTTCATTTTACATTCTCCTGTTCTTAAGCTGAATTTGCAACCGCTTTTTGTCATTGATAAGTTGTTTTTTGATTGCAAAGCAAGCATATCACAAGTGCGATGACAAAGCTATTCACGAGAACCAACGATAATGAGATGCATAACTCGGCAATTATGCTCATAACCAACAATTTATGATTTTATGTTTATTACCACATGGTAATCACCACCTTAAAGTGAAGCTAAAAAGTTGATTGCGGAAGGCGGAATTATATCTGTTGCTCGGGTGCGAGGAATTGCCCCCATCAAAGTGACTACCTGCAATTCCTCGCGCACCACCTTGCGGATGTTTTCTTCCAGCCTATCCGTTTGTTCTGCCGCAAGGATGGCTTGTACCAGAAACTCCTTGCGGCGGGCTGACGGCATCTGCTGCAGCAGCTCCCATGCGCGGCGGTGTTGCGGGTCGCTGAGGTTCGGGCGGAAAACATACTGCGGGCGTTTCATGCATCGCTTTTACGGCGCGACACGGCGGCCAACGCGCGCTCGAATCCGACCGCGTTCACCTTGTCGTCCAGCAGGAAAATCGTCTTACAAAGGCCGTCTTTGGGGCTGAGGTGGCGGCTCACCACGGATGCGCCGCCGCCCAATAGCACGGCGGGGATGGCGTGCAGGTCAAAGCCGGCTTCCATAGTGGCAGACAGCAGATGTTCGGTGTACTTGCGCCCCTGCCGGTTCACAATGTCGCGCACCACATCGCTGACCGTGCAGGGGTGACCTGCCAGCATATTTTCGATTTGGGCATCCGTGAGGGACAGCCCGGTTTCGCGCCGCACCTGCTCCCGGATGTCATCCACGCAGCGGATCATGCCGAGTTCAAGGCTGTGGGCGGTGTCGGCTGCAGGGATGGCGTTGTCGATGCGCATAAGGTCTACCGTCCAGCCGCCCAAATCAATGAGGAGCATGGACGGTTCGTCCTGCAAAAGCCCCACTTCGGTCATAAGGGCGGCGTAGCCCTGCGGAAAGACCGCAACTTCTTCGATGGTAATGCTGTACTCCACGCCCTCGAACTTGTAGTTCACAGGCTGATTGCTCCGCAGCAGATAATCTCTGAACTTGGGTTTGTCGCGTCCGAAGCTGGTCAGCGGCAGACCCGCTGCAATGCGCACAGAACATTCTGGCGGCAAGCCGCGTTGCCGGATTTCTTTCGCAATCGCTGCCAGCGTCAGCAGATAATAGTTGTCGTTCGCCGTCTTGTCCCGCTGGATAGGCTGCCGCCCGGAGCCACAAACAAAAAAGCACCCGCCAAACTCTAAGAGTCCTTGGCGGGTGTAGGGTTCGTGTTCTCCGTAACTGGTAAGCCCTGCGGGAAACGAGCAGTGGGCTGTTTTGATGGCGTAGTAGCCGTGGTCGATGCCGATAATGATGCTCATAGTGGAAATCCTCCTTATTATAATAGGTATAAAATGGAAAACCTGAAAACAAACTGAAAACTGTCGGAAAAATCAAAAAATCCCCGCAGCCAAGGGCTTTTTCTGGTCCTATATGTTGATTAAAATTATTTCGCACTGTGGATTATAGTCCACCAACGCATTGAGCGCACCATTCGTTCCTCTGTCTACAACAATATTTTGTTTGACAAGAATTCCGAGTTGTTGGTCTTTCTCCATGCCTGTAGACACAAAAGTGCCCCTTGCGGTTCGAAGCCCGCAAGAGGCACTTTTGCAGTTATACCTTAATCATCAACCAACACCGAGGACTTGCCTCATTCCCCTTCCGATTGACTGCCAAACACAGTGATAGATATGCCAGTAATATGATTAAATCTTATAGTTTTGGTCAATCTGTCGATTGCGATCAAGCGCATAATGTGTTTTAGAATTAGGAGTTTACGTTCATCTCGTAGACATCAGTGATTGCCTCTGCGTTTTTTCAGGTAGAGTGCAACGATAAAGCCACCCACGGCCAAGCAAGCCAGAATCGACAGCACTTCATAAGGGAAGTTATCGCTCGTCTGAGGAATCGCGCTTGTTGCTCCGCTGCCAGATGCCGCTGCACTGCCGTCATTCGGCTTTGCAGTAGGCGCAGCACCCCTAGTGCCGTTTGCAATTCCTCCCGCAATATCGGGATGTTCATCCTTCACAGTATCAGCAGGTTTCTGTACCGGCTTCACAGTATCAGCAGGTTTCTGTACCGGTGCCGCAGGTTTGGTCTGGGCAGTATTTACAGCATTCCGCACTGCATCAAGGGCGGCTTTCAAGTCTTCAGCACTTGCGCGGCCTGCGATAGCAGCTTCCGCATCAGAAATTGCCTGGCGGATAGCGTCCGCGCTCTCCACAGTATACTTGCTCAGGTCAAGTTGCTTGGTTTCTTTAACCAAAGCATTCAACTCGGTGGCATCGCCAGCCTTTACCAATGCCGCCGCTGCGGCCTGCAACGTCCGTGCTGCTGCATCTACAGCCTCCTGGGTAGCGTTTTCATTGGCGGCGACCGTCTTTGCGGTCTCCAATGCATCGGCAACCAATTTCCAGGATTTTGCAGTATAAGCGTTCGCATCCATGGCCTCCACTTTGGAGATCATATCATCAATTGCATTCATATCTGCTCGGAGCGCCAGTGCCTTGTAAGCAGCTTCCAGATTTGTATAAGCAGCTTCGATCTCATCGGCGGTTGCATCACGGTTGGCGGCGACCTTCTCAGCTTCTGCCAAAGCCTGGGCAAGGGCAGCCCAAGAATCAGGCTGATACCTGCTTTCATCCAGTTCCTTGATGCTGTTGATGGCCGCGACCAGGTTCGAGTTGTCAGCACGCTTCACAAGGCTTTCCATGGCGTCCTGCAGAGCGTCAGCTGCATGGTTGACAGTCACCTGGTTTGCATCCTCAGCGGCAGAGATGCTCTGCGCTTCGGCCAGCGCAGTTGTAAACGCTGCCCAGCTGGTGGTCGTGTAATCGTCTTCCACCCGGGCGGAAGCCTGCTCGATCAGCTGATTCAGAATGGTCTTGTCCACAACAGGCTCGGTGGGCTTGGCCGTAGCGTACAGTTCGGCCTCGTAGATGCGGACGCAGGCAGCCCAACCGGTGGTATCGGTACGGCTGACATTCAGCTTGAAGATCCGTCCGGTCGCATCGCCCAGATCATTGGTGGTAACATCGGCCGCGTTATCGGTGGTCTTGGCACACTCTGTCCAGTTCGCAGCGTCTGCCAGCACAGCGTTCCGTTCCTCGGCCTCCATGGCCAGCAGTTCGTCCACGTTGACCTTTTCTTCGTTCAGCACATAGAACTCGTAATTGGCAGTGTTCATGCTGCCGTTGCCGGCCGTCGGCGTTTCCGCCACGCCGACGTGGGAGACGACCAGCTGCCGGACGTTGCGTTCTTCGCCAATGTCAAAGGCGACCCACAGGTTGCTGCCATCCTCGCACCATTTGCCGGTATCGGGGTTTTCCTTGTCGCTGTCAAACAGCTTTTCGGGGCCCTGGGCAGTGCCCAGTTTGTTGCCGTTGTAGCCAACGATGGTCGCATTCTGGGACACCAGTTCCAGCTCGCCCACAGGCTCGGTGACGGTCACGGCAGCGCTGCCGGAAACCTTCGGATCCTGATCCGAGGTCGCAACAACGGTCAGCTGCTCTGCGGTCTCGTCCTCCGCAACGGTCAGCAGGCCGGTCTCGTCGATCTCAGTCGCCTCAGAGACCGCGCCGTCCACGCTCCAGGTCACAGAATGGTCGGTGATATTCTCGCCGTTGACCATAGCTGCAAACTGCTTGGTTGCGCCCTTCTCCACAGATGCAGTAGCGGGCGATACCGTAACAGATGTAACGATTGGCTCAACAGAACCGCTCTGCAGGGTAACATTCACATCGTAGGTCTGGCCTTCGGTCACGACCAGGCGCTTCACAACCGTGTCGTTGATCAGGTAGCCTTCAGGAACATTTTCGCACTTAATGGTGTACGTCCCCAATACAACCTCAGCAGGTTCGCCGGTAGTCACAGTATAGACCTTTTCGTTGTTGCTGTTGTAAACGCCATAAGTAACGCCGGTCAGTTTCTCGCCCTTGGCATTGGTCGCCACCAAGTTCAAGTAAGCGGTCGGTTCCGGGAATGCGGGGATTTCGACAGTATACTTATCAGAGATCAGCTTACTGACGCGTTTTACTTGCAGGGTGAGTTCACTGCCCGCACGCGGGACCCGAATGCCACGGATAATTACCGAGGTTTCGTCAACAGCCACCGGGAGAGAGGCTTTGGTGTATTCACCAGAGTCGTTCTCGTAAACGTAGACCACATCGCCTGCACTCAGGCCATTCACCGTAAGAGAAATATAGATGTCGCCACCGTTGGAAGAGCTAAGCGAGCCAGGCTGTGAATAAGCTTTCGCTGTAACATCCTTTGCCGCCTCAGATTTTGCGGCATTTTCCGCCTCAAAGCTCGCGCTCAGCTTGATGCTTTCTGCGGAACCTGTGGCGGTGGTGGTGTAGTAAATACGTCCGGCTTCTGGCGTGCCAAAGTTAAGGCCGGTGATAGTGACAGTGCCGCTTTCTGCAACCGCCTCTCCGATCTTGTTATACTCGCTGCCGGATTTGGTGTAGACCTTGACAGTCTGGCCCGCAGGCACGTTCTTCAGTGTGAAGGTATCATTGGCGCCCGTGCCATTCTCTGCGGCGGCAAACTGGATGGACACCGGCTCCGTCTGGGGGAACTCGGCGGTCTCGAACATCTGCCATTCATAAATGCGGATACCGCCCCAGGGGGAAGTTCCATCATCATAAATGCGCAGTCTCCATTCCTGTGCAGTCACCGGTTTGTCCAGCAAGACATCCGTTACAGCGGCGGTGTTGTGCTGGATGCGCTTTGCCTCTACCCACCAGCCAGACGCATTCTTATACTCCAGAGCAAAGTCGACGGTGTTCATCAACACATCCTCGCCACCGTACTGGGCATGTTCTACGCGCCAGCGGCGGACCGTCACCTCACGACCAATGTCAATGTCCATATATCCGGTCTCCGCATTGGTAACACACCATTTGGAACCATTCAGGGAGGTCCCGTCAATGGCCTTGGAGGCAGGCTCGCTCTCATTCTGGCCAGAATATCTGGTTACCGTCGCCCCCAGGCAGACGTTTTCGAATTCTTTTGGTTCGTAGACTTCGGAGTCCTCATTGCTATACAGCCAGTCGATTATCAGTTCGGTGCCTTCACCGCGTACACCGTTGGCATTAACGGGGACGACTTTCAGCGTCACGCCGTCTTCGTCAAAATCACGAACCAGGGTAGGCAGGTAGAAGGCCGTGTTGGGGGTCTCCATGATCAGATTAGAAGTCCCGTTCGCGTTGACCTTGTAGATCTCATAGGAAGCAGCGCCTTCCACAGCATCCCAGTAAATACGTGCTTCCGCATCATAGGCGTTGTGATACAGGATCTCGTCCAGCGCCACAGAAGTAGGACCGGACAGCGCCGCGCGATCCTGATCCAAAATGGCAAGCTGGCCCAGGTTGATGTGGTAGTCGGACACAGCAGTATCGCTTTCCACCTTTAAACCAATGGCATACAAAGTCTTGCCGGCATGATCAGAAATATTTACCACCGTGGTGGTCCAGGTATCAGCGTCACTGGCAGTCAAATCGTAAGCGACTGTTTCGCATTCCTCATAGCTGGCAGTACTGTCATCGCCATAATAGGCAACCAACTTGGCCTTGCCATCATCGTTCTTGGCCGTCAGGCTCAGTGTCATGCCATTGGTCACAGCGACATCGGTGCTGTACAGCATGATGTCGTTTGCCTTGTTGGCATCCAGATCACCATAGAACTGAATGGAAGTGCCGCCGTTATAGGCGTCAGTGAAGTCATAGCCGCCATCAAGCTTCGAGCCGTCAGAATCGATGATCCAGGTCCAGGTGGGCATAACGTCCTGCACGGACTGGTAACTCCACTCGTTGTCACGGGAGAGTTCACCATTCACATAATAACCAACACCGTGGCCGGAATTAAAACTGGTTACGAACGGTGTGCTGAGGATCGGCGTCTTGTCGGCGAAGAATCGGGACATACCCAGCCAAGTGCGTGAGGAAACATTATCCACTTCTACCCGCGGATCTGAAGCAGAATTGACATAGAAGTCTTGTTCAACCTCGTGGAACTGCGCTCCGTTTGCAGAGTTACCTAACGTGGAGTTGGGGCAATACAGCGCGATGGATAGCTTTAGCTTGCCATCCGCGTCCACGAGCAGATCATCACGGAAAGTCGTGTTCATGCCGTTTTGCTGTACATCCAAGCCCGCATAAGCATCGAAGGGGCTGCGGTTAATAGAGTTCATCGTGCTGACTGTAGTAGAAATCTGCCCTGCAAACCAGTTGTAGTTCATAAAGAACTCATTGATTCCCACAGAGCCATCATCGCTACGCTCCATCCAACGCTGGTTCGAGCTATTAACCGCGTTCTGGTAAGATACGCCGCCGGAAGGCAGCATCGAGTCGTACCAGCTAATCAAGATGTCGGGGCACTTGGCGCGCATGTAGCGGATCATCTCATCCAACCTGGATGCAATCTCTGCACTGCAGCCAAAGGATTCCTGGTTGAAGAAGTATCCATCAAAACCATAGTAATCCATCACTGCCAGTAGCTTATCTGCCACGGGGAAACTGCCATCTTCCGCCTTTTGGCAGAAAGCGTCAACTTCCTCCGCATAGCCCGAGCCAGATCCCCAAGGGAAGCCCAGTGTAGCAACGACCGGCACACCGTTGGTGTGGGCAGCGTCAGTAAATTCGCCGGTGGGGCAGCAGATCAGGCCCTCCTCAGAACCGGACCAGTACACAAAAGAATCGGTGTACTGCCAGTAGTTGAAGGACCAGCTCATGAAGTTCTCGGTGCCTTGTGAACTGGTGGTGTCGTGGGAAGAGTTAGCCAGGGAGCAGAGCATGAGCTTTGCTTCCGGATTTGCCTTTGGGTTCACGACAAAACCGCCCTCTCGGTTTGCCATGGGAATGCTCGCCCTGCTGTATCGTGCGTCCGGGTCAGATTCCGGCGTCCACTCCAAAAGAGTGGCCACGCTGAAAGAGGGGCCGATCGGCATCAGGGACTCGTGTGCGGCATACGCTTCGTTCATCTCCGCTGACCCGTCTTTGCCGGGGGTCGCAGCACTTGCGGGCAATGCGGTACCGGACAGTACCATAGCCAGTGCCATCAGACATGAACCGAAGCGTTTCCAACTTCTTGTTTTCATTGGTAAAGCACATCCTTTCATTTCTCTTTTCTCAGATGCATCTAATCAATCGCGCCGAACCGGGTAATTTTGCCGAAAGCACCCTGTTGTTCCCTTTGAGGTTTGGAACTTACAATGATGACGCCGCTCTTGATTCAAACAGAACAGTCCGGGATTACACATCAAAGCGTTTCCATTCAATGCACAGCAAAATACTTTCACAGGGATCCGGTTGGGCTTTCCCTTAAGCACCACCTCCGCTCAAATTGATTTATATCCACCAGGAAACGTGGTCTGCCGCGCTCATTTGTCAAGCAGATATACATTTCTGCTATGCATGTGCGCGTATGGCCAAACCCGCTTCTGGCAAACACTCCTGTTTCCGGCCCAATAACGGCTACATAAAGCCCTGGCACAGAATCAACGCCATTTTTACGTATCGTCCCGTTCATTCCCAAACAAATTAGCAGGCAGACGGACAGACAATAGAGTGGGTAGATATCGCTACCATCAGCAACACATCGTTCTATTGTTCCACTTGACCGCCTCTACCGCGCCTTGCTTGAGGCATTGGATCGGCACACCTGATACCAGAAGCTTCATAAGCGGATAGATTCAAAATTTATTCGGGTGCCTCTGATAAACCAAAATGCTGGAAAATTCGCTAAAAGATAACGGATGCAAGGCGCGAGACCGCCGCAATACTTGGTGTATTGCAAGGTTGAGTAACGTAGCAGACGCTGCTTTTGGGCAATACCGAGCAATTCAAAATGCCAATGCGGCGAGCGAGACGCGTGACCGGCTAAGAGAGAAGCACAGGCAATCCTTGGTGGATTGCCGAGCATTTTCTCAACGCTGATCATGTGCCGCGGCCGTCGCAGCGATGCTTTAGGCTTAAGCCGAGAATTGTGCGGGGATGCCCCGGTAGAATTAGACAGTGCTGGGGATTTTTCAGATACCCTCTAGGCTACGCACCACATACAAAGTGGTTTGAAGTTTTTATTGCCGACAATGGAGCGGCCATCTTGCCCAATTAGCTTTCCAACCAAAATGTTGTGCGAACCACAATCGCTGTTGGCTGCCACCAGGCAGACATAGCCCACACTTGTGCAAGCGATTACCCACAATTTCAGATGTCAAGTTGCATCGTCCTTGCAATATTTGTGTTCCGGTCATTTCAGCGTGCAGCGAGCAAAGAAAAACAGAAGCATATTCTGTTAATTGCATGTTAACTACATATAACAAAACAAATTGCAAAAAGAAGTTACAATAGATTAACCAGTGCTAATTTTAGCACATAAAGGTGAAAAAGGCAAGGGGAAGTACGCAATTTTGTTGAAATTGTAAAAAGTGCACATAGAAATACTGTTAGGCGCGGAATTTCAGCGCTTGCCCAACAACTTTTTCTTACTTACTTTTTCATTTTTGGTATTTAAAACGCGAACGGACGTTTATTAAATGTTAACTTTTGTTAACGACAGGAACGGAACTATGCTTTCGTCAAATTCACAATAGAAGGTGCATTTTATTGAGTAGACGCTCATGTTCTGCGCCGGATTCCATGATATAAATTCTTGTCGTCTCGATGCTGGAATGACCGAGCAGGTCCGCCAGTTTCGAGATATTTTTTTCGAGGTTGTAAAATGTCCGCGCAAACAGGAAATTGGCTACGGGGAAATTGAAAACATTCTGAAAACAGCAGGATTTATTCTGTTTTTTCTCAAAAAAATTGCCCCCTCCCCTGCCAAATTCCGGAAAACGGCAGGAAAAGGGGGCTGCTGGGAAAAAGGGAGGCCGAGCGGTTCGAAGCGACGGTAGGGGGAGCTGATGAGCAAGAACAAAGAGGAGAGCCTTCATGAGCTGATGGCCGGCATGAAGCCCCGAGGCAAAGAGCCCAGAAACGCTGGTGTTCTAGACTCATGGATCGATCATGCCGAAGCTGATTTCGGTATTGCTGCGAGTGGAAGGGTGAGATGGCTCATCGCTTCGACGGTTATAACCGCCATGCTTCAACAAGTGGTCGATGATGACAATGCGTGCAGGTTCTCGCTGAAGGGCGGCACGCTTCTCCAGCACGTGTTCGGCCTCGCTTCAAGAGCCACTAAAGATATCGACGGGATAGTCCGTGGGGATTTGGACGAATTCTTGGAACTGATGGACGAGCGGTTCGTAAGCGGAAATTGGGGGCCGTTCGAGTTCGCTCGTTCGGAGATTGAGCAGATTAGGGTGCCAGGCAAAAGCATCTGCCCGCGCAGGTTCGTCGTAACCGTTTCTCTGAGGAACAAAACCTGGCGCAAGATTAAAGTGGAAGTGTCTCCTGATGAAGGCATGGCGGGTTCAGCCCAGGAGCCTTTCGCCGCGCCGTCGCTTGAGGGTTTTGGCATACCTACTCCGGAAAAGCTTGGCGGTATGGCCATGTGCTATCAAGCGGCTCAAAAAATTCATGCGGCAACCGATCCTCATGACCCTGACAAGGGGTATAGAAACAATCGACCGAGAGACCTGGTCGACCTCGTGCTGATCAAGCAGCTTTCCGATTCGACAGGGCATCCCTCTAAGTCGGATATCAAGCGTGCCGTCATCGACATTTTCGAAGCCCGTGCGAAAGAAGCGGTGAAGGCCGATCGTGAACCGAGGGTA
>OKSA01003842.1_pt1 | contig 10662 bp, 6 predicted proteins | sample 1601181 | NCBI WGS metagenome assembly OKSA01 (sample SAMEA3541538, study PRJEB24748) | human gut metagenome | biome: human gut; feature: human-associated habitat; material: faeces | place: China | collected 2012 | reverse complement strand
GGCACTGACACTGACACTCCAAAGGACGTAGCGCCTTTGGAGTGTCAGCCTTGCGACTGACATTGCTTGTGGGGCGGTCAATATAGCCGCCGTCAGGCGCGGCTCCCTTACAGACAGAAATTGGAGAAAACCGTCTGCAAGGCATGACGACAACTATATTCACCGCCCCACGGCAGTTACTTACATGGTGGCGGCTGGGCGTTCTCTGGTGGGGCGGGGAGCATTACTTCACCAACTCCCACGCGCGAATCTTGTTGCCGTAGCGGGTCTCGAAATCGAACTGACGGCCAACGGCCTGTTCAATCTTACCGCCGACGGCCTCGACAATCTCGCCAGCGTCCACGGTCTTGATAGACAACTGCTCCGCAATCTGGCCAGTCACACCGATGGTCTTTTTCAGGCCGACAACGTGGAACACGATGTTGTCATAGTGAATTTTCTGGTTCGGCTTGTCCTGCGGAGTGAACTCGCCCTCTTTGCGTCCAACGCCAATAACCTGATACAGCATTTTCTTTCTCTCTTTCCGCTGGGCTTATTTTCTTTGTTGCCAGCACTCTTATTTTTGTACTTTTCAGTCAGGTTCAAGGTCTTGCGGCCTTTGTCACGATTATAAAACTCTAGGGGCCCGACAGATTTGCGCACCCGCCCTTGACAAATCCGCCGCATTGCGGTACATTATAAGGTACAAATGCAGTGCGAAAGAGTGTGCCCGCGTCGTACCTTTGCAGCAAGCCGGGGAGGATGCAAGCCCGGTACGGTGCGGCGGGTGCTGTCACTTTCAAGCAGGCGCGGTGAGAGGGGCTTCTCCCCTGCCAGCCGCGCACGGGGTTGCCGCCGTTATCAGGGCAGGCGGGCTTGTCGGCCTGCCGCAAAGCGGCCCGATCGGGCAACTTGGGTGGTACCGCGACTTGAGCTTTTCAGGCCGTCCCATGATAAACTCATGGGGCGGCCTTTTTTATTTTGTCCAAATGTAAAAATCACGCCCCGCACATTCACGAGGAGGTTTACACTATGCCGAAGGAACTCGCCAAACAGTATGCCCCGCAGGGCACCGAGGATCGCATCTATCAGAACTGGTGCGACAAGGGGTATTTCCATACCCAGATCGACCGCAGCAAAAAGCCGTTTACCATCGTCATGCCGCCGCCGAACGTCACCGGCCAGCTGCACATGGGCCACGCCATGGATGAGACCTGGCAGGACATCCTGACCCGCTACAAGCGGATGCAGGGCTATGCCGCGCTGTGGGTGCCCGGCACCGACCATGCGTCCATTGCCACCGAGGCCAAGGTCGTCGCCAAGATGCGCGAGGAGGGCCTGACCAAGGAGATGGTGGGCCGCGACGGCTTTCTGGAGCGTGCCTGGGACTGGAAGAACACCTATGGCAACCGCATCGTCAGCCAGCTGAAGAAGCTGGGCTGCTCCTGCGACTGGCAGCGCGAGCGCTTCACGATGGACGAGGGCTGCTCCGACGCCGTCAAGGAGGTCTTTGTCCGTCTGTACAACGAGGGGCTGATCTACCGCGGCAACCGCATGGTCAACTGGTGCCCCCACTGCAACACCTCGATTTCCGACGCCGAGGTCGAGTATGAAGCCAAGGAGGGCAGCTTCTGGCATCTGCTCTACCCCGTCAAGGAGACCGGCGAAATGCTGGAGCTGGCCACGACCCGCCCCGAGACGATGCTGGGTGATACCGCTGTTGCCATCAACGCCGAGGACCCGCGCTACAAGCACCTGCATGACTGCCATGTCGTGCTGCCGCTGCTGGGCCGCGAAATCCCCATCGTCTGCGACGAGCACGCCGACATGGAGAAGGGCACCGGCGTTGTGAAGATCACCCCCGCCCACGACCCCAACGACTTTGAGGTCGGCAAGCGCCACGACCTGCCGATGATCCGTGTGCTGACCTACGACGGCCACATGACCGGCGCTGCCGACAAGGCCGCCGTCGATGCCGAGAAGGCCGCGGGCCGCGCTGCCGCCGACGAGCCGGACGTGCTGGACTGCGGCAAGTATGCCGGCATGACCGCGCTGGAGGCCCGCAAGGCCATTCTGGCCGATTTGGAGGCCTGCGGTGCGCTGAAGGAGACCGAGCCGCTGACCCACGACGTGGGCACCTGCTACCGCTGCCACTCGGTCATTGAGCCGATGGTCTCCAAGCAGTGGTTCGTCAAGATGGAGCCGCTGGCCAAGCCCGCCATCGAGAGCGTCGAGAAGGGCGAGATCAAGTTCGTGCCCGAGCGCTTCACCAAGAACTATATCAACTGGATGAAGGGCGGCCGTGACTGGTGCATCAGCCGCCAACTGTGGTGGGGCCACCAGATCCCCGCCTGGTACTGCGACGACTGCGGCGAGACCGTCGTGGCCAAGCAAGCCCCCTGCACCTGCCCCAAGTGCGGCAGCTCCAACATGACCCAGGACCCCGACACGCTGGACACCTGGTTCAGCTCTGCCCTGTGGCCGTTCTCCACGCTGGGCTGGCCCAACGAGAACGCCGAGGATTACAACTACTTCTACCCCACGAACACGCTGGTCACCGGCTATGACATCATCGGCTTCTGGGTGTCCCGCATGATCTTCTCGGGTCTGGCCTACACCGGCAAGGCACCGTTTGACACGGTACTGATCCACGGCATTGTCCGCGACAGCCAGGGCCGCAAAATGTCCAAATCCCTGGGCAACGGCATTGACCCGCTGGAGGTCATTGAGCAGTACGGCGCGGACGCGCTGCGCATGATGCTGATCATCGGCTCCACCGCAGGCAACGATATGCGCTACAGCGATGAAAAAGTCCTTGCCTGCCGCAACTTTGCCAACAAGCTGTGGAACGCCTCCCGCTTTGTGCAGATGAACCTGCCCGAGGACTTTGAGCCGGGTCTGCCCGAGGAAAGCCTGCTCGACATGAGCGACAAGTGGATTTTGTCCGAGCTTGCCAAGGTCGCCGCCGAGGCTACCGCCAACCTCGACAAGTACGAGCTGGGCCTGGCCGCCGAGAAGGTCGAGAACTTCATCTGGGAGGTCTACTGCGACTGGTATATCGAGATCTGCAAGACCCGCCTGAACGGCGAGGACGCAGCAGCCGCCGACGCGGCCCGCAAGGTGCTGGTCTACGTGCTGGACAAGGCGCTCAAGCTGCTGCACCCCTTCATGCCGTTCATCACCGAGGAGATCTATCAGGCTCTGCCCGGCAGCGCCGAGACCATCATGAACGAGAAGTGGCCCGGCGACGAGAACATGAAGGTCTGGGCCGAGGACTGCGCCGACTTTGAGAAGCTGATGGACTACATCAAGGCTGTCCGCGCCATGCGTGCCGAGATGAACGTCCACCCCGCCAAAAAGACGAGCATGGTCATTGAGACTGCCTCCCCCGCCGCGTTTGAGAAGGGCGGCGCGTATCTGGCCCGCTTTGCCTTTGCCACCGACGTGACGGTCACGGCAAAGTACGAGGGCAGCACCGACGGCATGGTCAACGTGGCGACCCCCGACGCGAAGGGCTTTATCCCGATGATGGAGCTGATCGACCGCGACAAGGAGCTGGCCCGCCTGAACAAGGAGCTGACCAAGGCCGAGAAGGAGCTGGGCATGTTCACGAACCAGCTGAACAATCCGAAGTTCGTCGAGAAGGCCCCGGCGAAGCTCGTCGAGGAGACCCGCGCCAAGCTGGCTGCCGCCCAGGACAAGGCCGCCAAAATCAAAGAGAGCATTGCGGCGCTGGGGTAAGTCTGAAGGCTTCCCCCGTGGGGGAAGCTGTCACCGCAGGTGACTGATGATGGCAGCGTTTCCGCCGCAGCTCGTTCACGGGCAATACTGGCACACTCGCCCCTCATCCGGCCCTTCGGGCCACCTTCCCCCGTAGGGGAAGGCTTTTCAGCCACAAACAAAAAATAACCCCGCCCCGTCAGGAACTGCATCCTGACGGGGCGGGGTTTTCTCGTTACAGCACAAAAATTGCAGGGAAAAGTTCAAAGCAAATTACTTGCGGCGCTTGCCCTTGCCGCCCTTGCGGGTGTTGGTCTTGGCAGCGGCGGTCTTGACGGCCTCGACGGCCTTCTCGGCTGCAGGCTTGGCAGCCTCAACAGCCTTCTCAACGACAGGCTCGGCAGCCTTGACGGCCTTCTCGACGACGGGCTTCGCAGCCTCGACGGTTTTCTCAACGACGGGCTCGGCAGCCTTGACGGCCTTCTCGACGACGGGCTTCGCAGCCTTGACAGCCTTCTCAGCGGCAGGCTTGGCAGCCTTGACGGCCTTCTCGACGACAGGCTCAGCAGCCTTGACGACCTCGGTGGCGGCCTTCTCGGCAGCGGCCTTGGCCTTAACAGTGGTGGCCTTCACGCTGGTCTTGGGCTTGCGGGTGACTTCGTTGATGGTCCAGAACTGGTTGTCACCGTTGACGTCAGCCCAGATCTGCAGCACGGTGCCGTTCTCGGTAGCCATGCCGGGGTCCAGCAGCTTGCCGGCCAGGTTGGACTTGATCTTGACGCGGCCATCGTTGGTAGGCTCCACGACCCACAGCTGGCTGGATGCCTGGGCACCCTCCCACTGGTGGACGCGGGTGCCGTCGCTGACGCCGCCCATGTCCAGATCCATCATCTTGCCGGTGAAGCGGTTCTGGATGCGGTAAACGCCGTCGCCTGCCGCGACGAAGTTCCACTGCTGCCACTCAAAGTTGGCGTTGTCCATCAGCTGGATCTTCGCGCCATTGTCAATGTTATAGTCAGCAACCTCAATGACCTTGCCGTTGGCGGCGCTGATGGTATAGAACTTACCCTCGGTAAGTACGGTCTGTGCAATCTTCTTCGGTGCCATATTTGTTCCTCCTATAGGTATATCATGTATATTATGCGGAAAATCTTGTTTGTAGTTTCCCTCATGCCGCGTGGTCAAACACCGCTTTTTGCGTGTCTACGTGACGCGCACCCGCAATGGCTGCACCCGAGCGCAGCAGGCGGCTTGCGGTGTTCTTGTAGCTTGCGCCGAACGCGCACAGCAGACCGATCGGAGCAGACACCGACAGGATCGCCGAGAACGCCCAGAAGAAGCGCACCGGCTCGCCGCAGTTGAACGAAGCGACCAGCGACAGGATGATTGCGAGCGCCAGTGCAATCGGCGTGTAGATGAGCGAGAAGCGGTCAACCGTGTCCGGGCGCTCGATCTCGGTCAGGAACGAGCTTGCATCATACAGCGGGCACTTGACGGCGTTGCACGCGTCAATCTCGCTGTCGTAATGGCTGTAAACCGCCAGCGGCTGCTCTGCCTCGCAGACAGCACGATAGGAACGCGCCTGTGCCAGACTGCGGCCGCGTGCCTCACGCATTTCGGCGTAAAGCAGAAGGATGGAAACCGCCGTGTACGGTACGGCGACGCCGCCCTGATCCGGAAATACCAGCAGAGAGGCACAGTGCAGCAGCGATGCCAACGCCGCGAACGACACGAGCGTGCCGCGTGCCGGACGGCCGTGCAGCAGCGAGGAAAAGCCGTTGCCGAACACGTCAATACCGATCAGCAGCGCCAGGATCTGCAGGGCAGCCAGTGCGCCGATGCCGATGGTCGGGTTCTGCAGAATATCGAGCACGACCGGAAGCGGCAGTGCCTCAAAGCTCGGTGCAAAGCTGAGATACGCGGCAGCTGCGGCAAGGAGCAGCACCAGCAGCGACCGGAACGACAGAATGCCCGAACGGCGGCGTGCCGCGTGCATAGCCGCCTCCGGATCGACCAGCTTGATGTCCTCCTCTTCCTCAGCCTGATCGGCAGCAATGCGTGCCGCTCTTGCCTGCTTGCGCGAGATGCTCGCCTTGCGGCTTGCTTCCTCGGCGGCGGCTTCTTCCACACCGGCCTGCATCTTGGCGCGGGCGGCGCGGATCTTTTCATCCAGCGCGGGATCGGCCACGGCCAGGATCTGGGCGGCCAGCCAGGCGGCGTTACGGGCACCGGCCTTGTCCATGGCCACGGTGGCCACGGGGAATCCGGGAGGCATCTGCACAGTGGCGAGCATGGCGTCCATGCCGCCCATCAGGCCGCCGGAGACCGGGATGCCGATGACGGGACGGGTGGTGCGGGCGGCCACGGCACCGGCCAGGTGCGCGGCCATGCCAGCGGCGCAGATGAAGACCTTGGCGCCGGCGGCTTCCTGTTCGCGCAGGATCTTTTCCGTGCGCTCGGGGGTACGGTGGGCGGAGCTGACCGTGAAGAGATAGGAGATACCCAGCGAACGCAGCACGTCCACGCAGGGGCTGACCTTTTCTTCATCGGACTTGGAGCCCATCATGATGACGACTTGAGCCATAGATGTTCCTTTATGGCGGCACAGGGCCGCGGTTGCTTACTTTTCTTCCTGCGCCAGCTGTTCCAGACGGCGGATGCCCTTCTGGCCGATATCGCTGCGGTGGAAGCTCTTGTCCATGCGGATGGCCTTCACGCCCTCATAGGCACGGGCCTGGGCGTCGGCCAGGGTATCGCCCAGCGCGGTCACGCAAAGCACGCGGCCGCCGCTGGAAAGGGTCTTGTCGCCGTCCATGCTGGTGCCGCTGTGGAAGACCTTGACGCCGGGCAGGGCGTCGGCTTCGTCCAGACCTTCGATGACCATGCCCTTGGGATAGGCGTGCGGATAGCCTTCGGCGGCCACCACCACGCCCAGAGCGGTCTGGGAGGTGTGGGTGAGGCTCTCGGGACGGAGCTTGCCCTCGATGCAGTCCAGCATGATCTGCACCAGATCGCCTTCCAGACGCATCAGCAGGGGCTGGCATTCGGGGTCACCGAAACGGGTGTTGTATTCCAGCACCTTGGGGCCGTTCTCGGTCATCATCAGACCGGCATAGAGCACGCCCACGAAGGGATGGCCGTCCTTGGCCAGCGCGGCCAGGATGGGACGGATGACCGTATCGGCCATGGCTTCGGCCTCGTTGTAGGGCAGGATGGGGGCGGGGCTGTAGGCGCCCATGCCGCCGGTATTGGGGCCCTGGTCGCCGTCATAGGCGGCCTTGTGGTCCTGGGCGGAAGGCAGGGGCACGGCGGTCTTGCCGTCGCACAGGCACAGGAAGGAGGCTTCCTCGCCCACGAGGAACTCCTCAATGACGAGCTTGGCACCGGCGGCACCATGCGCACGCTTGCACATGATGTCGTCCACGGCATCCAGGGCTTCCTGGGTGGTCATGGCCACCACCACGCCCTTGCCGGCAGCCAGGCCGTCGGCCTTGACCACCAGGGGGGCACCCAGTTTGACCACGGCGTTCTTGGCTTTGTCGGGATCGGTGAAGACCTGGCTGTGGGCCGTGGGCACACCGGCGCGGTTCATGACGTCCTTGGCGAAGGCCTTGCTGCCTTCCAGACGGGCACAGTAGGCATCCGGGCCGAAACAGGGGATGCCGGCCTCACGCATGCGGTCGGTGATGCCCTTGGTCAGGGGCAGTTCGGGACCGGGCACCACCAGGTCGATCTTTTCCTTGCGGGCCAGTTCCACCAGACCGTCCAGGTCTCCGGCGTCCACGCCCACGCTGATGGCGCCCTCACGGGCCGTACCACCGTTGCCGGGGGCCACAAAAACTTCACTTACCCGAGGGCTCTGCTTGAGCTTCCACACCAGGGCGTGCTCACGCCCGCCAGAACCGATAACCAGGATGCGCACAACCTCTCCTCCCTGAAAAATAGACATACGGAAAACTTTCCGGCAGCCGGAGCTGCTGAAAAAGCCCCGTCCCGTGCCGCTGCGACACGGAACGGGGCTGCATCCTCTTACGTGTTAGTAGTTGGGGGTCACTTCAAAATCGCTGAGGTCCGCAGGAGCGTTGGGGTTCATCTGCGACACGTCCAGCGGATAGGCGGTGACGATGCACTGACGGCTGCCCACACCCAGATCGGGCGAGGTGTTCAGGCCCACCACCAGGTCCAGGATGCCGTCGTTGTTGAAGTCGGCCAGGTCCACGGCCGCCACGGAACCGCGGATGCGGCGGGTCTTCCACTTCAGGCCCAGGCCCACGCCATCCCAGAACAGGGCGTGCACTTCGCCCTGGGGGAAGTAGCGGTAGCGGTCGAAGATCTGGGCCGCCGTGGAGATGGGCTTGTTGACCAGCAGGGTGTATTCGCCGGTATGGCCGATGTCGGCCACGATGAGGCGCATGGGGGCAAAGTACTTGCTGGGCATCTGGTAGTTGCGGTCCACGCCCAGGCCCGGCATGCCCTTGTAGTGTTCCATGCCGGTGGCGGAACCGGAGAAGCGTTCCATGGTGGTATGGATCAGGGTCTGGTTGGCGCCCTGGAAAATCTTCAGGCGTTCGTCGTCGGTCAGCATGACCAGCTGGTCACCGTTCTTGCCGGGGAGCCAGGCCACGTTGAAGACGTTGGCCCCGCTGGGCAGGTTGATGCGCTGGCCCAGCCCATAGGAGCCGTTCTGCTTGACCATGATGTGCACGCCGGGGGCGAACAGCTTGATGGAGTCCCAGCCCTGGCCCACCAGCGTGGGCTGGTAGGAAGGCGGCAGGTTGATGACGCTGGCGAAGTAGGAGCAGCGCTTGGCCACTTCCGTGAACTTGTTGCCGCGGAAGCCGTAGAAGTAGGTGTAGGGGCGGTTGTTCTCTTCTTCGAAGGTGGCCACCACCAGATCCTTGGCGCCGTCGCGGTTGAGGTCGATGGCACGCATGGAGAAGTTCAGGTTGCTGCGGGAGATGGTGATCTCGCCCAGCTTGCCCAGACGGCCGTCGTTGCCCCACTTGTAGATGACCAGGCGATGGTCGTGCAGGATAGCGATCTCGTTGCGGCCGTCACCGTTGAAGTCGGCCACGGCCATGTCCACCATCTCGTCCTTGAGGCGCTGGCTGCGGATGCGGGAACCGTCGGCGGAGTTGCCCTGATAGCGGAACTGGGGGTTCAGGTAGGATTCCGTCTGGCCGGTCTCGTTGCGGATGATGTCCGAACGGCCGCCGCGGCTGGCAGCGGCGGCACCGGCGACGCCCAGCACCTCGGAGGAGAAGGCGCCCGCGAGGCGCTGCACCGTGGCGTTCAGGGCGCTCATGGGGCCCTGGGCCGTATTGGTCCAGGTGGAGCCCTTCTTGTCCACGCTGTTGAGGACGATGGTGCAGTCATTGCCCATGACGCTCACCGTGCCCCACAGGGCATAGTCGGCACCGCCGATGAACTTGCGGGCTTCGGCGGCGGAGCCGGCCGCACGGGGGCCCATGGTGCCCGTAGCGCCCGTGGCACTGAGACGACCCATCAGCGTGGAAGGCACGGCCTTGGACAGGTAGCTGTAGTTCTGGGGCGCGTGCACCTCAAAAGGCAGCAGCACGAAAGACTTTGCCTGGGCAGCCTGGGCCTGGAGGCCCATCACCAGCATCAGGCAGGCGGCAAACGCCAGCTTCATGGCAAATTTCATTCAAAATCTCCTTGCAGTTCTCTGCGTACGTCGACCGCCCTCGCACAGGAGGGCTCGCCCGGCCGGGGTCTCTGCCGCTGTCGCGGCAGGTACCGTACGGCCTGCGGCACCGGAACTATAGCGACACTTGGCCTGCCGCGCAACTTGAAAGCCGTATCCGCTGTTCCGGCGCGGTCCTGCGCTCCTTGGGGCCCCCTGCCGCGGACGCTCTTGCCCCCTCCAGACGGAACAGATAAGAAAGGCCCATGAGTACCGCCAATCCTTCCCGCCCCACGGGGCGTTCCTTTCGTCTGGTCTGCCCTCCGGAGCAGATGCCGCAGGTGGAGAGCCTGCTGCGCGCCCAGGGCTATGAGTTCGAACCCGAGCCGTTCTCGCCCTTCTGCCGCCGCCTGCTGTGCGAACCGCGGCCGCTGGGCTCCTCGCTGGCCGCCTTTTTCGGCTACATCTATATCCAGGACAGGTCTTCCATGCTGCCGCCCCTGGCCCTGGCGCCGCGGCAGGGCGAAGCAGTGCTGGACATGTGCGCGAGCCCGGGCAGCAAGACGGGCTTCCTGGGCCAGCTCACCGGCCCCGACGGCTTCGTGCTGGGCAACGAGCTTTCCCGCGCCCGTCTGGCCACCCTGCGGGCCAACCTGCACGCCTGCAACCTGCCGCATGTGGGCACCTGCTCCTTCGAGGGCCAGGCCCTGCCCCTGACGCCCGGCACCTGGGACGCCATCCAGCTGGATCCCCCCTGCTCCGGCTGGGGCACGGTGGAAAAGAACCCCCAGGTCCTCAAGCTCTGGCAGGGCGACAAGCTCAAGGGCCTGGTGGGCCTGCAACAGCTGCTGCTGGCCCATGCCGCGCGCCTGCTGCGCCCCGGCGGCCGCGTGGTCTTCTCCACCTGCACCACCAACGATGACGAGAACGAAGCGCAGGTGCGCTTTGCCGAAGGGGAGCTGGGACTGGTGCGCGAACACCTGACGCCCTTCGAGGGCTTCGTCTGGGAACAGCGCCCCGGCGGCGAGGGCACCCTGCGCGTGGACGGCGAACGCTCGGCGGCCCAGGGCTTCTATGTGGCCCTGCTGCGCAAGCCCGCGGACGCCCCCCTGCCTGACGGCATGACGCCGGAGGCGGCCAAGAGACTGTTCCATTCCATCGGCCAGCCCTTTATCGAGGGGGCCTTTATGACAAAGCACAACGGCAGGTATTATTTGCAGTACGCCTGCCCCGGCACGGAGTACAACACCTATGCCGACGGCGTCTATGTGGCGGAGGCTCCCCTGGGACCCTACACCCTGCAAAAAGAAAATCCCTTC
>OKSA01003837.1_pt1 | contig 10672 bp, 6 predicted proteins | sample 1601181 | NCBI WGS metagenome assembly OKSA01 (sample SAMEA3541538, study PRJEB24748) | human gut metagenome | biome: human gut; feature: human-associated habitat; material: faeces | place: China | collected 2012 | reverse complement strand
TTGCGTCTGGGAGACGTTTCATTTCTTTGATACCGCCAAGGTTTTTCTGCAGTTTTGCAAGCTCTTTCTTTAACTCAATGACTTCTTTTTTCGGAAGAACTTCGAAGGTGCCATCCTGCTCCATGGTCTCGATTGCTTTCAGTCTTGCAATACGGCTCTGGATGGTTTTGAAGTTGGTCAGCATACCGCCGAGCCATCTCTCGTTTACATAGTACATTCCGCAGCGCTCTGCCTCAACAGCGATAGCGTCCTGAGCCTGTTTTTTGGTTCCTACGAAAAGGATTGTGCCGCCGTCTGCTGCGATGTCTGCAACAGCTTTGTATGCGTCATCTACCATTCCTACAGATTTCTGCAGGTCGATGATGTAGATACCATTACGCTCTGTGTAGATGTACGGAGCCATTTTAGGATTCCATCTTCTTGTCTGATGTCCGAAATGAACACCTGCTTCCAGTAACTGTTTCATTGAAATTACGCTCATTGTTTTATCTCCTTATGGTTTTATTCTTCCCCATGTTTTTTCACCTTGGAACCTGTTTTTCAAAAAACAGGCACCATCCTTGGTACCGCATGGGTGCTTATTGTGCAACAGTAAGATTGTATCACAGAGTTTTTTTCATGACAAGCATTTTTTTCGCGGATTCTGCGGTTTTTTTCTGTTATTTTTGTGTTTTTCCCTGTTTATCCTTTAAAAACAGATACCAGAATGTTCCGGCGCAGATTACCGCTTCCAAAAAGATGAACATCCATGCACCTGCCGGCGCTTTTTGGGTCATCCAGGATACGAACTGGCTCCGGTAAAGTCCCCAGATATTTTCTGCCATGTGCGCAAGAACCGGGGCAAAGAGTGTTCCGCACCGCTCATAAATAAGGATCAGAAGCACACTTACCACGGCTGCATAGACAAACTGCGTCACATTGCCGTGATATGCACCGAACAGCAGACATGATGCTGCGATGCCCCAGCCGGTTCCCCAGAAATCTTTTGCCCTGCGGTAAATCATGCCGCGGAAAACAATTTCCTCTGCGGCCGCGCTCAGCACACCGACGGACAGGATCAGAAGCAGCGGGTTCTGTCCTTCATAAATCTTTGATGCCATGTCCTGATAGCCGGAAAAGATTCTGGTAAAGCCGGTCACGTTCATTACAGTATTCAGGAGATGGCCGAAGGTCATAACCAGCAGAATACAGGCGGCTGCCTCTGCCGCACTCCACCGTTTTTCCGGTTTCGGGAACATGCCTTCATCTTTTTTGTACTGTTTCCAGAGAACCGGGATCGCCGCCAGACTGCCGATTGCTGATGCAAGAACGGATGTCGCGTGCATACGCTCTTCCAGATAACCGCCGGTCGTAAACGTCATCAGGATCAGCGCCAGAAGTACGGTTGCTCCGATCAGAAACAGTTCGTACGTCAGAAGCGGTTTTAAAAGACGCCATAGCTTCCGCTGGATAGGAATTACGATTTCCTCCGTTTTTGGCTCTGTTTTCGCTGTCCTTTTTTCTTTTATATTCTCTGCTTTTTTCTCTTTCGGCGCAAAGATTCCTGTTCCACTTTCTCCTCTTGTCAGCCACGGGATACGCTCCGGCTTCATTTTTTTGATGCGGTCGCGTCTTTTCTTCTCTTCTTTCGGATCCTCCGCCAGCAGTTTCAGTTCTTCCGGTGTATCACATACCTTTGCGGCACCTGCTGCCTCGAGTTCTTCTCTTCCGCCGTACCCATACGATACGCCGACACAGAGCAGTCCGTTTTCTCTTGCCCCGATTACGTCATAGCTTCTGTCACCAACCATCACCACGTCGGAACGGCTGTCTTCTGCTCCGAGTCGGCGCAGCGTCTCTGCGATGACTTCTCCTTTGTCGGTTCTGGTTTCGTTCATTTCTGAACCGGTTACTACGGTAAAATACTTTCTGATTTCGAAATGCTCCAGGATCTGCTCCACGTATTTTTCCGGTTTGGACGATGCTACCGCCAGAATTTTTCCCTTCTCTTTCAGATACGCCAGAACCTCCGGGATTCCCTCGTATACTTCATTTTCAAAAATGCCCTCTGCCTCGTACCGCTCCCGGTATTTTGTGATGGCCTGCTGTGCTTCTTCGCAGCCAAGGCCTGCAAAATTCATGAAAGATTCCAGAAGCGGCGGTCCCACGTAACAGTTCAGTTTTTCCAGATCCGGCTCTTCGATGCCAAAGGATGCCAGCGCATACTGTACGCATCTTGTAATTCCAGGACCGGAATCGGTCAGGGTTCCGTCCAGATCAAATAATATCATATCTGACATACTCTTATTTCCTCTTTTACTTTTTTATCGTATGACATGTCTTTTATTCTAGCATATCGAAATTAGAAATACAAACAAAACCGGATCAGGCTATTTTCTGCAGAGTGCACGCAGATAGCGGGTGGTCTGATTCTGAATTTCGGCAATGGCACGAATCAGGTTCCAGAGGCGCCTTAAGGACTGCAAGAGGCGGGTTCCTTTTGGTTTCTGGCTGGGTCTTTGGCTGACAAGTGTGGAAGTTTTTGGTTTCACGTTGACTTCCCACGGTTTCATGGTTCGTACAATGCCGTCTGCGCCACGCACTTTTACAGTGATGCGGTTGTAGCCTTCGGAAAGGCTCTCGGCTTTCAGACAGATTTTGTTTTCTTTCCATTCGTATTCGGCTTCGGAGCCATTTACCATGCAGGAAAGAATTTCAGCCGTGTCGGCGGCTCCCTCGAGCAGAATTTCCGGGGTATAACCGGGATCTATTTCGACGCTGGTGTCGGCCGGGCGGATAATCAGGGGGTTCGGCGCTTCGAAATCTTCGTCTGCTATCTGTGATAATATGAAATCGGCGATGATCTGCGGCGGTATTTGAGATGGCTCCTCCCCGGCACTCTCAGATGGAGTTTCGGCAGGCGGAGGACTGCTTTCTTCTGTTTGTAGCGGAGTATCATCTGGATCTTGGGTCACCTCCTCGGGCGTGGCTGCAGCAACGGGCAGCTGTTCGTCTGTTTTGAGTTCTTCTTTCTCCGGAGACGATTGCCCGGGCTCCGTTTGTTCCTGCTTTTCTGTGTTTGACTTTCCGGCATCTGGCATTACGGTAGGCTCCTCTTTTTCTGGTGCTTTTGTTTCCGAGGTTTGATTTTCTGACTCTTTTTCGGTTGACGGAGATTCCTGCTTCGTTTCTTCCATATCAGGCTTTTCCGGTTCCGGATCTTCTGGCATCAAATTTTCCGTTCCGGATTTTTCTGAACCTGTATCTTCATAATCTGGTTTTTCTGTGTCCATTTCTCCAAAATCCGTTCTCTCCGAATCTGACTCTTCTGTCTCTGATTCTTTTGTATCTGTTTCTTCACACCTTTCCGCTGGTTCTTTCTCCGGATCCGGAATTACCGTCGGGGGAAGCATTTTTTCTTCTCCTTCTTTCTCTTTCTTTCCGGTCTCTGCCGGATCTGTTTTCTCTTCCGGCGGCTCTGGTTCCTGCTCTGGTTTCTCTTCTATAGGCGGTTCTTCTTCTGACTTTTCGTCCGGCAGCAGTTCCTCCGGTCCGGCTTTCCCGTCTGCATCTGTCACATCACTGTTCTCGATGATTTCAGCTTCTAATTCCACGCTTTCCACCGCACTTGCGGCCTCGCCTGTCGTCTGCTGTGTCTCCGCGTGGACTTCGATTCCCTGGACTGCCAGGAATCCTGTCATCATTGCGCATATGGTCTTTTTTCTCATCCTGCTTCCTCCCATCTTTTTCTGATCTGCTGATAAAAAATATCCTCCTCCATTCCCGGAATTTCTGCGGCCTCGTTGAGGTACTGTTCTGCTTTTTCCTGCATGTCGAACTGAAGTGCCAGCTCTGCGGCCCTGAGCAGATTTTTCCGCCGGTTTCCATCCTGTCTGCTGCACAGAAGCCGTTCGTAATAGAGAAAACTCTCCTGGCACCAGTCCTGTTCTCTTTCCCCATCCCCGGATTTTCCGCCAAGATAGCACGCATCCGCCAGTCTCTGCCAGATAACCGCCTCCCACTGCCCCTCCATATTCTCGCCTGCGGCCTTTTCCAGCACTTCGATTCCTTTCCGCATGGCGTCTGTGTCATTTTCACGCGCCAGTTCTTCGGAAAAACTGAAATACATTCCTGCAACAGCAAGATATCTGCGGCAGCGTTTTTCCTTTTCCGGCTCCTGCTGCGTGTCATCATAAAATTCAGCCAGCAATGGCTCCATCTGCATTTTTTCCCTTGCCGCATCATCCGCCAGACAGTATTCCACAAGTTCCTGCTCCACACGCCCCGCCTGACTGAGATGGTCTGCCTTTAAGAACGCTTCCCGCGCTTTCTGGTAGTTCGGCAGACTGCCTTCTTCCACCGGATTTCCGCAGAACCAGAGATCTCCCTGCTCCTCCCATTCGTCTGCCGCCGGAAACTGCCCCCATGGCATCCTGCTGGCAACCGCAGCCGCTCCTCCTGTCAGAAAAGCAAAAACTGCAAAGATCCGCAGAGTCTTCCTGCCTTTTTGCTTTCTTTCCAGCCGCCGCAGTGCCTTTTTGACTTCTCCGGCAGACGCATACCGCTCCTCCGGCTTTTTCTGCATACACTTTTCCATCACCCGCCAGAGTCCTCTTTTCTGCCGCTTTTTCGCATGCTTCGCCATTGCCGCAAGCAGTGCGCCGAGTGCATAAAGATCGGAACGGGCGTCACACTTCCCGTCATACTGCTCCGGCGCTGCATAACCGCGGGTTCCATAACGGACTTCCACACCCGTTTCTTCTGTTCCGGCTGCACCGAAATCCACAAGGTATATTTCACCACGCTCTGTTATCATCACGTTGTCCGGCTTCAGATCCCGGTAGAAAACCGGCGGGTTCTGTGCATGGAGATAACAGAGAATCCCGCTCAGGGCAATTCCCGTTTTCAGAATTTCCCGGCTGGAAAACCGTTCTCCCTTACGCATACGCTGTCCGATAGATTTTCCGTTTACAGCTTCCATCACCAGAAAGCTTTTTGTCCCACTTTCCAGAAGTTCCACCGCACAGGGAATCCCGGGATATGAAAACTTCTGTAAAAGAAACGCTTCCCGGCGCAGTTTTTCCCTGTCACATATACTTACCTTGACTGCATACCGCTTTCCGGATCCAGTTTTCTCTGCAAGATAAACGACAGACGTTGCCCCTCTTCCGAGCACTGACAGCAGGCGATACTTCCCTCCCGGAAGTTCTACTTTTCCAATGATCCCGCCTCCTCTTTTTACGTCAAAGTGTTTGTCAGTCCGATATTCTGTTTTTGTACATGGATATAAATTGAGCCGAATGGCTCTTCGATAGAGTAATATAGAATCGATTTTTCAGGACAAATGTCCAAGCGGATGAAAAATCGTGATGTAAGTATAACACAACAGCCGCCGTTTCTGCAAGAACTACAGAAGCCGACGGCTGCCAAAAAAATCGCCTGTTTTTTATCTATTTTTTCCCTCTTGACGAATCTTACATCCGTTCCGGTGCCGAGAATCCCAGCAGGTCGATGCAGGTCTCAAGTACCTCGCGGACAAGATCCAGCAGTGCCAGGTAAGATGCTTTTCTTGCCTCATCCTGCTCACTTAAGATCTTGGTCTCGTGGTAGAAATGGTTGAACTCGTTTGCAAGCTCGTAGATATAAGCACAGATCTTATGCGGTGCTTTCTCCTCGAATGCGTTCTCCACAACGCCGTTGAAACGGGATACGGAAAGCATCAGAGCTTTCTCGCTGTCGCTCTTCGGTGCCAGAAGTGCGCCTTTCTTCAGTTCATTTCCCTCTTCTTTATATTTTCCGAGGATGGATTTTGTACGAACGATCGTGTACAGGATGTACGGACCGGTGTTTCCCTCGAAGGAAGTAAATCTCTCAACATCGAATACATAATCTTTCGATGCCTGGTTGGACAGGTCACCGTATTTAATAGCAGACAGTCCGACAATCTGTGCCGTTCCTCTTGCATCCGTATCTTTTACGCTGCGGTTCTCCACGATCTTCTGATACATCTCATCGTTGATCTCGCCGATCAGACGCTCCAGACGCATAACGCCGCCCTCACGGGTCTTGAACGGTTTTCCGTCTTTTCCGTTCATGGTACCAAAGCCGATAAAGGAAAGAACGGTATCATCATTCACCAGTTTTGCTTTTCTTGCACAGCGGAAACACTGTACGAAGTGAAGCTCCTGACGTTTGTCTGCCAGATAGCAGATCTCGTCCGGCTTGTACAGTTTCATACGCTGGATGATGGTTGCCAGGTCTGTCGTATCATACAGAGCTGCTCCATCGGATTTTAAGATCATGCACGGCGGGATCTCTTTTGTGTCTGTCTCTTCTTTGACATCAACAACGAGTGCGCCCTGGTCATAATGTGCATAACCATTGTCTTTCAGGTAATCTACCATGTCCGGAATGTACTCCTGTGCATCGGACTCACCCATCCACAGATCGAAATGAACGTCGAGGTTTCCATAGTTCTTTTTCAGATCGGCAACAGAAACGTTCATAATGTGTTTCCAGATCGCACGATATCCTCTTCTGCCCTGCTGCAGCTCTCTCGTTGCCTCGAGTGCACGTTTCTTATAGTCCTCGTCCTCTTTTGATTTGCCGCTTGCGCAAGGATAAATCTCCTCGAGCTCGCTGATCGTAAACGGTGCTTCCTCCGGGTACTCTCCCGTAAAGGACTCATCAAAATAAACAAGCTCCGGATGGCGCTCCTGCAGCTCGGTGATGATCAGTCCCATCTGCAGACCCCAGTCTCCAAGATGAACGTCACCGATCATGTTGTGGCCCATGAAGCGTCCCATACGCTTGATGCTCTCGCCGATGATCGCAGAACGGAGATGGCCGACGTGAAGCGGTTTTGCCACGTTTGCTCCGCCGTAATCTACGATGATGGTTTTCGGATTTTTTGCTTTCTCTACAGAAAGATCTTCATCGTTCTGCATTTTGGAAAGATAATCTGCCAGAAATTCCGGGTTGATTTTCAGGTTGATGAATCCCGGTTTTACGGCTTCAATTTCACCGATCACGCTGTGATCGGTCACTTTTTCTACAACTGCTTCAGCCAGCTGGATCGGTGCTTTGTGGTATGCTTTTGCAGCTGCCATTGCGCCGTTGCACTGGTATTCGCACAGATCCGGGCGGTTGGAAACAGAAACCCTTGCATAGGACGGGTCCATCTCCGCAGCGGTAAAGGCCTTTACCAGCTCTTCCTGGATAAGATCGATCAGTTTTTTCATAATGTTTCCCTCATTTTCTTCTTTACTGCAGAATCATCTGTTCTGCGTTTTGTTTCCGCGCGCTGCGCCGGGCTTCTTCCTCTTCTTTGATGCCGCTTTTCTGATAACAGTACTGGATGATATCTCTTCTTCGGATGATGCCGATGAAGATTCCCTCGTCATCCACAACTGGAACGAAATTCTGCCGCATGGACATCTCGATCAGGTCCTCGATGTTGCTGTTGATGTTGACGGACTCATAATTCCACCGTTTCGGAACCTGCCAGAGCGGGATATCCTCTGCTTCATGGTAATTCAGCAGATACCGTTCTTTTATGATGCGGAGCAGATCTCCTTCCGTCAGTGTTCCCACGTAGCAGCCCTTTTTGTTCAGTACCGGAACCGCCGTGTATTTATGATATTCGATCTTCTCGATGGCCTGCCGAAGTGAGCAGTCGTCATACAGATAAGCCGTTTCACTTTTCGGTGTGATAAAAAACAAAATATTCATTCGCGTATACTCCTTTTCGTTGGTCATACTCTTGTTTGATTATACCATAAACGAATGTGAAATGTCTTTGAATCTTTCTTATATTTTCATAAACATACCGAATCCGAAACTCGAATGCCTCTTTGCTGCGCCGCAAATTGCGCTTATTTTCCAGTATAACCGACTTTCCGCAAAAAGTAAAGATCTTAAGTTTCATCCGCACACGCCGCACAAAAAATCCGCACGGATCCAGCACCTACGCTGTACCCGCACGGATTTTTCAACTCTTTTTTGTTCTATTCTCTTCGCAGCGCATCGATCGGATTCAGGTTCGCTGCTTTTACCGACGGCAGCAGTCCGAATACGATACCGATCACCATGGAGAAGACCACGGAGAAAATGATTGCCGGAATACTGATCGCCACAGGCGTCTGCGATACCCTCGAAATCACCTGTGCCATGATAATGCCGCCCAGCACGCCGAGCAGTCCGCCGATGCTGGTGAGCACCGCCGCCTCGGTCAGGAACTGGAACAGAATTCTGCGTTTTCTTGCTCCGATCGCCTTTTTCAGGCCGATCTCGCTTGTACGTTCCGTTACAGATACCAGCATAATATTCATAACACCGATACCGCCGACCAGAAGCGAAATGCTCGCGATCCAGATCAGCTGCTGGTTCGTGCTCTGGCCTAACTCCTGCAGACTCTTTGCTTTCTCCAGCAGATCCTCTGCCTGATAGGAAAGAGAATCAGTTGTATTGGTCACGGATTCGTTCATGATATCCGCTGTTGTCTTTCCCACCGTGCTCATATCCTCGGTCGTTTTTGCCATCACAACGGCATTTTCCGGTTCATCATACTGGAATACGATCGGCCAGCAGACATCCGGCATCAGCACCAGCGGATAAGATTCCTGATTGTACGTATAGTAGTCATCTCTGGAATTGATGACCGGCTGGAACGAATCGGCTTTTTTGATCACGCCGATCACCGTGAACGGCTCTCCCATGATCTCGATCGTTTTGCCGACCGGCGACTCATCCGGGAAGAGTGTCAGCACTGCGGTATCGTCGAGGAGGACAACTTTGTGGGTCTTCGAGAAATCGCTCTCCACAAAGCCGCGTCCCTGATAAATCTGATATCCGCACGTCGACAGATAATTTTCATCCACGCCAAGCGCCTTCGCACTGTCCAGTGTTGTGTTTCCTTTTGCGATGCCGCTCACATACGTTCTTTCGGTGTAAAACGATGCATTTTCCACCTGATCCTGCTCGCGGATCCGCTTTTTCTGATCATCGGACAGTTTCGACACGCCGCTTGGCAGTCCGTTGTCCATCCAGTAATCACCGTCGCCCTGCTTTAAGCTGACGGTCACGTTGTTGTTTCCGGCTCCGATCAGGTTCTGTTTGATCTGCTCATTCGTTCCCTTGATCGTGGAGACAATTGAGATGATCGACGCAATTCCGATGATAATACCCAGCATCGTCAGGAAGGAACGCATTTTGTGTGACCAGATTCCCTGAAAGGAAAGTCTTACATTTTCTAACATAATGCGCCTCCTTAACTGTTGTAATAATCCGATGAACTGGATTCCTTCGTGTCTGCGCCTTCCACCACGGTTTTGCCGTACGGAAATGCAATGTAATCCTCTTCGGAAAGACCGCTCTTCACTTCGTAATAACTGCCCCACAGAAGTTTTCCGGTTACCACATTCTGTTTCTTTAATTTATCATTTTCATCCCGGATATAAACGAATTTCTGTCCGTTTTCCTCGCGGATGAATTCTTTGCTGACGTACAGGCCGTTGCCGTTTTCTACATCGTTTCCGACAGTGATTGCAATCTCGATCCAGTCACCGTTTTCAAAACCTTCTCCGCCTTCCGGGATAACGGCTGTGAACGGATAGAAGGAGGCTGGTGTCTCGCTGTACGACATGTAGCTTGTTGTCGGGTACGGAGAAATCTCGGTTACGGTTGCCGCTGCAAAAGCACCCGAAGACCAAGAAGTCACGTTGAGTTCATCGCCGACTTTTACCTGATCGAGATACGTCTCGCTTAAGTAGCCGCGCACGTACAGACCTTCGTTTCCACTGACCTGGATAAAGGCGCTTCCGTCGTTGGACGGGTTTTCTGCATTTCCAACCTTCTTTACCACACCGCTGATCGTCGCTTTTACGGTCTGGGAATCCAGGGATTTCTGCGTATTTTTGACTTTGAGTTCCTCTTCCTTCTGATCCAGCTTCAGATTACGGATCTGGCTTTCTTTTTCGCTGATGGCTTTTTTCAACTCATCTTTTGTGTAGGTCATCTGGGTATCATCACCGGAAGAAGTATTGTTATTTGCGCTGCTTCCTGTGGATGATGTAAAGAGGGACTGTACCGATGCTTTTTCACCGTAGAATACGGTTTTTGCTGTCGTCTGCACTGCTTCCGGCACATCTTCGCTCTGCGGTTCCGCTTCCGGTTCTGCCGGGGCTTCGGTTGGCGTCGGCGTTTCCGTCGGAACTGGGGTCTCGCTCGGCACCGGAATTTCTGTTGGAACCGGCTCTGTGGTCGGAATCGGTGTTGTACTTGGTTCCGGGCTGACGGTCGGCTCTGGAGTTACACTCGGTCCCGGCGTAACGCTCGGGGTCGGAGTTACACTTGGTGTCGGGGTAATCGTTCCTTCTTTTACCGCCACATTTGCAGTGCTGACTGCCATGGAAGTACCCTTGTCATTTTTCGCTGTCACTTCTACTGTATAGATTCCGGCATCCTCTTTTGTGATGTTTTCTTTTGTGTAAGTATCCTTAAAATCTCCGTCGATTGTCTTTCCGTTGTGTTTCCAGACGTATGTGTAAGTGACATCCGTTTCGGTGTTTTCCGTGGAATCGTCTGCCTCACCGCTTCCATTTCCGGCTTCACCCGGCTGTGTCACATCGTCCTCGGACAGACTCTCGGTTCTATCATCCGTTTTATCGTCGGCTTTCTCATCCGGCTTCTCTTC
>OKSA01003834.1_pt1 | contig 10682 bp, 8 predicted proteins | sample 1601181 | NCBI WGS metagenome assembly OKSA01 (sample SAMEA3541538, study PRJEB24748) | human gut metagenome | biome: human gut; feature: human-associated habitat; material: faeces | place: China | collected 2012 | reverse complement strand
ATTTAGTGATGAGCCTCTAAATAGAAACGAACTAATTCTTCAATAATTTCATGACGTTCCACGGATTGGATCAAACTTCTTGAATTGTTATGTGAAGAAATATACGCAGGATCATCAGAGATCAAATAACCAGCTAACTGATTGATAGCGTTATATCCTCTCTCACTTAATGAAGCTTCTACCTGTTTTAAAACTTCGTGGATTGTTTCACGACGAATCTCTTCAGAATTAAAGCTCATCGTTTCAGTCAAATTATTTTGTTTCATCATTTTGACTACCTCCATCTCTGTAGATATTTTATGTCATATTTCATAAAAAGTATATACAACAGCATCATTTCATTGTGTTTGTAACATGAAAACTGTCAAAAAATAGGCACCATATCGGCACCTATTCCTTAGCGATGTTATTGTGCAAGAATTTCTCTTACTAATGCATGTGCTTCTTGTACTTTAGAAGTATCTTTACCGCCAGCCTGCGCCATGTCAGGTCTACCACCACCGTTACCACCAGTCAACTGTGCAGCAGCCTTCACAATATCACCAGCCTTCTTGCCCTTGGCAATTGCAGTTTTCGAACTAGCACATACAAATGTCACTTTACCATCTGTTGTATTAGATACGAATACAAATCCATCCACAAGCTTATTGCGAACATTTTCAGCATATGCCTTTAAGCTATTTGTATCAAAGCCATCTAAGCTAAGGAGTACGCAGGATAAGCCGTTAATAGTTTCAGCCTTCTGTACTGCTGTATCCGCAGAAGATAATAGTTCTGCTTGTTTATGTGCATCATTATCCTTGCGAAGCTGTGCATTTTCTTCTTGTAATGCGACCAACTTCTCTTTAAATCCTTGCCAAGATTGTAGTTTCATTAACTTCGCACATTCAAGTAAATACTGCTCCTCACCCTTGAAATCCTTATATGCATCAAACTTTGTTTCAGATGTAATACGTCTAATACCAGATCCGATAGATTCTTCAGATGTAATCTTAAACACGCATAAATCAGCCGTATTATTTGCGTGTGTACCACCGCAGAATTCCTTAGAGAAATCTCCCATTGATACAACACGTACTGTATCACCATACTTCTCATCAAACAATGCAATCGCACCAGAGTTCTTCGCAGCTTCTACAGCCATCACTTCAGTTACAATTGGTTGTGCTAAAGCAATCTGTTTATTGACAAGGCGTTCAACCTCATTCAATTGTTCTTCTGTAGGCTTTTCAAAGTGTGTAAAGTCAAATCTTCCATACTCAGCACAGTTATATGAACCAGCCTGTGCAATATGATCACCTAACACCTTCTTTAAAGCAGCCTGTAATAAGTGTAATGAACTATGGTTTGCACGTGTACGTTGACGTTTTTCATAGTCGTATTCACCTTCTAATACATCCCCTTCTGATACTGTACCCTCAACGATTGCAATGTGATGTAGCGGTTGTTTATGTGGAGCCTTTTGTACATTCGTTACATTTGCCTTAAAGTGATCATTCCAAACAACACCAGTATCAGCACACTGTCCGCCACTTTCCGCATAGAAACATGTTTCATCAAGGATAATATCACCCTCGTCTATTAATGTATCAACACGTACACCATCCTTGAATAAGCCAATAACCTTACCCCTAGAATGTGTATCTGTATAACCTGTAAATTTACTTTCTTGTGTAAAATCCATTAAGTCAGCAGATTGACCATGCATGGATTGAATATTTCCACGTGCTTCTCTTGCGCGTGTCTTCTGAGCCTGCATTTCTTTATCAAAGCCTTCTAAATCAACACGGTAGCCTTCTTCTTCCGCAATCTCTGTAGTAAGTTCCTTTGGATATCCATAAGTGTCATATAACTTGAACATCACTTCGCCAGGTAAGATCTTAGTATCCGCATGTTCAGCCAATGCATTCTGTAAAAGTGCTTCACCGTTTGCTAATGTTTTGTGGAAAGATTCTTCTTCCTGCTTCACTAACTTTTCAATCAATGAAATCTTTTCCTGTAAATATGGATAGTAAGAGATCATATTATCTGCTACAACCTTTACAAGTTTATACATGAAAGCACCATCGATACCTAGCTTAATACCGTAGCGTACAGCACGACGCAATACACGACGTAATACATACCCGCGACCTTCGTTAGAGAACATCGCACCATCCGCAATCGCAAAAGTGACCGTACGGATATGGTCAGCGATAACGCGATATGCCATCTTATATTCTTTCTCACTGTAAGAGTGTTTAGCATACTTCTCTGTCGCATGGATAATTGGTAAGAATAAGTCAGTATCAAAGTTTGTTTCACCATCTTGAATCAAACATACAAGACGTTCTAGACCCATACCTGTATCAATATTCTTCTGAGGTAATTCTTTATACTCATGACGATTAACTTCACCAGGACGGCAATCATATTGAGAGAATACAATATTCCAAACTTCGATATAACGGTCATTCTCTAAATCTTCAAAGAATAACTTTTCGCCAATGCCTTCAGGGTCATACTTTTCTCCACGGTCATAGTACAACTCTGTATCTGGTCCACCAGGTCCACGGCCAATTTCCCAGAAGTTATCTTCTGTACGACGGATGTGGCTAGGAATCATACCTACCTGAACCCATTGGTTATATGCTTCGTCATCATCCGGATAAACAGTTACATATAAACGCTTAGGATCAAAACCAATCCATTCTGGAGATGTTAAGAATTCCCAAGCCCAAGTAATCGCTTCTTTCTTAAAGTAATCACCAATTGAGAAATTACCCAACATTTCAAAAAATGTATGGTGACGTGCTGTACGACCCACATTTTCAATATCGTTCGTACGAATTGATTTCTGGGCATTACAGATACGATTGGAAGCTGGCTTTTCCGAACCAATACTTCTTTAACGCTGATACTCCAGCATTAATCCATAACAGTGTTGGATCATTATGTGGAATAAGACTTGCGCCTGGTTCGATCATACAACCCTTTGACGCAAAGAAATCCAAGAACTTTTGTCTGACTTCATTTCCACTGAGTCGATATTGCTTTTCCATTGTTTTCCTCCTGAACAAATAAAAAACGTTCCCATATCCAGGAACGTTAACACGCGGTACCATCCTGATTCGCACAAAATGTGCGCACCTTAATTGCTCTGTAACGTAGAGATACGTTGCTGATTAAGCACTCTGTTAAAGGAAGCTTCAATATCACTTATGGAAGATTTTCACCAAACATCTTCTCTCTACGACACAGCCAATATCTACTTACCCTTTGTCATCGATTTCTATGAAATTCTAACATTAAAACACTTTAAAATAAAGCAGTTTTCATCGATATCGTTAGAATTCAATGATTTCAAATGAAACTAAATGAAAATCAAATCAATGACGATAGAAAGATGATATGGTACTCTTATTACGAGGTATTTAAAAATGACAACGATTTATGACTATCTTGATTGGCGTGGAGATCTTTCATTTACAACTGAACCTTTTAATGAAGTGGATAATACTATCCTTAGTCTTTTAGCTTATGTCCATTATGATGATATTCCTAACATAGAAACAACATTTCAACCACTTCATAAAGTGAGAGATGCATTTTATAAACTACATACACGTGAAGAAATTGCAGAAATAGAAACCTATAATGGCGTAAACGCTAGATTACTTGATAAGGTATGTGATACAGAACGCTTCAAAGATATTAAGATTGGTTATTACATCAGCTATTCTGATAAAGACTTTGTTGTCCAGTTTTCTGCAGTAACCTTTAAACTCGACGATATGATCTATATCTCCTATCGTGGTACAGATAATACATTCATTGGTTGGAAAGAAGATTTCTATCTATCCTATACAACCGGAACCAATGGACAAAAAGCAGCTGTCGCATATATCAATCAATTATTTGAGAATGAAACTTTACCAATCCATGTTGGTGGTCACTCCAAAGGTGGTAATCTTGCGATATACGCCGCATGTCATTGTATGGATTCCATTCGTAGTCATATTACAAAGGTTTGGTCAAACGATGGACCTGGCTTCCAGGGTGAAATGTTACAATCCCCTGCTTATCAATCCATACAGGAGAAAATCACGCTTATCATTCCAGACTCTTCAATTATTGGAATCTTAATGAATAACGTTGAACCAAAAATTATCAAAAGTACTGTCAATAACGTGCAACAACACGATGCCCTTACATGGATTGTAGAGCGCAATCATTTTGAAAAAGCAGAATCATTATCTGCCAACTCCGTATTCTTAAACAAAGCAGTCGATAAGTTCTTAGAGAATTTATCCGATGATGAAGCGAAGATTGCGATTGACGCAATCTTTGCTATTCTTGAATCAACAGATGCAGAATCATTCGCAAAGCTAAAAGAAGGTGGATTTGATTCTTTAAAGGATATTATTACTGCCCTTCAAAAATTACCACCAGAGAAATCATCTGTTATTCTACGCTTAATTGGAACCATGATTTCAGATAGTGGTAACATACTCGCAAATGACTATATGTCAAAAGTTCAAGAACAATTCAATAAAGTCAAAGATTCATTTACCAAAAAAGACGAGAGGTGAGATTATTTTCTCACCTTTTAAAATCCATAATCACCATTTAAAAACTGCTTTAGTTTCTGTGTCAGTGTAGTCTCTCGTGGATGTAATTCTAATACCTGAATCCCACGTTTAAAAGCTTCAAGTTCTCCCAATATGATCAATACTTTACGTGCTCTCGTTACACCAGTATATATAAGCTTTCTTTGTAACATGCCTGCATGTCTTCGGATAATCGGCATGATCACAATTGGATATTCACTACCTTGTGATTTATGAACACTGATGCAGTATGCCAGCGTAATATTGATCCAATTCTCTGGTTTATACTCAACAATGATTTCACCAAATTGACAGATAATCGTAGTCTTATGGTCTTCCGCATGTTTTGCGTCAATGATTTCTACTAATACACCAATATCACCATTGTATACATCATCGTCCGGTTGATTCTTTAACTGTAAAATCTTATCCCCTTCACGGAAAGTTATGTACCCTGACTTCACTTCTGCTTTGTCCTTTGATGGTGGATTAAACGATTCCTGTAAAGCATTGTTTAGGTAATCAATGCCTGCAACTCCTGCATACATTGGGGATAATATCTGAATATCATCAATCGAGTATCCTTTCTGCAATGCATCATCAACCATCATTAAAATATTACGTCGTATATCCTCAGGCATGCATGCAAAGAACTTCACATCATGATGATAATCACCAACAATCACATTACCTGTATTGATTGCATGCGCTAAATTAATGACATCACTATCTGATTGTTGACGATAAATATATTTTAATTCAATTAATGAAAATTCATTGGACTGTATTAAGTCACGTAATACACAACCTGGTCCAACACTTGGTAACTGGTCTTTATCACCAATAATACAAATCTTTTTAATTCTCTTACTAGCAAGTAATAAGTTATAGAACAACCAGTTATCCACCATAGAAAATTCATCTACAACCAAAAGATCTGCTAAAATAGGTACTTCATCATTTTTACCAAACGTATTCGATTCTAAATCCCATTGTAATAACGAGTGAATGGTTGTGGCGTTTACTCCTGTTACTTCTGCTAAGCGTTTGGCAGCTCTACCAGTTGGAGCAGCACAGATAATCGATGAAGAAGGATACATCAATTTAAATAACTTAATCATCGCATTGACAACGGTTGTTTTACCTGTACCTGGCCCACCAGTCATTATCATAAATGGTCTTTCAAAAAAGACTTCTATCGCTTGTATCTGTGTTTCATCATATGTGATGCCTAAATGTTCTTGTATGTCCTCTAGATATGATAGTAATAACTTTGGATCATAAGGATCCATAAATTGATAAGGAAACTCTGCTAAAAATCTTGCGATACCGATTTCCGCATCATATTGTGCAATCGGAAAGATACGATTATCTTCACGATAAATATGATGTTTTAAGATAGCCTCATCAAAGATTGCTTCAAAATCACATGTTAAGGAACCCAACTCTTTAAAGAAAGTAGTCTCTAGTGTTTCTAGACGTACATAGCTATTACCATCCCGCATACACAAATCACTTACAAGGGAAACAAGAAGAGCGTATAAACGACGATTGTCAGTATCACTGATTCCTAAACTCTTACCGATTTTATCTGCAGTCTTAAAGCCAAAACCATCTATTTCTTCGATTAACCGATAAGGATTTTCATTTAATTTACTTAACGCTTCTTTACCGTAGATACGTGTTATCTTTGAAAGATTTCTTTGACTTAAACCATGGATATTTAAAAACTTTGCTAGTTCCTCCATACCATTATCAATTTGTAACCCCTCAATAATGGCATTGATTTGACGCTCAGATAAATCACCAATTTTCTCTAATAACGTATTATCTTCACGTATCAAAGTTAAACAATCTTCCCCTAATGCGTCTACAACTCTTTCTGCAGTCTTTTTTCCAATACCAGGAAAATTTACGCCAGATAGATATCGAACAACACCTTCTTTTTCCGTTGGTAATAATTTTGAGAGTGTCTGAATCTGAAACTGCATTCCATAACGAGGGTGTTCAATGTAATTACCATTAATACGATATTGTATTCCCGTAACGATTTCCGGAATATTTCCAGTAACAGAAATTACTCTCCCCTTTTCATCATTGACTTCAAATTTCGCAGCAGTATAAAAATTCCCTTCGTTACGGAAGAGAATATATGTAAATTTACCAGTTAACGTAATCAATGAATTGTCCATGAATCTCCTTATTAATTTGTTTCAGGATGAACAAGTGCTTTTACATGTTCCATCAGATTTAGTCCATCTTTGTAGACTTTCTCAATCTTTCCGCCTGCAAACATCACATCGCCATCATAGAACACCGCCTCTTGTCCTGGCGTAATACTACGAATTCCCTCAGGGAATAACGCAGTCAAAGTACCATCTTCATTTAGCACAAGTTCAACATCATTATCAGCTTGACGATATCTAAACTTCGCATGACACTGTAATGGTAATGTGCGATCAGCTAGCCAATTGACACCAGCCACAATACAAGATGTAGCGTATAACAAGTCTTGATGATTTGCATCAACGACATATAGTTCATTTTTATACACATCTTTGCCAACCACAAAGAATGGACCAATACCACCAATATCTAAACCTTTTCTTTGACCGATTGTATAGTACATAACACCTTGGTGTGTACCTACTTTCTGTTTAGTCGTCACATCGATAATATCCCCAGATTTCATTGGCAGATAATTACCGAGAAATTCACGGAAGCGACGTTCTCCAATAAAACAGATTCCAGTCGAATCTTTCTTCTTTGCGATAGATAAACCAAGTTCTTCCGCAATGCGACGTACCTCAGGCTTCTCAATTTCCCCAAGCGGGAATAAAACATGTTCTAATACTTCACGACGTATCTCGGTCAAGAAGTATGATTGGTCTTTATTATGATCAACTGCTTTACATAAAACATGATGATTACCCTCTTCACCAAGTCTTGCATAGTGACCTGTTGCCACAATATCAAATCCTTTTTCTTTCGCAAACTTCATAAAGCTATCAAACTTGATATATCGATTACATAGAATATCTGGATTTGGTGTTCTTCCTAATTTGTACTCATCAATAAAAGTCTGAAAGACATCATCCCAATACTCTTTAATAAAGTCGATACGTAATAGTTCTAATCCTAATTTAGCAGCGACATCTGCTGCGTCCTTATAGTCTGCTTCTTGTGGACAAACTGGATCGTATAGCGTTGGATTTCCACTGAAATCTTCATTTGCGACTGAATCCCAGTTACGCATAAAAGCACAGGTCACATCATAACCCTGCTGTTGTAATAAATACGCTGCGACGGCGCTATCTACGCCACCCGATAAACCTACAAGTACTTTTTTCATACTGCCTATTATACAACAAAAGAAGCCCTAATGGACTTCTTTCTGAAATGCTGTTTGCATTGTTTGACAAGCTTTGAAATTTGGGCAGGTTTCGTTACAACTGTGATCTGCCAAACGACGTAACTCTACCGGTACAAATACACCGATTTCCTCTTCGTCATAGCCGACTTGGAAATTATTCTCACTCAATATGATTGGGCGTTTTAATACACTAGGATTACGCTTGATAAAAGTGATTAATTCATCTATCTTCATCGAATCAATATCAACATGCGATTCTTGAATAATCTTAGACCGCTTAGAGATGATATCATCACTACCATTTTCACTTCTCATCAATAGGTGCTTTATTTCGTTATCATTTAACAATGTCTTAAAGATGTTCTTCTCTATAAATGGAAGATTACGATCTTTTAACCATTGTTTTACTTTACGGCAACTTGCACATCCTGGAGATGTGTACACAACTATCATAATCATCCTCCTGTTTAGTGATTATATCACGCAATATTTTGAAATGAAATAGGACATAATTTATATTTTATAAAATCTTTATAAACTCCCTATTCCATAACTTCCATCTTTTCAAATGCAAATGATGATAAGAAGAACGCAATACACGCCATAATGCTACTAGTCATAATCATGCCTAAGAATGCGGCTTCTTGATTATTAAATACAATCATAGAAACTATTGCAACAAATACCGAAGCACCAGTACTTACTAGCATCAAAAACATATCAATAAACTGCACAAAGAGTTTAAAATCCCCAATTGCTGGCGAAATAATTGTCTGTACCATCATGTTGATATAGATACGACTAGCATTGACACTTACCCCAACAAGTCCAGTTAAAAGAATCTGCAAAGGCGAAAGGCCTAGTACCGCTCCACCAATTAACGCAAGAATCATCGTATCAATAAAAGCACGAATATGCTCAATTTTCGTTGCGTTCCATGTCTTATGTATCTTGGTGTCCGGAAGTAGGAATGTATAGTAATTCTGTAATTCTTTCATCCATTTTGAGCGGATAACTCCAAAGAATGTAATGCAATACGTAACGATAATAGGTATAACAAATAAACGAATGCTCATTAAATCATGCATAACATTATCTTTACGTGATAAGAAATGTAAGGCAACGCCTGCAAGTAAGAATATGAATGTTCTAAATGAGAAGATAAAGAAACGGTTTTTCTTATATTCTAATAATTGACGATAAAAGATAGCTTTTGCATTATAGCCTTTATACTTTATCGATGCGTGCATGTACTTTTTAGGCTTTGCACCCACAATAGATACTTCGCCAGCTTTTGCATTTCCAATAGCTTGTTCATATTCATCTGAGAACTTCTCTGCCTCTTCATAATAATCACCTTCACACTTTGATTTATAGGCAAGAAGTGGTAAAAAAATTGCTGATAAAATAAATAATATTGTACTGACAACGTTACTCCAATCATAGCCATAAAATATCCATTGCAATAACCCTATACTCCATCCAAAAAGTGGAACCATTTTAATAAATGGAGACTTTAGATATTCCACAACAATTGCCATACTATAGCCATGATCGATTACAAGTAATAAGAATCCAACCGCTAAAGCACCCAATACTATATATAAAAGATAGGAAATTAAACGTATATATGTATTAGGGATAGTTTCATTCCCGTAACATAAAACAATTAAACTCATTTCAATAAAGAAATCTAAGCTCAAATAGACCACTACATACAATAAAAACTGTAATGTACTTGCAGGATATAAAACGCAACCGAAAATACAGAAAATAATCATGAAGATTGATGAAACTACAATACTTCTTAAACCACTAAATAGCAAAATTTCTTTTGGGTGAATTGGTGCTTGAAAGACAAATTGGACATCTGCTTTGCGAAATAATAGTCCTTTCCGCTTAAAGTACTGTATTAATCCTGGAACACCTAAATAAAGTTGTATCACCATGATTAATACAATAAATTCCGAAGCATTTGTAATACCAATTTGGCTAAAAAAACTTTTATATCCAGCCGTAAGTAACGCAAAATAAGCAATAGCTGCGATTAACATTAACACAAAAGCAGGCTTTCGAATCGAGCGCTTAAATCCGTTAATCAATATGCGTTTATGTAAGTAGAATAAGACATTCATTCTTGTGGCTCCTTCTCACTCTCTTTATCTGTAAGAGAAAAGAACAAGTCTTCAATGTTTTGATTCTGTGTTCCATCGTTTTCGTAAGTACCAATCACTTTACCATGGTCCATAATATACAGAATATCCCATAACTCCTGAACCATTTCTAACATATGCGTACTTAGAAGAACGGTTACACCTTTATCCTTCATTTCAAAGATAACTTTTTTAAGTTCTTTGATTGCAGCCGGATCCAAGCCCACCATAGGCTCATCAAATAGAATAACTTCAGGCTTAATGCATAGAGCGCAGATAATACTCACCTTCTGCATCATACCTTTTGATAATTCATCGCCAAGTTTATCTTTTTTATCCAACATTTCAAAACGAATCAAAAGTTGCTCTACTTCTTCATCTGTAATGTGAGAATGATATGCGCAACGAACATATTCAATATGCTCCATCACTGTTAGAGCTCCAAACATAGCTGGAATTTCAGGTACATACGCAAATACCTTCTTCGCATCAACCGACTTTGATGGTAGACCATTCACCTTAATTTCACCCTCATATCGCAGCAAACCTGCAATACTCTTGATTGTT
>OKSA01003833.1_pt1 | contig 10683 bp, 10 predicted proteins | sample 1601181 | NCBI WGS metagenome assembly OKSA01 (sample SAMEA3541538, study PRJEB24748) | human gut metagenome | biome: human gut; feature: human-associated habitat; material: faeces | place: China | collected 2012 | reverse complement strand
TGACCTTGACACCCATCTCACGCTCGTAGCGGATGATGCTGCCATCCAGCACATCGCTGCCGGAGATCTCGTAGCCTTTTGCGGCAAGGATCTGGATGAGCGGATACATGCCGCTGCCGCCGCAGCCGATGAAGTGGATCTTTTTTACATTGTCCAGCAGGTGCTGGTTGTAATCGGTGTACATGAACATATAAGGCAACCTCCAAATAAATAACGGCCGCAGAGCAGACCGATTCAATCCATTCTATTAGGATACATCTTATTATATAATTTTTGGCGGACAAAATAAACAGGTAAACCCGAATTTTCGGAAAGAACCATAAATCCAATTCGGAATTTGTGATAAGTGTACAAGAAAACCGAAACCGGGAACTTCTTCATAAAAGATTTACATTTGCCTTTACAAAATACTTAACAACTTTGAATCATCTGTGGTAAAATAGAAAAGGACAATTTTTTAAGGGATCGTCGGTGCGACCGACAGAGGATGCAGAACGGTTTTATAAAAGGAGAAATAATGTGAGAATCAAGATCACAGCGGACAGCACCTGCGACCTGTCCGAAGAGCTTTTGGCACAGTGGGACATTGCCCTGATGCCCATGCACATTCTGATGGGTGAGGATAGCTATCTGGACGGCGTAACGATCCACCCGGCAGATGTGTTTGCCTATGTGAATGCGGGCGGCAAAATGCCCAAATCCGCCGCCGCAAATCTGGTGGAATATACCGAATTTTTTGAGCCGTTTGCCAAAGAGTGCGATGCGGTGATCCATATTTCGGTCAGCAGCAAGCTTTCGTCCTGCTTCCAGAATGCGAAGCTGGCGGCAGGCGAATTCGAGAATGTCTATGTGGTGGACAGCCAGAATATCTGTACCGGGCAGGGCTATCTGGTGCTGAAAGCGGCCAAGTGGGCTGCAGATGGCCTGCCTCCCCGCAACATTACGATGCGGCTGCAGAGCCTTGCCAAACGGGTAGAGCTGAGCTTTGTACTGGACAGGCTGGACTTTATGGCCAAGAGCGGCCGCTGCTCCGGTGTGCTGGCCTTCGGGGCAAACCTGCTGGGCATCAAGCCCGCACTGGAAGTGATCGACGGCGAGCTGAAGGTAGTCAAAAAATACCGCGGCAGCCTGCCCATCTGCGTGGGCAAGTACATCACCGACCGTCTGGTGGAACGCGACGACATCGAGGATAGCCTTGTGTTCATCTCCTCCTGCCAGCCGAAGCCCGGCTGCATGGATGCAGTGAAGGCGGGGCTGAAGAAATACGGCAGTTTCAAGGAATGCCACGAGACAGACATCGGCACCACCATCGGCGGCTATTCCGGCCCGGGTACCATTGGCATCGTGTTTGCACGGAAGGAAAAATAAAAAAGTGGCTGTTGCACATGCGACAGCCACTTTTTCTCACTGGGAGCGGCGTTTTAAAATTTCATCCAGAATGGCATCGGCCACATCGGCCTTGCTCATCAGCGGCAGCTCACGGGTGCCGTCCGGGGTAATGAGGGTGACTACATTGGTGTCCACACCAAAACCGGCACCGGCCACTTTCAGGTTGTTGGCAACCACCATGTCCAGATTCTTTTTGGTCAGCTTTGCAGAGGAGTTTTCCACAAGATCGCGGGTCTCCATGGAAAAACCGCACAGGAACTGGTGGGTCTTTTTGGGGCCGATGGTGCCCAGAATATCCGGTGTGCGTTCCAGAGGGATGGACATGTCGCCGTCCTTTTTTTTGATCTTGTCGTTTGCCACGGCAGCGGGGCGGTAGTCGGCCACGGCAGCGGCCATAATGAGCACATCCGTAGCATCAAAGCGGCTGGTGACGGCTTCGTACATCTGCTGAGCAGTGGTCACGGGCACATCGGTGGTAAACTTGACCGGCTGCAGGGCAGTCTCGCCGTGGATAAGGGTGACATCCGCGCCGCGCATGGCGGCGGCACGGGCAAGGGCATAGCCCATCTTGCCGGTGGAATGGTTGGTGAGGTAGCGCACCGGGTCCAGCGGCTCCTGCGTGGGGCCGGCGGTGACGGCAATGCGCAGACCGGCAAGATCTTTGGGCCGGGCAATGGCATGCAGGATATACTCGATCAGCACATCTTCCTTAGGCAGACGGCCGCTGCCAACATCCTTGCAGGCCAGCACGCCGCTCTCGGAGGGAATCACCATGAAGCCGTAGCGTTCCAGCGTGGCGATATTATCCTGCGTGATGGGGTTTTCCAGCATTCCGGTATTCATGGCCGGAGAAACGAGCTTGGGGCACTTTGCAGCCAACACTGTGGTGGTGAGCATATCATCGGCGATGCCGTGGGCCATCTTGGCGATGACGTTGGCAGTGGCCGGGGCGACAAGGATCACATCGGCTTTTTTTGCCAGCGAGATGTGGGTGACTTCAAACTTGAAATCCCGGTCAAAGGTATCCACCATGCACTTGTGGCCGGTAAGCGTTTCAAATGTAACAGGGGTGATGAACTGGGTCGCATTTTTGGTCATGATGACCTCCACATCGGCTCCCAGCTTGCGCAGTGCGCTGGCCACGTTGGCCATTTTATAGGCGGCAATGCCGCCGCTTACGCCCAGAAGGACGCATTTTCCGTTCAGATCCATTGGTAAAACCTCCTGCAAAAATGTACTGTTTCCACATTTCTTACCTTAGTATAATGCAAAAGTTCCGCCAGCACAACAAAATCTTTGTACAGGCTTGTAACTGGGAACAAAATGCGGTAAAATACAGCTTGACAAAGAATAGACAGACTGCGGTGAGGGGCAGGCCATCGGGGAGTTTTCTCCGCCGTCCTGCCGGATACTGCCGCGTTATAAAGGGAAAACAGAATTATGATCTTAGCCATTGATATAGGCAACACCACCGTCGCCCTTGGGGGCATTCGGGACGGACGTGTATGCTTTGTGGCGCGCATGGACACGGTGCGCACCCGCACGGCTGCAGAATATCGTGTCGAAATGGATAAAATTTTTGCGCACCGCCGCCATCCTGAGCGCCCCATGCGCTTTGAGGGCGCTGTGCTCACCAGCGTGGTGCCCCAGATCACCGGGGCACTGGCTGAGTGCGCCCGCCATTATACGGGCAGGAAGCCGGTCATCGTCTCGCCGGAGATCCGAACCGGACTGACCATGGGCGTGGATGAACCCCACGCCGTGGGCAAGGATCGCCTTGTGGATGCGGCTTATGCGGCGGCAAATTTTCCGCTGCCGGTGGTCACGGTGGATCTTGGCACTGCCACGACCTTTAATGTGGTGGACGAGAACCGCGTGTTCCGGGGCGGTGTCATCTGCCCGGGGCTTTCCACCGGGCTGCGGGCACTGGGCGACCGCTGTGCCCAGCTGCCGCAGGTGCATCTTGGCTCGCCCAAAAGCGCCATTGGCACCAACACCGAAAAATGCATGCTGTCCGGCTCCGTGATGGGCACGGCTGTGCTCATTGACGGCATGGTGCAGCGCATTGAGGAAGAGCTTGGCCGTCCGGCTACTCTGGTGGTAACAGGAGGGCTGGCAAAGTATGTGACACCGCTGTGCCGCCACCCGCTGACCTACGACCCGGAGCTGCTGATGAAGGGACTTGCCCTTTTGTACCAGCTCAATGCGTCCCAGCCGCAGCACCACGGTGCGGGCGGCGGCAGGCACTATGGCCGGCAGAACCAGCACGGCCATGCAAAACAGCGCACCTACCCCAAAAAGCGCACCCGCCGCGAGCCGGAAGCGCTGGTAGGCTGACCAACGACAGGATGGGGAGAAAAATCAGATGAAATTAGGCATTCTTGGCACGGGCAAGATCGTGCGGGAATTTTTGCCATGGCTTGCAGAGCACACGCCTTTTACGGTGCAGGCCATCTGCAGCACCGAGCGCAGCGCCGAGCTGGCTCAGAGCCTTTGCGGCCAGTACGGCGTGCCGCAGCACACCACCAATTTTCTGGAACTGCTGCAGTGGGTGGATGTGGTGTACATTGCAGTGCCGAACCTGCAGCATGTGCGCTATGCCCGCGTGGCGCTGGAAGCAGGCAAACATGTTATTGTGGAAAAGCCGCTGGCACCCACGGCGGCCCAGACTGAAGAACTGGTAAATCTGGCACGGCACAAAAAGGTGTTCCTGTTTGAAGCCATCACCACCCAGTACCTTGAAAACTACGCAAAGATCCGGGAGCTGCTGCCCCGCATTGGCACCGTGAAGTTGGTACAGTGCAATTTCAGCCAGTATTCCAGCCGGTACGATGCCTTCTGTGCAGGCGATGTACAGCCTGCCTTTGACCCGGCCTGTGCCGGCGGTGCCCTGATGGATCTAGGCGTATATAATGTAAGCTACATCGTGGGCCTGTTCGGGGAGCCGAATCAGGCCAAATATACCGCCAACATGGAGCGCGGCATCGACACCAGCGGCATCCTGACCATGGATTACAGCGGCTTCAAGGCCGTGAGCATCGCCGCCAAGGACTGCGCGGCCCCGGCCCGGTACATCATTCAGGGCACGAAGGGCTATATCCTGCAGAAGTCCACCGCCAACTGCTGCGGCGGCATCACCTTCCACCCTAACGAGGGCAAGGAAGAGCACTATAACCTGAATGGCGGCAGGCCCCGGCAGGCGGCAGAGTTTGAAGCCTTTGCCCGTGCGCTGGAGAGCGGAGATCAGGAGCTGTGCGGCCGGATGCAGGATACCACCATCGCGGTGAGCCGTGTGCTCACGGTGGCCCGCCGCAATGCGGGCATCCGCTTCCCGTGCGACCACTGACCCCCAAAACAGCCATTTCCATTGGAACACGCCCTGACAAAACGCGCTCCAATCTGTTTGAATATTTACCCAAAACCCGCATAGAGCGGGCAGGTTTGCGCCGTATCCGACGTATAGGGCGGAACGGCAGCAGGAGGAAAACTGAATATGAAAAATACGAAAACTCTTACCCGTGTGGCGCTGCTGGTTGCCATTGAGCTGGTCATGAAGATGGTGGGTCTGGGCAGTGTGCCTGTGGGCCCGCTGTACATGAGCTTCCTGACCCTTCCCATTGCAGTGGGTGCCATCACCATGGGCCCCGCTGTGGGCGCGCTGCTGGGCGGTGTGTTCGGCGCAGTGAGCTTCTACGATGCCATCACCGGTGCTTCCGCTATGACGGGTGCGCTGTTTCAGGTAAGCCCTGTGAACACCTTTATCCTGTGCGTGGGTATGCGCGTGTTGATGGGCCTGTGCTGCGGCCTGATCTTCAGCAGCCTGAAGCGCTTTGACAAGCCCGGCACATGGAGCTACATCGTCAGCGCTATGAGCGCCCCGTTCCTGAACACGGTGTTCTTCATGGGCTGGATCGTGCTGGCCTTCTACGGCTGTGACTACGTGCAGAACCTTGTGTCCGTCAAGGGCGCTGCGAACCCCTTCATGTTCGTGGTGCTGCTGGTCGGCGTGCAGGGCGTGGCCGAGTTCCTTGTCTCCGGCATTCTGGGCGGCATCGTAGCCCGTGCTGTGGCAAAGTTCGTAAAATAAAAGATGTGCCGGATGTCAGGGCGGCGCATTCTATAATCGTGATAAAAAACTCCTCCGGCGAAAGCTGGAGGAGTTTTTTTCACAACAAATATTTCCCCTGCATAGGATGGCGCACAGCGGAAAAGGGGAGGAAACGGCATGGAGACAAAGCGGTTTGCGATCGTAGGCACCGATGCCCGGCAGGCGGCGGCAGGCCGGGTATTGGAACGAGCAGGTTATGCGGTGGGCGGAGCCGAACAGGTTGCACTGGCAGATTATATCCTGCTGCCTCTGCCGCTGGATGCGGCCCGCACCCCGCTGGCAGAGCTGCTGCGGGCCGCAAAGCCCGGTGCGGTGGCACTGGGCGGCAGGCTCTCAGTTCAGGCAAAGACCATCGCACAGAAAGCTGGCGTGGAGCTGGTGGATTACTTTGCCCGACCGGAGCTGACGGTGTACAATGCCATCCCTACGGCGGAGGGCTGCGTTGGCATCCTGCTGGCCGAGCGCACCCGTACCCTGTGGGGCACAAACCTTCTGCTGCTGGGCTTTGGCCCGGTGGGGCAGGCGCTGGGGGCGCGGCTGGCGGCACTGGGGGCAAATGTGACTGTCTGTGCCCGGCGCGCCGAACAGCGTGCGCTGGCCGAGAGCCTTGGTCTGCGGGGTGCAGAGCTTGCCCGGCTGGCCGCGCTGGCTCCGGCCTTTGATACGGTGGTGAACACCATCCCGGCTCCGGTGCTGACCGAGCCGGTGCTGGCGGCTCTGCGGCCCGGCAGCCTGATCGTGGATCTGGCATCAAAGCCCGGCGGCACCGACTTTGCTGCGGCGCAGCGGCTGGGCTGCAAGGCCATCCATGCGCTCAGCCTGCCCGCCGCCTGTGCGCCGGACACGGCCGGGGAAGCGGTGGCACGCACCGTGCTGACCATTTTGCGGGAGCGGGAGGAACACACATGAGAACGCAGAAAAAAGGACGCATTGCATTTGCGGTGTGCGGCAGCTTCTGCACACTGGAAGCGGCGCTTGCGGCAGCGCAGCAGCTGACAGAACAGGGCTGGGAGCTGCTGCCCATCATGAGCTTTGCCGCAAAGCAGGATACCCGCTTTGGCACCGGGCAGTTCTGGCAGGAACGGCTGGAAGCCCTTACCGGCCATACAGTGTTGGACACGTTGCAGGCCGTGGAGCCGCTTGGCCCTAAAAAGCTGGCCAGTGCACTGGCGATCGCGCCCTGCACCGGGGCCACGCTGGCACGGCTGGCGGCGGGGCTTTCCGATACGCCGGTAACGCTGGCGGCAAAAAGCCTTTTGCGGGTGGGATGCCCGGTGGTGGTGGGCGTTTCCACAAACGACGGGCTGGGCGCGTCGGGGGAGAACATCGCTCGACTTTTCCAACGCAAGCATTACTATTTTGTGCCCTACGGGCAGGATGACCCCACCCACAAGCCCAACAGCCTGAAGGCGGACTTTGCCCGTCTGCCCGCTGCACTGGACGCTGCGCTGGCCGGGCGGCAGATGCAGCCGGTGCTTCTGGGAAATCACGACGCGTGAATGTCTTTTCAGCCGGGGCAAAGTGTGGTATACTATTATCTGATGCTTTGCCGGTGCAGTACGACGGGCAGAAAAACGCTCAATGGAGAAAAACCAGATGAAAAAACTGACAGCGGCGCTGTGCGTTGTGCTGCTTATGATCTGCGTGTTCGTGCCGGGGGCAGCGGCGGCTGGCCCTGCCCTTGGTGCCACCCGCGCTTACTGCATCATCGATGCAGACACCGGCCTTGTGCTGGCACAGCAGAATATGAACGAAGAGCTGCACCCGGCATCCATCACCAAGGTGATGACGCTGGGCCTTGCCTGCGAAAAGGCGCAGGGGAACTGGGATGATATAAAGCTCACCGTGACCCACGAGGATGTTTACTCGCTGGCAGGCACCGATTCCAGTCACATTGCCCTGCGCGAGGGCGAAGAAGTCCCCCTGACGGATGCGCTGTATGCCACCCAGATGGCCAGCGCCAACGACGGCGCCAACCTGTTGGCCGAATATGTGGGAGAGGGCACCATCGCGGACGGCGTGGCAAAGATGAATGCGCGGGTAGAAGAGCTGGGCCTTGCGCACACCCACTTTGCAAACCCCCACGGCATCAGCGACGAGGACCACTACACCAGCTGCTACGATATGGCGCAGATCCTGCGCTGGGCACTGGAGCAGCCGGGCTTTGAGCAGGTGTTCACCCGCAATGAGATGTACACCATGGACCCCACCAACATCCAGCCCGTGACCCGCTACTTTTCCCAGCAGGACAAAATGCGCATCGGCTCCAGCCGGTACCATATCACGTCGGTCAAGGGCTCCAAGCTCGGCTATACCAACACGGCCCGCTACAGCTACGCCTGTCTGGCGGAGCAGAACGGCGTCCGGCTCATCTGCGTGACCATGCAGAGCGAGCTGAGCACCGATAAATACAACGATGTCCGCACTCTGCTGGATTATGCGTTCAGCACCTTTACCGGCTACACCGACCTGCCCGCCCGGGGCATCACAGCACCGCTGAGCGTGGTGGGCGGCGGCGGGAGCCTTGGCACCGTGACCGTCTCCGACCCCGGCGTGCGGCTGCTGCTGGCCAACGGCCTGACTGCCGACGATGTGGAGGTGACGCTGGAACTGCCGGAAAGCTATGTCCTTGGCTCCGACCCGGAGGTGTACGCTGTGTACACCGTCCACGGCGGCGAAAAGCAGGAGAGCACCAGCGTGCGTGTGGATGCGGAAATTTCCGGCCTGCCTGAACTGCTGGAGAACAGCACCGGTCAGGAGTTGGAAGCGGCCAAGGCGGTAAAGCCCCAAAGCCATGCATTCTGGCTGCTGGGCATCTCGCTGGGGTCCACCGCAGCGGCAGCGCTGGTGACCTTTCTGGTGGTGCGGTTCATCACTTGGCGGAAGAAACGCCGCAGAACGCGCACGGAACAGGGACAGACCCGCCGCGGCAAATAAGCGCAAAAGCCTGCGTCGAACAGACTTTTCCAGATAAAACAAACATGCTTCACAAAAAGAGAGGTACAAAATATGGGCAAGTTTACGTTTACTCAGACCGAGATTCCCGGTGTTGTGGTCATTGAGCCGCAGGTGTTCGGCGACGACCGCGGCTATTTTATGGAGACCTATCAGAAGGATCAGTTTGCCGAAGCCGGCATCGATAAGGAATTCGTGCAGGACAACCAGAGCCGCTCCACCCGCGGCGTGCTGCGCGGCCTGCACTTCCAGAAGAACCACACCCAGGGCAAGCTGGTGCGCGTGGTGTCGGGCGAGGTGTTCGACGTTGCGGTGGACTGCCGCCCGAACAGCGAGACCTTCGGCAAATGGGTGGGCGTGACGCTCTCTGCGGAAAATAAGAAGCAGTTTTATATCCCGCAGGGCTTTGCCCACGGCTTTCTGGTGCTGTCCGAAGAAGCGGAGTTTACTTACAAATGCACCGACTATTACGACCCCGCGGCCGAGGGCGGCGTGAAGTGGGATGACCCGGACGTGGGCATCGTGTGGCCCGCGGTGGACGGCGAGATCCGCCTTTCCGCCAAGGATGGGGAGCACAGGGGCTTCAAGGAGCAGACCTATGAATTCTTTGAAAGGTGGTAAACCGGGATGCAGATGCTGAAGGCTTACGCCAAAGATTTCTGGCGATACCGCTATCTGCTGCAGAACCTGATCGGCCGTGATTTCAAGCTGAAATACCGCCGCAGCGTGCTGGGCGTGGTGTGGAGCGTGCTCAACCCGCTGCTGATGAATGTCGTCATGGTGGTGGTGTTTTCCACGCTTTTTGACATGCGCGGCAGCGGTATCGAAAATTTTTCCGTATATTTGATCATTGGGCAGCTGCTGTTCAACTTTTTCAATGAAGGAACAGGCAGCGCCATGGGCAGCATGCTGAGCGCGGCGCCGCTCATCAAAAAGGTGTATATCCCAAAATACATCTTTCCGCTGGAGCGGGTGTGCTTTGCTTTGGTGAACTGTCTGTTCTCGTTCATTGCTCTCGTTATTGTAATGCTTGTAACAGGAGCCAAGCTGCACGCCACCGTGCTTCTGGCGTTTTATCCGCTGCTGACACTGTTTGTATTCACGCTGGGCATCGGCCTTGCACTGGCCGCGGCAACAGTGTTCTTTCGGGATGTGATGCATCTGTGGGGTGTGTTTACGCTGGCGCTGAACTATTTTTCCGCCATTTTCTATGACCCTGAGCAGATGAATCCGCTGGTGGTGGGAAGCGTGGAGCTGAGCCTTTCCCAGGTCATCCGTTTCAACCCGCTGTACTGGTACATCACGGGCTTCCGCGCCACGGTGCTGGACGGCACGGGCCTCACCTGGAGCATGGTCTGGATCTGCGGCCTGTGTGCGGTCATCGCGCTGGCTGTGGGCCTGTTCGTGTTCCGCCGCCAGCAGGACAAATTTGTCCTGCATATCTGAGGGAGGACGCCGCTGTGAAAATGATCGAAGTAAACAACGTGTCCATGCGCTTCAACATGGCAAAGGAAAAGCACGAGAGCCTGAAAGAGTATTTTCTGGCCGCCGTGCAGGGCAAGCTGCAGTTTGAAGAATTTTACGCGCTGCGCGATGTTTCCCTCACCGTGCATAAGGGTGAGTTCCACGGGATCATCGGGCTGAACGGTTCGGGCAAATCCACGCTTTTGAAGGTGATCTCCGGCGTGTTCAAGCCCACGGCGGGCAATGTGGTGGTGCACGGCAGCATCGCGCCGCTCATTGAGCTGGGCGCGGGGTTCGACATGGACCTCACCGCCCGGGAGAACATCTACCTCAACGGCACGGTGCTGGGCCTGACGCCCAAATACATCGACGAAAAATTCGACGAGATCGTGGATTTCAGCGAGCTGCGGGAATTTCTGGACGTTCCGCTGAAGAACTATTCCTCCGGCATGGTGGCGCGTATTGCGTTTGCCATCGCCACGATCACCAAGCCGGACGTACTCATTGCGGACGAGATATTGTCCGTGGGTGACTTCATGTTTCAGGAAAAATGCGAGGAGCGCATGCGCCAGCTGATGAGCGGAGGCACCACGGTGCTGCTGGTGAGCCACTCCATCGGCCAGATCGAGCGCATGTGCGACCACGTGACATGGCTGGAAAAGGGCCGCGTAAAGATGCAGGGCGAAGCGGCCGAGGTGTGCGCCGCATACAAGGCGCTGGACCCGGAGGCCGCAGCCATTCAGAACGCGAACAGCAACAAGAGGATC
>OKSA01003830.1_pt1 | contig 10689 bp, 8 predicted proteins | sample 1601181 | NCBI WGS metagenome assembly OKSA01 (sample SAMEA3541538, study PRJEB24748) | human gut metagenome | biome: human gut; feature: human-associated habitat; material: faeces | place: China | collected 2012 | reverse complement strand
TCATGCATTTATGAATATCTCTCGCTTTACTTTTACCAAGTCCGCACGGCTTCACAATCTCTTCGATTTCTTCCGGTGTGGCAGCGGCAAGCGCTGCCGATGACGGATACTTAGCAAATAAGTCTTTCACCACAATATTCACTCTGGCGTCTGTACACTGTGCCGCCAAACGCACGCTGACAAGCAGTTTCCATGCCTCATCATAATCAAGTGTACAGTCCGCCAGCGGATATTCTTTTTCCAGCAATTCAATAATTTTTTCTGCCCGCTGCTTCTTTGTCATACCGGTATCACCTCGTAAAATTTTATCATAACAATTGTGAATTCAAGAAAAATTCGATATATTCCCAGACCTCATCCTTTCCCTCTTTCGTTGCTGAGGAAAATGGAATAACCGGCACTTCCTGTGATAAGCCAAGTTTCTTTCGGATGATGGAAATATTTTTATTTCTCGCATTTTTCTTTATTTTATCTGCTTTTGTCGCAATAATCAGCGGATTAAATCCTTTTTTGAATAACATCTGATACGTTTCAACATCTTTTGCGGTCGGTTCATGGCGGATGTCCACAAGTAAAAATACAACTCTCAGTGCGTTTGAAGTATCCAGATAACGCTCAATCATACGCGCCCATTTTGCCTGAATCTCCTTGGAAATTTTAGCATAACCATATCCAGGCAAATCCACCATGTAACATAAATCATTGATGTTATAATAATTGATGGTCTGAGTTTTACCCGGCTGGGACGAAATGCGCGCCATAGATTTCCGGTTCCAAAGCGTATTCAAAAGAGAGGACTTTCCAACATTGGAACGTCCCCAAAACGCCATTTCTATTTTGTCATGCTGCGGCAGTTTACTGGTAATGCCGCATACTGTCTCTAATTCTAACGATTTTATCGTCATACTTTTCTCCCTTCACATGGCAAATGGCCACTACTTTTGAACAAGTGCTTCTTTCAAAACATCCGAAATCGAACCGGCAAAAACAATCTGCATACCTTCTGTAATTTCTTCCTCCAGTTCTTCGACATCCGGCTTATTTTCCTTTGGAACTACAACCTTTTGGATGCCCGCCTGTTTTGCTGCCAGCAATTTTTCCTTTAAGCCGCCAATTGGCAGAACCCGTCCGCGAAGTGTAATCTCACCGGTCATCGCTACTTTTGCCAGTACCTTTTTCCCGGTTACCGCCGAATAAATGGCTGTCGTCATCGTCACACCGGCTGACGGACCATCTTTTGGCACCGCACCTTCCGGTACATGGAGATGAAAATCATGCGTTTTGAAAAATTCTTCCTCCCTCGGAAGCAGCGCACGCACAAGACTCAGTGCAATTTCTGCTGACTCTTTCATCACATCGCCAAGCTGTCCGGTAAGTTTCAAATTACCCTCACCCGGCATCGTATTCACTTCGATTTCCAGTGTATCGCCACCAACTTCCGTCCAGGCAAGCCCGCGAACAATACCAACCTCATCTTTTCTTGCTGCCTTTTCCACGCGGAAACGCTTTTTGCCAAGAAAATCTGTAATATTTTTAGAAGTGACGCGGATTGTCTCCGTTTCACCTTCCATGATTTTTTTCGCACATTTGCGGCAGATTTTCCCAATCTGACGCTCTAATTCACGGACACCTGCTTCCTTCGTATAGTGTGAAATAATCGCACGCAGTCCGCCATCCAGAATCTGTAAATTTTTCTTCTGCAAACCATTTTTCTCAAGCTGTTTCGGAATCAGATAATCTTTTCCGATGTGGAACCGCTCATTTTCCGTATATCCGGCAATGGAAATTAATTCCATTCGGTCAAGAAGCGGTCTTGGAATCGTTTCTGTCGTATTTGCCGTACAAATAAATAATACATCCGACAAATCAACCGGCAGTTCAATATAATGATCCACAAAATTCCGGTTTTGCTCCGGGTCAAGAATCTCTAACAAAGCCGATGCGCAATCCCCTTTGTAATCACTTCCGACTTTATCAATCTCATCCAAAAGCATCAGCGGATTTCTCACTTTCGCCTTCTTCAGCCCTTCAACAAAACGTCCCGGCAAAGCGCCCACATACGTCCGTCTGTGTCCACGAATTTCCGCCTCATCGCGAACACCGCCAAGGCAGATACGCACATACTCTTTATCAAGTGCTCTGGCAACCGAGCGTGCAATTGATGTTTTACCGGTACCCGGTGGTCCCACAAGACACAAAATCGGGCTCTCGCTCTTATCCGTCAGACAGCGAACCGCCAAGGATTCCAAAATGCGCTCTTTGACTTTTTTAAGTCCGTAGTGATCCTCCTCTAAAATCTGCTCCGCATGCACAATGTCATTGCGATCAATCGAAGCTTTGTCCCACGGAAGTGCCAGAAGATTTTCAATATAGGTGCGCTCTACAATATGTTCAGATGAACTTGTTGGAATTGCATCCAGACGCTTGATTTCTTCTGCAATTTTCTGATATACCTCTTCGCTGCATGAAAGCTGCTCTAACTGTTCTTTATATTTTTCCTGATATTCCTCCGCAGATGCACCGTCACCTAACTCATTGCGTATCACTTTCATCTGCTCACGAAGGAAATATTCTTTCTGGTTTTTATCAACTTCTTCTTTGACTTTGCGGCGGTATCCCTCACGAATCCGTGATAAATTCACCTCATTCGTAAGAATCCCTGCCACCATTTCATAACGAAGTTCTAAATCAAGGCACTCTAAAATTTCCTGGCGTTTGTCAAATCCCATATTGATATGCATCGCAATTAAATCCGTCAGTTTTCCTAAGTCCTTCATACCTTGGATTTTTTCCAAATCACTCCGGCTTGCCCGCGGATTTTCATTCAAATAAATCGTGTACACATCTTTCAGATTACGGCACATCGCCTCTTTTTCAAGTGCCCCCAGACGCAGTTCTTCGTCACCCCATTCATAAGGAACAACTTCTCCCTTAAGAAATGGCTTTGTCTGGTTCAGACTCAAAAGATTTCCGCGCTTCTTCGTCGAAATCATGACACGGAGCACGTCATCCTTTACTTTTATTTCCTGCTTTATTTTTGCAATCACACCAATTTCATATAAGTCATGAAATGACGGTGTCTCAATCGATTCATCGCGCTGGAGAGTGAGGAAAATACTTCCATCCTCTGCCATTGCTTCTTCAATTGCTCGTTTTGTAATCTCTCTGCTCACATCTAAATGAACCAACATGCCCGGCAGTACGCACACATCCCTCATGGCGAGAATCGGCATCGTCTTCATTTGCTGTTCACTCATAAGTATCACCTGTCCTTGTTTCTTTTCAGGCACTTTCACTTTCCTTTTTCTCAGGTTCTTCTTGCTTTTCTTCAAGTGCCGGCACTTCTTTTCCGGCTGCCAAAAGTTTTGGCTCTCCCTCACCGGTAATTACATCTTTGGTAATAATACATTCTGTCACATCTTCTCTGGATGGCAATTCATACATATATTCCATCATACTCGATTCAAGAATCGCACGCAGTCCTCTGGCACCCGTTTTTCTCTCATTGGAAAGGCGGGCAACTTCCGTAATCGCGCCATCCTCAAAATCCAATTTCACGCCGTCCAGCGAAAGCAGTTTCTGATACTGCTTCGTAATTGCATTTTTCGGTCTTGTCAAAATTTCTTTCAACGCCTCTTCATCCAAAAGGTCAAGTGCAACGGTTACCGGCACACGACCGATAAACTCCGGAATTAAACCGAATTTCACAAAATCCTGTGGCAATGCCTGTTTAAACAACTCACCGATATTCTGCTCGGTCGGATCTGCTATGTCCGCATTGAACCCGATGGATTTTTTATCAATACGGGAACTGATAATCTTATCCAGTCCGTCAAAAGCACCACCGCAGATAAACAGAATATTTGTCGTATTGATATGGAAAAACTCCTGCTGCGGATGCTTGCGTCCGCCCTGTGGCGGAACACTGGCTTCTGTTCCCTCCAAGATTTTCAAAAGTGCCTGCTGTACGCCTTCACCGGAAACATCACGGGTAATGGATACATTTTCTGCTTTTTTTGTGATTTTATCAATCTCATCGAGATAAATAATACCATGCTCAGCACGCTTAATATCATAATCCGCTGCCTGAATGATTTTGAGAAGAATGTTTTCAACATCTTCTCCGACATATCCTGCTTCCGTCAATGTCGTTGCATCTGCAATTGCAAACGGAACATTCAAAATTTTAGCAAGCGTCTGTGCCAGATATGTCTTACCGGAACCGGTCGGACCTACCATCAAAATATTACTCTTTTGCAGTTCAACGTCCATATCGGCGCCATTCATAATTCTCTTATAGTGATTGTAAACTGCTACAGAAAGTGCTTTTTTTGCATCCTCCTGTCCAACTACATATTCATCCAAAAAGGCTTTGATTTCTTTTGGTTTTAAAAGATTGATTTCTGTTTCCTCTTCCGGCGTATCAAAATCGTCCTGAAATTCTTCCGCCAAAATTTCATCACAGAGGTCAATACATTCGTCACATATATATACTCCATTTGGTCCTGCAATCAGCTTGTGAACCTGCTTCTCTGTCTTTCCACAAAAGGAGCAGTGAACCATTGGCATATTGGTATCGTTATTCTTTCCTGCCATCGTTTTACGAGCCTCCATCCATCTAATATGGCAAAATGGCGCCGGCGTTTCGGCGGCACCATTTCACTTGTTTATTCTTTTTCTTTTGCAGCGTTACGGCTTTCTACGATTTCATCAATCAAGCCATACGCTTTTGCTTCTTCTGCGCTCATGAAATTATCGCGCTCTGTATCTTCTGCAATCTTCTCTACTGACTGTCCGGTATTTGCTGCTAAAATCTCGTTTAACTTTTTCTTTGTCTTTAAGATATTTTCAGCAACAATCTGAATTTCAGTTGCCTGTCCTTTTGCACCACCGGAAGGCTGGTGAATCATCACCTCTGCATTCGGAAGAGCTAAACGTTTGCCCTTGGCACCACTGGATAGCAAAAATGCTCCCATACTGGCTGCCATACCGATACAGATTGTAGATACATCACATTTGATATAATTCATTGTATCGTAAATTGCCATACCGGCTGTCACGGAACCACCCGGACTGTTGATATACAGCTGAATGTCCTTGTTCGGATCTTCCGATTCCAAAAACAAAAGCTGTGCAACAACCAAACTTGCGGTCTGGTCATTTACCTCGTCTGCGAGGAAAATAATTCTTTCTTTTAAAAGGCGTGAATAAATGTCATAAGAACGTTCACCGCCACGACTTGTCTGTTCAATCACGTAAGGTACTAATGCCATTGCGAGATACCTCCATTCTTTTTGAATTGATTATTTCTCTTCTTTGTCTTCTTCTGCAGGCTCTATTTCTACTGCATTTTTCACAACAAAGTCAACTGCCTTCTGAACAGCAAGATCTTTACCAATCTGCTCTTTTTCAGCATCGCCAATCATTTCTTTAATCTTGTCCACTTCCATCTGATACATGTTTGCCATGTTCTCGATTTCTTTGTCAATGTCTTTTGCTGTTGCTTTGATTTTCTCAGCGTCAACAATTGCTTCAAGAGCAAGACGAGTACGGATTCTCTTCTCAGCTTCCGGTTTCATCTGTCCCATCAATGCATCTACTGTCATGCCGGTCATCTGCATGTACTGGTCAAAGGAAAGACCCTGACTTGACAATCTTCCGGCAAACTCCTGAATCATCTGCTGTGTCTGCTCATCAACCATTGGTTCAGGCAGTTCTACTGTAATATTTTCTACTACTTTTTCTACTACTTCGTTTTCTTTTTCTCTCTTAGCTTCTTCTTTTCTGCGCTCTGTCAAGTTTTTCTTAACACTTGCTTTATACTCTTTGAGTGTCTCAAATTCAGAAACTTCACTGGCAAATTCATCATCCAGTTTTGGAAGTTCTTTCTTCTTAATCTCTTTTACTGTAACTTTGAAAAGAGCCGGTTTACCTTTCAAAGAAGCTTCATGATACTCTTCCGGGAAAGTTACATTTACATCAACTTCCTCGCCGGCTTTTTTACCAACTAACTGGTCTTCGAATGTATCAATAAATGAGTGACTTCCGATTACCAAAGAGTAATCCTCGCCTTTGCCGCCCTGGAATGGCTCACCATCTACAAAACCTTCAAAGTCGATGACTGCTGTATCATCTTTTTTAATACCGCGGTTTTCAACAGTAATCATACGACTGTTCTGCTCACGTACTTTGTCGATTTCTGCATTGACATCAGCTGCCATAACTTTTACCGTTTTCTTCTCTACTTCGATTCCTTTGTAGTCACCAAGAGTAACTTCCGGTTTTACGGCTACTGTAGCTGTAAATACGAAATCTTTCCCTTTTTCGATTTCTACAACATCAATTTCCGGACGAGATACGATTTCCAAGCCACTCTCTTTTGCTGCTTCTTCGTAAGCATCCGGAATTGCAAAGTTTGCTGCATCTTCATAAAAAACTTCCGGTCCGTAAAGTTTCTCTACCATTTTACGTGGTGCTTTACCTTTACGAAAGCCCTGAATGCTGATGTTTTTCTTGTTTTTGTTATAAGATTTTACCATTGCCTCTTCAAATGCATCTGCATCTACGGTAATGGTGATTTTTGCCATGCTCTTTTCTAAATTTTCTACTGTGTAACTCATTTTGTTTTCCTCCAATTTTCTTTCCTTAATAAATTCGATAATTTCCACTTAATGCTAACAATGCAAACAAATACAGACAATTATCATAATATCTTCTCTCACCTTTACGAAGCGGTGTATTCCAGAAACGCTCTACACATTCTTTCGCATAAGGTCCGTTTGCAGCCAGAGACGCCTGTGCATTCGTAGCAATCATAGCTACCGGATGCAGTGCCGGTTGTTCAATCACCGTACCGTCAATCTCGTATATTTTAAATTCTTCATCTTTGTGCGTTTCACAGAAGAATTTCTGCACTTTATTATTATTCTCAACATTCCACTCATCTGCTGCAAACCACTCGTAATCAAGACCGATGTTTGCAATAACACGGTAAGAATCGCTGTAATACCAGTCATGGCGTCCACCAAAGACATCCTGCTCTTTCTCGTATGGTGTTCCATCATAGTAAGCATACTCAGCAGCCAGTCCGGTGTCTTTATGACACGCTTTTTTCAAATACTCACGACTTGCCTTTGCTGCCTTTTTCCAGAATGGACGGTCTTCTTCATTTGCCCACATACTGAATAACTCATAAAAATGAGCACAATGATAGGATGGATCACTGAACTTGCGACTCGGAATGAATCGAATCAAATAATTCTCCGGCTCCATAATCGGATCTCCCGGCTCTTTCTCACCGTTGTGGATACAAGCACTTAAAATGTTTCTTGCTTCCTGTGAGTAATTGAAAATGCCTTCGCCGTCACCCCAGCGGTGGGAGGCAAAGAACAATGCCATTGCAAAAAATTCTTCTCCATCCGGCGCCGGTCCTAAATCATTCTTTTCACCGGTCGTCTTGCATGACCATGCAAAATATCCTTTATTATAACCATCTTCCATGTACATATAAGTTCTTGCCCATTTCCAAACACGGTCAAACTCATTTTTCATGTCCATCTGTACACACATCATCATAGCATATGACATACCCTCTGTACGGGCATCGAAATTACCGGTATCTTCAAAATATCCCATATCGTCGCCAGCTTCAAAATAGAATTTCTCATCATCCGGACCATAAAATACGGTATGGAAAGCATCTTTGAGTTTTTGATCAATTTCCTTCTGTGAATGCCCAAGTTCCGCGAACACATTGCGGTACTGTCCTGTGTAAAACGCACCTTTCATTCGTTACTCTCCTTTATTTTGTTTCTTTCTATTAATCTGGTACATGACCTTTTTCATGTAAAACTTTAACAATCTTATCCACATTTTCCCTGCACATCTCATCGGTCTCAGCTTCTACCATAACACGAATCAATGGCTCCGTACCGCTCTCGCGAAGCAAAAGCCGTCCGGCATCTCCAAGGCTTTCCGTTACTTCTTTCGCAGCCTTCTGTACATCTTCGTCTTCTCTTGCTGCTACTTTATCCTTTACTTTGACATTTTCCAAAAGCTGTGGATAAATCACCAGATCGCCTGTCAGCATCGACATCGGCTTTCCATAATGAAGCCATGCTTCCATAATCATAAGAGATGTCAGAATACCGTCTCCGGTTACTGCATGCTCCTTGAATATGATATGACCGGACTGTTCACCGCCAATCACATAGCCGTTTGCCATCATATTCTCGCAGACATACTTATCGCCAACGGCAGTCTGCTCATAATGAATCCCCAGCTTATCAAAAGCCTTATACAATCCCATGTTCGACATAACTGTCGTAACTACGGTGTCGTCCTTTAACTTGCCTTGCTCTTTGAGGTATTTGCCACAAAGATACAAAATGTGGTCACCATCAATCACCTTGCCATCATCATCAACGGCAAGACAACGGTCTGCATCACCATCATAAGCGAATCCGATATCCGCACCGGTATCATAAACCAATGCCTGAAGGACTTCGATATGAGTGGAACCACACTCACGGTTAATATTGGTACCGTTTGGTTCATCATGGCGGGCAATTACCTGCGCACCCATTGATTCAAAGATTTCTTTTGCAATCATAGAAGCGGATCCATTTGCCAAATCCAACGCAACCGTTTTTCCATCAAACGGTTCTTTCACCAAATCTTTCAAATACTCGATATACTCGTCTCTTCCCTTTGTGTAATCGAAACAGCGGCCAATTGCCTCACGTTTCGCCATCGGAATTTCTTCGCTTTCACCATCGATATACTTCTCAATCTGTTCTTCAATCTCCGGCTCTAACTTATGACCTTTGCCATTGATTACCTTAATACCATTATCAAAATATGGATTGTGGCTTGCAGAAATCATAATTCCACAATCAAAGTTCTCTTTTCGCACCAGATATGACACACTCGGCGTCGTAGTTACATGCAATTCATATACGTCCGCACCGCTTGCTGTCAATCCACTTGCCAGTGCAGTTTCAAACATATAGCCGGATAATCTGGTATCTTTTCCGATTACCACACGTACCTTATGGTCTTCTTTCTGAAAATAATTTCCCAAAAAGCGGCCAACTTTGTATGCATGTTCCACATTCAAAGTCACATTGGCTTCTCCGCGAAATCCATCCGTTCCAAAGTACTTCATGTCAAACTCCAATCTGCCTTTATGGCACAACAATTAAAATGGGCATAGTTCACCCAAAATCTCATATGTACTACATTATACACAAAGGAGGTTAAAAAAGCAACCAAAACTTACCGAAGTGCTTTGCACCCGCCATTTTAGCTGCTTTCTCTTTCTTTCATTTCTCTCATTACCCGCGAAATGACGGGAAAGGAAAAACCTTTCCTCGCCAGATAAGCGGTTATTTTATTCAACTGTGTATACTCCATATCGGACAATCTCTGTCCTTTTATCTTTTTTTGAATCAAGTGCTCAATGGCAACGGATTCGTCTTCTATCTCGTATCCTTCCATCGCCATGGAAAGTATTTCCGGTGGAACTCCTTTGTTTTTTAATTTAAACGAAATCTCCTTGCGGCTTCTTCTTCCTTTATGAAAAGAAATGTAATTTTCCGCATAGCGCCTGTCATCCAGATAACCAAACCCAGATACGTACTGCATCGCTGCTTCGGATGCCGTTTCCGAAAAACCGGCACGGTACAAACGGTCTCTTAATTCCTTCTCCGTCCTGTCCTGCTGCAAAAGCAGACGCATCGCCTTTTCTTTTGCCTTTCTTACTTCATCCGGCTCTTTTGCCGCTTTGTCCATCGGCTCGTTCTGATTCATCGATTACTCATCCTTTTTTGCTGTCTTCTTTGCCGGTGCTTTTTTTTCTTCCTCTGCTGTTTCTTCTTCCTCTGATGCATTCGGCAGACACTTCGCACGGACTGCTGTATCAACTTCAGCAAAGACATCCGGATGTTCCGTCAAATACTTCTTCGCATTCTCACGGCCCTGTCCGATCTTCTCTCCATGATAGGAATACCACGCTCCGCTTTTAATAATAATGTCATTCTTCGCTGCCAAGTCAAGTAAGTCTCCCTCGCGCGAAATTCCTTTACCAAACATGATATCAAATTCTGCTTCCTGGAATGGCGGTGCCACCTTATTCTTTACTACTTTTACGCGAACACGGTTTCCGACTTTTTCTCCGCCCTGGGATAATGTCTCGATTCTTCTTACGTCCAGACGAACAGAAGCATAAAACTTCAGTGCACGACCACCGGTTGTCGTCTCCGGATTACCAAACATGACACCAATCTTCTCACGAAGCTGGTTGATAAAGATAACGGTACAGTTTGATTTGTTAATTACACTTGTCAATTTACGAAGTGCCTGGCTCATCAAGCGGGCCTGCAATCCCACATGAGAATCTCCCATTTCACCGTCAATCTCCTGTTTTGGAACCAAAGCAGCCACCGAGTCCACAATTACAATATCCACTGCTCCGGAACGTACCATCGTCTCTGTAATTTCCATCGCCTGCTCTCCACTGTCCGGCTGGGAAATATAAAGCTCATCAATATTTACTCCAATATTCTTTGCATAAATCGGATCAAGTGCGTGCTCCGCATCAATAAACCCTGCGATACCACCCTGCTTCTGCACTTCTGCTACCATATGAAGCGCAACCGTCGTCTTACCACTGGACTCCGGACCGTAAAT
>OKSA01003817.1_pt1 | contig 10722 bp, 10 predicted proteins | sample 1601181 | NCBI WGS metagenome assembly OKSA01 (sample SAMEA3541538, study PRJEB24748) | human gut metagenome | biome: human gut; feature: human-associated habitat; material: faeces | place: China | collected 2012 | reverse complement strand
TAAAAATGCCGAACAGGCATTTTCTACGCAGTGATATCTTTACATTTGGTATGGTTTATTCTTTTTATTTTCGTCTGTTTTCTCTCAATGAATTAAATAGAAAAATAGTGTATTATAGAGGATAGTATATTTTATTTTAAGAAAGAAGGACGAGTTATGAAATACATAATCATCGGAGCAGGTGGAACAGGAGGAATACTTGGATTCTACATGACAAAGGCAGGAAAAGACGTGACACTTATCGCAAGAAATGCACATTTAGAAGCTATACAAAAGCAAGGACTTTCTGTCGAAAAAATGTGGATAAACGAAACGGAAACCATACCTGTCAGTGCAGAAAGTATGGAATCTTATGAGGCAAAAGGAGAAAAAGCAGATGTAATTCTCGTCTGTGTTAAAAAATATTCTCTCGATTCCTGCATTCCATTTATTCAAAACATTTCCCATGAAAATACGATAGTTGTTCCGGTATTAAATGTTTATGGAACAGGTGCGTATCTTCAGGAGAAACTTCCAAAGGTTCTTGTGACGGATGGATGTATCTACGTTTCTGCTAATATTAAACAGGCAGGAGTATTATTGCAGCATGGAGAAATATTAAGAGTATTTTTCGGTGTAAGGGAAAAGGAAGATTTGAAGAAATTAAATGGACAGTTGGATGGTGAATATAAAGCAGAAAGATTATTGAAAAAGATTACACAAGATTTTAAAGACAGTGGAATTGATGGCATTTTGTCAGATAATATAAAACGGGATGCATTGACTAAGTTTTCCTATGTGTCTCCAATCGGAACCGCAGGACTTTACTTGCATGCTGTTGCAGGAGATTTCCAACGAGAAGGAGAAGCCAGAGAACTTTTTAAGACATTAATTCGAGAAATTGTTACACTAGCTAACGCAATGGGAATTACTTTCGAAGAAGACCTTGTAGAACGTAATTTAAAAATCCTTTCTAATTTGCCGGAAGAAGCAACGACATCTATGCAAAGAGATGTTATGGAAGGAAAACAGTCGGAGATTGATGGGCTGGTATATGAGGTTGTACGGATGGCCAAAAAGTATGGGGTAGAAGTGCCAGCGTATGAGAGAGCGGCAGAAAAGTTTCGGGAGATGGAGGTGAAGTAGTATAGAAAATGACATAGCTTAGTTGACAGATTGGAATATATACAGTATCATTAATTAACGCAATGCGTTTTGTGATTGAATGGAGAGAGGTTGTGGGTAGAGGAAGAGAAATAAAAGAACTGCGAGAAAAAATGGGAATGAACCGCAGAGAATTCAGTGATTACTATGGAATACCATATCGTACGGTTCAGGACTGGGAAGCAGAAAAACGTCAATTGCCAGACTATCTGTTACGTTTGATTAAATATCGAGCAGAGATGGAGGGGATGGTGAAAAAAGATAAGTCGTAAGACTTATTTTTTTACCACTTAATTAACGCAATGCGTTTATAAAGATTAAGATTAATGTTATAATTTGAAGATGAATGGTGGTATAGTATTATGAATCGAAAAGTAAGTGTAATTGAAGATTTGGATGGGAAAAAGATAGTTTTTATCCTTTTACGGCAAGAAGACTCCGACCTCTAAGGTGGGAGATGAATTGCGTCTGTTACCTACTTGATAGAGCATCCTAATTATATATAGTATCTTTAGTCGAATAATAAAAAATTGAGATAATAATGTACATTCAGTATTCTTACTATACTAGCATCGTGTGTTTGTGGTCAAGTATCGCAGGCGGTTTTTCGCGGAAAAGGAAGTGGCATGGTGGTAAATAGAGCATATAAATTCAGAATATACCCGAATGATGAACAGAAGATTTTGTTTGCCAGAACTTTTGGCTGTGTGAGAATGGTATACAATCATTGGCTTGATAGAAAAATCCGGCAGTATGGGGAGAACAAGACCAACGTAACATATACCATTTGTGCAAAAGAAATGGCTGCAATGAAGAAAACAGAAGAATACGGATTTTTAAAGGAAGTAGACAGTATCGCATTACAACAATCACTCAGACATCTTGATACGGCATTTCAGAACTTTTTCAAACAGCCGAAAACAGGTTTCCCAAGGTTTAAATCAAAAAAGCGGAATAAAAACAGCTATTCCACGGTCTGCATCAATGGGAACATAACTATATCTAATGGATATTTGAAATTACCTAAGATTGGACAAGTCCGCTTAAAACAGCACAGGATTATTCCAGAGGAATACAGCCTCAGATCTGTAACAGTAAGTCAGACCCCAAGCGGAAAATACTATGCAAGTATCCTTTTTGAGTATGAAGACCAAGTACAGGAAAAGGAACTGCAAAAGTTTTTAGGTTTGGATTTTTCCATGCATGAATTATATCGTGACAGCAACGGTAAGGAGCCTGCCTATCCAGGGTATTACAGGAACGCAGAGAAAAAATTAGCAAGAGAACAACGTAAGCTTTCCAAAATGCAGAAAGGTTCAAACAATCGCAATAAGCAGAGGCTTAAGGTGGCAAAACTTCACGAAAAGGTTTCCAATCAACGAAAAGACTTTCTGCATAAGCAGTCAAGACAGATAACCAATGCTTATGATTGCGTATGTATAGAAGATTTGGATATGAAAGCGATGTCGCGGTCGTTGAAATTTGGAAAATCCGTTTCAGATAACGGCTGGGGAATGTTCACAACATTTTTGAAATACAAACTGGAGGAGCAGGGGAAAAAGCTTGTGAGAGTGGATAGATTTTTTGCAAGCAGCCAGACCTGTTCTATTTGTGGTTACAAGAATGTTAAAACGAAAAATCTTGCGATAAGAGAGTGGGATTGTCCGCAGTGTGGAACACATCACGACAGAGATGTAAATGCGGCGATAAATATCAGAAATGAAGGAATGCGGCTAGTAAATGCATGACCGCAACATAATAACCTAATACAAACCGTGGGACACACGGGGATAGCTCGCTTATGCTTAGCACGGTAGTGCTATCGAACGAGAACCAAACTTGCCGAGGGATGGGAAGCTCCAACCTCTATAGGTGGGGGAGGATGTCACGTGAATGGTTCTTATAGAGGAAACGATAAAGTTGGATGGCTGATGCATGATTTTAACTGTAAAGATTATCGTGAGATGCATAATCCTAAGATTGCAGAAAGAGTCAGATATTTTAAAGAAGAACCGAAAGGAGTGACTGAAATGTGTGAAACGATGCAGAAAATTGTAGACAGAGAGCGTGATGACGCTGATGTTAAGGCAAGAATGGATATAGCACTGAATTTGTGGTCAGAAGGCGAACATGATCTTGATAAAATATCGCGAACTACAAAACTGTCAATAGAGCAGGTTAGGAGAGCGATAACGGTTGTTCAGCCTGTTTAATGTCAAGACATATCAACAGTTTAACCAACTGAACCGATTGCTGCAAATGATAGTCAGCAGCACCCGCTGTAGTAATAGGACTCATAGGAAATGCCTCCTAACCAGTCCTAAAAGTTGAGTACTGAACTTTTAAGACATTTAATAATCATAGGACTATTATGGTACTGGTTGGAGGTAAAATCCAGATACGGACTATCTATCATTTAACAGAAGATGGTTCCCAACTGCCGATTTGCACAGTCAGAAAAAAGAAAATATCCCCTATCCCAGATGCGGCTTCGGAGCGTATTTAAGATGCGGACGAGCATCTTAAATACAGCGACTACAGAGCAGATGGGATAGGGGATATTTTCTTTTTTCGTCTGTCTAATCAAGTAAGATTACAGCTTAAGTCCTGCCAGTAATGCCCCTAATCCTGTGGTTGCATCACCTTCGTCTTTATAGCTTACAGTTTCTTCTCCGTTTGTATCTTCTTCTTCAGGAGCAACTTCCTCTAAAGCTTTCATGCTGAGGCTGATCTTGCCATTCTCAACTTTTAATACTTTCACATTAACTTCCTGTCCAACTTTTAATACTTCTGCTGGAGACTCGATACGTTTCTGTGCAATCTGGGAAATGTGTACCAGACCGGAAATATCATCGCCAAGGTCAATGAATGCACCATAAGGCATCAGAGATTCTACTTTACCGGTAAGAACAGCACCAGCTTCGATTGCGTTGATACGCTGTTCTTTTTCTGCACGCTTTTTGTCGTAAAGGACTTCTTTTACAGATAATACAAGACGGTTCTTCTCAGGATCGGCTGTGATAACCTTTGCTTCTACCGTTTTTCCGAGGTATGGGTTTGTATCTTCTACATAACCGATCTCAAGATGGGAAGCAGGGATGAATCCGCGGAGTCCATCTACATAAACGATAACTCCTTTATTCACGATACCGCCGATTTTTAAGGAGAGAACAGTGCCATCTTCTAAATACTGCTGAACTTTATCCCAGGCATTAAATCCAGTTTCTTCTTCAGGAGCCTCGCCTTCATTCTCTACAACGTTGAGAGTTTTCAGGGACTCATCAATTTCTTTTTCAAAATCTGCCATTGATTCACTCATGATAATATCCTCTTTTCTTAAAAATAAATTACTAATCAGCTAGTTTCTTAAAAAGTATTATAACATAAGTTTGAAGTCTTTGACAAAGAAAATAGATTCGATATATAATTATACATTAGATGTGTCCCAACCGGTGCTACAGGGGGCTTAAGAATTCCGGGACATTCTTGGATTAGAAGAAAGAGAATTTTAAAAAATATGTTAAAGGTAAAAATAAAAACAGGGAATAGAGGGTGAAAAAGTGGATAAAAAGTTAACGATTAATGATATAGCAAAAATGTCCGGGGTGGCGAAAAGTACGGTGTCGAGATATTTAAACGGTGGAAGTGTCAGACCGTCTACGGGACAGAAGATAAAGAAGATTATTGAAGAAAATAATTACGAGCCGAATGTTTTTGCAAGGTTGAAGGCAAAGGAAAGCCGGGTAATTGGGCTGACAGTTCCAGGTTTTGATTCCGTAACAACACCAAGACTTGTGGAAGTAATCGTGGAATATCTTAAGAAGAATGATTATACGCCTCTTATTATGCATACGGGAAATAAAATAGCAGAGGAAATCAGAAGTATTGAGCGATTAAAAAATATGAATGTAGATGGGATTATGGTTCTTGCGACTGGCAGTACGAAGGAATATGAGGAAGTTGTAGAAAAACTGCAGATTCCTATTTTGTTTCTTGGACAACGTTTTCCGGGAGCGAATTCGATTATAAATGATGATTATAATGCTGGATATAAAATTGGAGAATATATTGGAAAAAAAGATTTTGAAGAAGTTTATCTGTTATGGGTTTCTAAAGAGGATCCGGCAGTAGGAGGAGAACGCCAAAGAGGTGTGATTGATGGACTTTTTTCCTGTGGAAAGGAACCAACAGAAGTGATCGAGACAAGCTTTTTTTATGAAGATGCGGTCCATAATGTAGAGAAACTTACAGAAAAATTAAAGAAACCGGCTGCTCTTATATGTGCGACGGACAGAATTGCACAGGGAGCTTATAAAGTTTTATATGAAAAAGAGATTGCAATACCGGATGAAGTCTCTGTTGTTGGATTTGGTGATTATGAAACAGGAGAATTAATGCGGCCACCGTTAACTACAGTGAAGTTTGACTGGAGAAATTGGGGGGAAAGCAGTGCAGAAACAATGCTTCAGATGATACAGCAAAAGCCGGTTAGTGTGATACAGGTTAATCCCTATGAATTTATTGAACGAAAGAGTGTGAGATGAGGTGTTGTTTGTTGACAATTCGCAAGATTTCTTTGACAGATTTCACGAGCTTGTTAACAAATAGAATTAACATATATAATTCCAAAGAAGATGAATAAAGCATATTTGTGGCGTTAGAGCAGGTGTTTAACACGATGAGAGTAAAGTCATAAATATGCTTTATTTATCTCCGTCGAGAAGACTCCCACATCTTTCACGCGCCAAGTCTCGCGGCTGCTCGACTTGAATTTACGAAGTTCCCTTGATTCGCTAGTTTAGCAAACCAAAATAATTGTGCAGGTTGAACAAATTTTAGGGCGAATTTTTGGTACCGGTTCCAAAAATAAAAAAATCAAGAATTTATTATTGACATAGCAGATTAAGGTGATATAATGAAACACGAAAACAGAACCGGTTCCAAAATAAAAATGAGGAGAGTAAAAATGATAAATAGGAATGAATATCTGGAAATATCAAAACAGATAGTTGCGTGTATTGGCGGAATGGAAAATATTCAGGGAACAGCACATTGCGCGACAAGACTTCGCATTGTGTTACAGGATAACAGCCTTGCGAATATTGAAAAATTAGAAGAGATTCATAAAGTAAAAGGTGCATTTATTGCAGGAAATCAGCTCCAGTTGATTTTTGGAGCAGGTGTTGTAAATGATGTGTATGATGTTTTTGCAGAGTACACGCATACGCAGAATATGTCATTAGGTGATCTGAAGGAGCAGAGTAATAAGAAACAGAATCCGGTACAGGCAGTTATTAAGTCACTTTCTGATGTATTTATTGGAATTATGCCGGCACTTCTTGCCGCAGCCCTTCTTATGGGAATTACAAGTGTTTTAGGTGGAATGGAAGTTGTAAAGACACATGATACCTTATATGCGATTAACCGATTAGTCAGTATTGCAGCGACTGGTATTTTTGCAATCCTGCCAATGGCAGTCTGCTATTCTGCTGTAAAGAGATTTGGTGGTAATCCTGTTCTTGGTATGGTAGTAGGAGCAATTATGCTTGATTCTTCCCTTGCAAATGCTTATCAGGCAGCGCAGGGAGCTGTTGATCCGGAAATCATCCGTTTATTTGGATTAAAGATTGAAATGGTAGGTTTCCAGGGTGGAATTATTATCGCACTCATGATGGGATGGGTAGTAGCAAAACTTGATAATTTCTTTAATCGTAAGATTCCTGATGTTGTAAAGTTATTAGTTGCACCAATGCTTACCGTATTTATTTCAACCGTTTTATTATTTACGATCGTAGGTCCTGTAGGAAGAATTCTTTCTAATGGAATCACAGATGGTCTTGTATGGAGTACAAATCATCTTGGCGCATTTGGTTATGCATTATTTGCCGGAATTCAGCAGATTGTCGTTATCACAGGACTTCATCATATTATTGGAGCGGTAGAGGCACAGCTTATCGCTGCTACAGGAACAAACTTCTTAAATCCATTGATGTCAGTTGCGCTTATGGGACAGGGTGGTGCTGTTCTGGGCTATCTTGTATTAAACTGGAAGAATGTTAAGGCAAGAGAAATTTGTATTCCAAGTTTTGCTTCCACATTATTTGGTATCAGTGAGCCAGCAATCTTTGGTGTAAACCTTCGTTATCGTTTCCCTCTGATTGGAGGATGTATCGGTGGAGCTGCTGCTGGTGCATATGTATATTTCTCAAAATTAACTGCACTTGGTTTCGGTACGACAGCACTTCCGGGAATGGCAATCGCAAACCCTGCAAATCATGGATACATTAATTATATCGTTGCACATGTTATTGCACTTGCTATCGGGTTTGTTGCTACAGCGATAATCGGAAAAATGTGGACAACAGTGAATAAGGCAGAAACTATTGAGGAAGAAACAAACAGCACAGACGACGGAAAAAAAGCAGAAGCAAAAGATGTTGTGGAAAGTATTTTCTATGCACCGGCAGAAGGTGAAGTAAAGCCTATTTCAGAATCTTCTGACCAGACATTTTCTAAAAAAATCTTAGGCGATGGTGTAGTTGTTTTTCCGGAAAATGGATTTGTGATGTCACCTTGTAATGCAAAGGTAAAACTCGTATATCCTACAGGTCATGCCGTAGGACTTGAGACAGAAGATGGAACAGTAATTCTTATTCATTGCGGAATTGATACCGTAAATATGAAGGGAGAAGGCTTTGAAGTACTTGTAAAAGAAGGTCAGCAGGTGGCAGCAGGCGATATGCTTGTGAAGTTTGATAAAGAATTGGTAGAATCCAAAGGATATTCTTCCGAAATTCTAGTAGTCTTTACAGAAGTTCCGACAGGAAATGTGCTTAAAATTAACGAGCAGATTCCGGCAGACAGAGTCATTGCTGAAATTGAAAAATAAATGAGTCAGATGTGAGAGGACTCCCATATCTGATATAGCCTCAGGCAGGATTGCATGACGCACATCTCACAGCAAGAATGCCGAGGTATTCTTGAAAGAAACAGATAGGTGAATGAATGAATAAAGAGATATATTTAGAAGAATATCCCAAACATAAAAATATGCGGGAAAATGTAAAACGTGATAAGAACCGATTGCATTTTCACATGATGCCGCCGACAGGCTGGATGAATGACCCGAATGGACTGTGTCAGTTTCATGGAATAAATCATATTTATTTTCAATACACCCCGTTTCTTGCAGGCTGGGGAACGAAGCTTTGGGGACACTATACAACGCAGGACTGGATTCATTACGAGGAGGAGGAACCATTCCTCTTCCCAGATACTAAATGGGACAGGGATGGCGTATACAGTGGTTCTGCCATTGTAAAAGAAGATGGGATTCACTTCTTTTATACGGGAAATGTAAAGCTTCACGATAAAGAATATGATTATATCATGAATGGAAGAGAGCAGAATACGATGCATCTTTTCAGCCCGGATGGAAAAAATATCACATATAAGGAAATGGTAATGACAAACGATGATTATCCTTCCAATATGTCAAAGCATGTAAGAGATCCAAAAGTCTACGAAAAAGACGGAACGTACTACATGATTCAGGGCGGACGAGATGAAAAAGACAGAGGCTGTGCGCTTCTTTTCCAGTCAACAGATTTAAAAAACTGGAAGTGGTATGATACCATTTATCCGGAAAAAACATTTGGTTATATGTGGGAATGTCCAGACCTGTTTGAAATCGATGGACAGCAGATCATGACCTGCTGCCCACAGGGAGTAGAGCAGAAAGGATATGATTATCAAAATGTGTACCAATGTGGATATTTTCCGGTGAACTTTGACTTAGTAAATAAAAAATATGAGTTCGGAACATTTGTTGAATTTGATAAAGGATTTGACATTTATGCGACACAGACATTTCAAGATGAACAGGGCAGACGTATTTTAATTGGATGGATGGGAATTCCGGATGCAGAATATGACAATGATGCTACCGTTTCCTATGACTGGATTCATGCTCTCACTATGCCAAGAGAACTTTCTTTTAAAGACGGAAAGTTGCTGCAGAAGCCATTAAAAGAAATGCAGGAACTACGTAAAAATGAATTCCATTGTGCGCTGTCGGAATTTACGCAGTGGGAGCCGGAAGATAGCTGCTTTGAGCTTCATATAGATTTTGAAGAAAAAGCAGAGAAAGTGGAAAAAGTAGAAATAGTAGAAATAATAGAAAAAGAACGTGGGCAGCAAAGTCGCTCGATGAAGCTGCAGCTTCGAGAAGATGTTATTCTATCTCTGGAAGAAGGAATTCTCCGTTTAAATATGGGCAAAAGTGGACGGGGAAGAAAAGAGAGAGCTGCGAAGGTGGAGAAGTTGAGAAATCTCACAATCTTCTCAGATACTTCTGCAATAGAAATTTTTATTAACGATGGAGAAACAGTTATGACAACTCGTGTTTATAGCGAGAATTTAAAACAGAAAGTTACTTTCCTCTCAAAAGAAAATACGGGAAGTGTAACAGGATATGAGCTGGGAAGTTTTATTGTTCACCATCACGAAGAAGTATAGTATCTAGACAGTATTGGAAGGAAAGGTAAAAAGAAAGATGGAAGAAAATAAGAAAACGATAGATGTGACGGCGTTAGGAGAACTGCTTGTAGACTTTACTATGAATGGGCAGAGCGAACAGGGCAATCCGTTATTTGAAGCCTGTCCGGGCGGTGCACCATGTAATGTACTTGCATTTCTTCAGAAAATGGAGAAAAAAACAGCATTCATCGGAAAAGTAGGAAATGATCAGTTCGGAAAAATGTTAAAAGAAACGATCGAAGAAGCCGGAATTCATGCTTCCAATCTCATATTTGATAATCAGGTAAATACTACCTTAGCATTTGTACATACTTTTAAAAATGGGGACAGAGACTTTTCTTTTTATCGAAATCCTGGAGCTGACATGATGCTTACAGCCGCAGAAGTAAACGAAGAAACAATAAAACAATCAAAAATATTCCATTTTGGCACGTTATCAATGACGGCAGAAGGCGTGCGGGAAGCTACCAAAAAGGCAGTAAAAACAGCAAAAGAAAATGGCTGTCTTATCTCCTTTGACCCCAACCTTCGCCCACCATTATGGGAGTCATTAGAACTTGCCAGAACGCAGATGGAATATGGATTTGCCAACTGCGATATTTTAAAAATATCCGACAACGAAATTCAATTTGTCTCTGGCAAAGAAGATTACGATGAAGGAATACAGTACCTGATGGATAAATATAATATTCCGCTCATACTCCTTACAATGGGAGCAGACGGAAGCCGGGCTTACTATAAAGGGCAAAAAGTAGAGCAGGCTGGATTTGAAGTTGATACCATAGAAACAACAGGTGCCGGAGATACTTTCTGCGGCAGTGCATTAAACTATATCTTAGAACATGACTTACAAAACCTCTCCGAAACAGAACTTGCAGAAATGTTAAAGATCAGTAATGCTGCTGCCGCACTTGTAACAACAAAAAAAGGAGCATTAAAATCAATGCCGGAAAAAGAGGAAATTAACTATTTGATTCATTAGAGGAAAACAGACGAAAAAAGAAATACTACCATATCCCATCTGCTCTGTAGTCGCTGTGT
>OKSA01003816.1_pt1 | contig 10726 bp, 10 predicted proteins | sample 1601181 | NCBI WGS metagenome assembly OKSA01 (sample SAMEA3541538, study PRJEB24748) | human gut metagenome | biome: human gut; feature: human-associated habitat; material: faeces | place: China | collected 2012 | reverse complement strand
AGGAGAGAAATCATACTTCACTTCGTTCATCAACAACGGCCACCGGCCTGTAATCGTATCTACCAATATACTTTTTCCTGCCCCGTTTCTTCCCACAACAGCTATATGTTCTCCGGCGGCAAGTGTCATATTCACCGGTTCCTTCATCCGGTACAGCGGATGGCGGGTCACACCATTTTCTATCGCAATAATATTCTGCATTACAAATCTCTTTTTTATCCAACAGGATGCAAAGGTAACAAAATAATATAAAAATGAGATAATATATTATCATCTTGTTACATCAATCATCCACTTTAATTATATATGATACCAATTATACAACACTGAATAACCAACAAAATATTACCTAAACTATATGTTCCATAACAGAATATAGGCTCAAATTTATAAAGCATCAACAAGATATATATTTGCACTAAATTAAGACAAAAGGGAATAATAACAGAAGAAATTATAGACAAAATGGCAACAACAATCAAGTTCACAAAGATGCAGGGAGCAGGTAATGACTATATATACGTAAACACCCTAAAGCACCTCATAGCAGACCCCGTGAGAACTTCCATCAGATGGAGCTCGTCACACGGGGATCGGTTCCGACGGGCTGGCATTGATTGGGAAATCAGCCAAAGCGGATTTCAGTATGCGCATATTCAATGCAGATGGTTCTGAAGTCATGATGTGTGGTAACGCCTCCAGATGTAATAGGAAAGTATGTATATGACAACAAATTGACTCAAAAGAAAGTCATCACGCTGGAAACGCTCTCAGGAATCAAGGTCCTAAAACTGCATACGGAGAACGAGCTGGTAGAAGAAGTAACAGTGGACATGGATCTTCCCCTGCTTGCCAACTCCAGACAAATAAATACCCCGGACGGCAAAATGTTGGCAAAAACAATCACAGTAGATGGAAAAGAATACAAAAGAACATTTGTTTGTATGTGAAATCCACATTTAGTGGTTTTCATAGATGATATAAAAGATGTAAATTTGCCGGCAATAGGTCCGAAACTGGAGAATCATCCGCTTTTCCCTGAACGAACCAATGTAGAATTCGTTGAAGTATTATCACATAACAAGCACAAGCCATTACAAGAAAAACAAATACATACGAGATATAACAAACTCACTATTATGAATTAAAAAGGTAAAAAGCAATGAAAAAGAGTTCTAGAAAAACAACATTTCTGTCGGCCTTGGCAATAGCTGTTCCGGCAATGGGCATGGCGCAGGACAAAGTGGAAGCCAGCGTAGGAGCCGATCTCGTAAGCGGATACATCTGGCGTGGTCAGGATTTAGGGGGTGTCAGTATCCAACCCACGTTGTCAGTTTCTTACAAAGGGTTCTCATTGTCTGCATGGGGAACAGCAGGTATCGAAAAAGAAGATACAAAAGAGATTGACCTCACATTAGGCTACGCCACAGGAGGTTTCAGTATCTCCGTCACAGATTACTGGTTCAATGGAGGACCGGGGTATTTTCATTACGGCTCACACAATACCAACCATACCTTCGAGGCACAAATAGGTTATGACTTCGGACCGCTGGCCTTGAACTGGTATACCAATTTCGCCGGAACCGACGGAGTGAATAACGGAGGAAACAGAGCCCATTCGTCCTATATCTCGGCTACCGTACCTTTCACACTGGCAGGGCTGGAATGGACAGCGGAAATAGGAGCGACTCCGTGGAGCACAGACTTTTACAACTATTCCGAAGTCCCTGTATGCAACGGTTCCAACGGTTTCACCGTATGCGACATCAGCCTGGGAGCCGCCAAGGAGATAAAAATCACTGATTCATTCTCCGTTCCAGCTTTTGCAAAAGCCACCGTAAACCCACGCACTGAAGGGGCTTATTTCGTTTTCGGGCTAAGTTTTTAATCATAAAGAGCATAACCAGACAAGGATAACAACAAAGTATTAGTTTTTTAGAAGGTAAAAAGATTACATTATATACAAAATACAAATACAACAATAAAAAAATTGAAGCTATTATCTGTAAGACCCAATTCGAGGACGTAAAAGAAGCATTGCTCGAAGCCAAAATCGAATGGTTTTCCTATTACAATGTAAAAGGCATTGGCAAAACATGTCAAGGACGCATTTGAATGCCGTCCGCATCCGTACAGAAGAGCGCGGATATATCGCCTTGTACAATGCAGAACAGGAGAACTAACTCATTACACGGCCAAGACTACTCCACAAAGTAAAAATCATACTATAACTTAAGCGGAAAATTATGGATACAACTAACAAAAAGAGGTCGTCAGATGTAGAACAACCTCTTTTTATCAGGTAAACACATCATAAACAAGAAAGATGAATTACAAGCAAGGTACCTTCACAAATGCTGTATCCGGGAAATGCTTCTCTATATAACGACAAATATAAGTTTCTGTATCTGCTTGAATGATTTTATCCTCTCCTTCGGGAAACAGATTGTACATCACTGTATGAAGCTTTATCCCTCTCCGTTCTATAGCCTCAAAACTCAATAATGTATGGTTGATACTTCCCAATCGTCCCGAAGTAACAAAAACTAAGGGATAACCCGATTCCTGAACATAGTCTATAGTCAGATTATCTTCTGTCAACGGCACCATCAGCCCCCCGGCTCCTTCTACTAAAACAGCATCATAGCGCTCACTCAGCACCTCCGTGGCATGCTTTATTTTATCAAAATCAATGGCGCGGTTATCTATTCGTGAAGCCAAATGGGGAGAAGCCGGATAAGAAAATATTTCAGGTTTGGTAAGTCCCTGCTCATCCTCAGGCAAATACTCCATCCCCATCAGACGACGATGCAACTCAATATCCTCCGAATAACCTTCCGGATTTCCAGTCTGTATGAATTTTTGAGTAATAGTACGACATCCTTGTTTGTTCCAAAGATGTGCCAGATAGGCCGTGGCATAACTTTTGCCAATATTTGTATCAATACCACTTACGAAAAATACATTCTGTTTCATGATTCTTTTTATTTCTATTGTCTTTTCTTTGCAATAATATAAATAGGATGATAAGTCAAAGTCACCGAACGACCATCACTGAACAAACGGGCATACTTGTCACAGAAATCCTGCAAATCCCTTTTAGTCCACGCTTGTTGCCTGACAGCAGCCACCCCGGTGTGTTTCAAGTGATAAAGCACTTCGAGCGGAGTACCGAAAGTCAGACAGATACGTTCCTCATGAGCCTTCACGATCTCATAGTGTATGCGCAGCGCTTCTTCTAATTCCTCTAAAGAACGATAGTGAAGACCGCTGCCGGTAACCGATGCAACTTCTTTCAGATTATCCCTGCCGAACGTAGTAAAAGCAAAATATCCTTTCTGCTTCAACAAAGTATTACAACGTTCAAAAAACAGCTCGGGAGAAACAAACCACTGTAATGCCGAGCATGATACAATCAAATCCTGTCCTTTTGGAAAAGGAAGGGACTCGGCATCCCCTGCCAGAAAGGTAGCCTGCCCGCTTCCCAACAAATCGGTGAAACAAGAACTCATCTCCTGACAAATATCATTCAACACCAGTTTTTCAGGATGGAGGGTTTCCATCAACCTACGGGTAAGAAAGCCCGTCCCGCTACCAATTTCCAATATCCGGCCGCACGGACGGGGCAAATAATGATTTAGCATATCACTCATGCGGTATGCTATCTGCTTTTGTGCCACCGCCTCACGGTTATAACTCTCTACAGCGCGGGAAAAGCGACGGGTTATCAATTGCTTATTAATCATATGTTTTTGTTTTAAATAACAGACGGGCATAGCAAATCTCTCATTATTTCTTCTGAATAATGAGGAATATCATACTCTGCCACTTCCGTCCCGGTCCATGCATTTCTTTGGTTGACCGCCGTAAAAATCAAATCATTCTTGCCTATAACAGCCCGTTCCCATGCAAAACTGGGAACAGCGCAAGATTTTACCTGTTCTCCAATCCTCCGAAGCTCTTCTTGCAGTTCCTCTACCGCACGTTGCGGACGTTTCGACAAGAATGTTTCCAGATTCTCCTTTTTCAAACACATCCTGCGGATAAACTTTTCCAACGTACCCTCATTCAAGCCTTCCAGTGTTCCTTCAAAAACTTGCTGCGGAATACCTTTCAAATCATCGACAGGAGTTACCGTGCCATTCAAAGCAACACGCTCACAAATAGGCAAGTCCATATCCTGCAATACCATAGACGCGGCCCATACTCCCATAGACCAGGCTATCAGGCGAATCTCCTGATAACCCTGCAACAACGTGAAATCAAAATCCAGCGAACGATAATCATAACAAACCAACAGATCGCTATTTTCGGGGCAATAATCCATGAAAGGACATTCATCCATTCCCCAACCGGCAAAAAAAAGTGTCAATCGGGGAAGATGCTTTTGTTGTATAAAATAATGTTTCATATCAATTCTATCAGACTTTTTATTTCTTCTTCAGTAATATCCGCTGTCAACGAAAAACGGATACGCGATGTTCCTTCGGGCACAGTGGGAGGACGCACCGGCAACGCATAAAAACCTTTACGCTGCAAGAAATCGGCCTTTAACACCGTATCACCGCTATCGCCTATCGTCATTGGCAGAATATGGCTGGTAGAAGGACAAGCGTAGCCTTTCTTTACCAACGCGTCTTTCAAAAGAGAGGATATTCTCTTCAACCTTTCCCTCCGGAAGCTGAAACTGTCCAAATGCTCCAGGATAAAGAATGTCCATAGCAAGTTGACAGGAGGAAGAGCCGTTGTAAATATGAATGTACGCATTTTATTGATCAAATAATCACGGATGGTCTTCGAACAAACAATATAGCCTCCTACTGAGGCCAACGCTTTACCAAAAGTTCCACATAAAAAATCGATGTCAGCCACACAATCCTGTTCTTCCGCACACCCCAGGCCATGTATCCCCCGCACCCCTACAGCATGCGCTTCATCCACATACAGCAATACATTATCATATTGTTGCTTCAAAGTGACCAAACGGCGGAGATCGGCCTCATCACCGTCCATACTGAAAATACTTTCGGTTACAATAATTATTCTATCATACCCGGCATGATTGGAAACCAGCAACTGTTCCAATTGGTCATATCGGTTATGCCGGTACCGGATACACTTGGCCGCCGATAAACGAATGCCGTCAATAATGCTGGCATGTACCAGTTTATCGGCAAGAATCAATGTACGAGCATCGCTCACTGCAGGAAGAATACCGGCATTCATGTGATAACCACTATTAAAAACCAACGCGCTTTCCTTCCGAAACAGTCGGGCAAGCAAATCCTCTATCTGAACATAGATATTAAAATTTCCTGTCAGCAGCCGAGAGGATGAAGAGGAAGGAAGAAAAGTGTCGGGAGTAAGACTTTGCAAGAATTCCGTACGTAATGGCAGGTAAGCAGCCAATCCCAGATAATCGTTGGATGAAAGGTTAAGCATCACTTTTCCATTCACCTCCACCTCTCTTCCCCAATGGCGGATAACAGGCAACTTACGAAGATTACTTTTATTTTCAAGCAGGGCTAATTCCCTTTCCCAGTCTGTTAATGAATTCATTTTTTCTATTTTTCCCAATACTATCACTTATTCTTTTAATTCTCCTACTATCTTTACCAGTGAATGCGTCAATTTGCTCAATTCTTCCGGCTGAATTATAAAAGACGGCATGATATACACCAGTTTTCCAAAAGGACGTACCCATACTCCTTCTTCGACAAAACGACGTTGCATGAAAGCCATATCTACCGGTTTCTTCACTTCAATAACCCCGATAGCTCCCAATACACGCACATCAGCCACCTGCGGCAATAAAGCAGCAGGAGCCAGCTCCCTCTTCAATTGTGATTCAATAGCCTTTACCTTTTCCTCCCAACTATATGAAAGCAACAATTCCACGGATGCTTTCGCTACGGCACAAGCCAACGGATTTCCCATAAAAGTAGGGCCATGCATCAAGGCAAGTCTGTCATCATCACTGTAAAAGGCATCAAATACCTTATGATTTGCCACAGTGACAGCATGACCAATATATCCTCCAGTAAGCGCCTTTCCAAGAACCAGGATATCCGGCAGAACAAGATCTGCCACAAAGCGGTTTCCTGTGCGGCCAAACCCGGTTGCAACCTCGTCAAAAATCAAAAGAACATCATACTGGTCACACAATTCTCTTGCTCTCTTCAGGAATGAAATATCATACATCCGCATTCCTCCTGCTCCCTGTAAAAGAGGCTCCACAATAAAGCAGTTCAGACGGTCATGATACTGTTCAAATGCCTCCTCCAGGGCCGGGATCTCAGTGGGAATATGGACAACACCCTCTTTTTTGTCAAAAGCGAAATGATAATCCTCGTCATCACCAACTTCCATTGCCTTAAAGGTATCCCCGTGATATGCATGTTCAAGAGCCAGCACTAACGGGCGCTTTCTTCCCTGATTGGTGTTGTATTGAAGGGCCATTTTAAGTGAGACCTCCACTGCAACACTTCCTGAATCTGAAAAAAAACAATAATCCAGATCTCCTGGCAGAAATTCCTGCAGCTTCGCAGAAAGCTTTTCCACCGGCTCATGTGTCAGTCCCCCAAGCATTACATGACAAAAACGGTCTGCCTGTTCCTTGATCGCTTCTGTCAGTTCCGGATGCTTATATCCATGAATCATACACCACCAGGAAGATATAGAGTCTATCAGCTTCTGATCTTTTGTATAAAGATGTACACCCTCTGCATCCAGAATCTTATAGGGAGCTTTCATTGTTTTCATTTGTTCATAGGGATACCATATCATTTGATCTTCACCTCATCATAAAATTCTGCCAGTACATCTGCATCTATATCAAGATCCTTCGCATTATCCTGTACTTTTGCAATAACCGGAAGGCCTGTCATATATTGGCACATAGCAATATTATCCTCTTCCATAATATTTCCGGGATGGTAATGGTTAAAAATAATACCTTTGATTGGAAGGGAATGGGCTTTCATATACTCAGCAGTCAATACAACACTGTTTATTGTACCAAGCCCTGCATCTGCCACCAGAATACTGGAAAGCTCAAACTCTCTTATCACATCTTCAAGCTGGATTTTGCGTTCATCAAAACAGAGCGGACAGAGGATACCGCCACTTCCTTCCATGGTAATATATTCATAATCATTTGCTGCCTTCAAAAATCCTCTTCGCACAACATCAAGATCCACCGGATTACCCTCAACTCTTGAAGCAAGATGAGGAGACCAGGCATTTTCATATACATAGGGACACATATCATCCAGAGACTGGGAAATACCAGACATCTCTTTAACAAAAAGTGCATCGCCCGGGATTAGACTTCCGTCTGCACGCCGGTCATTTCCACTCATTGCAGCTTTGTAATAAGCCGGATTTTTTCCTGCCTGTGCCAGTTTTTTTACGATCAGTCCTGAGAGATAGGTTTTGCCCATGTCTGTTCCTGTTCCTGTAATAAATACCGCTTTACTCATGATTCTTCCACTTCCTTCCAATATTCTGGTGTTACATTTCTGCCCATATCAGAGAGCATTTTTCGGTCGCTGCGGATGGTTGCGCAGGCAACAGTAGTCAGCATATTCCCTGTTATTGTAGCGGAGGCACCGGATTTAAAAGCGGTTTCCCCGTCATTGGTAAGAAGTGCCCGTCCGGCAGCAAGACGAATATTAGCCTCAGGATTAATATAACGAAAGAAGGCAATTGTCCGGAGGATATCCTGCTCTGAAAGCTGATCAAGATGTTCCAAAGGTGTTCCCGGAATGGGCATCAATGCATTGATCGGAATGGAGTCAATACCCAGCTCTGCAAGGCTGACTGCCATATCCAGACGATCCTCCCAGGTCTCTCCCATTCCTATGATGCCACCGGAACATGCACACATTCCTTCTGCCTTTACCTTTTTCAGAGTTTCAATCTTCATATCGTATGTATGTGTCGTACATATATTAGGAAAATTTCTCCGCGAAGTCTCAATATTATGATGGTAACTGGTTACTCCGGCTTCATGAAGACGATGCAGCTGTTCGGAAGAAAGAAATCCCATGGAAGCACAGAGATCGATATTGCATTCCTTATACATGGTTTCATAGGCATGAATCGCCTGATCAAATTCTTTTCCGGTCAGAGCCTTTCCTGCAGTGACAATGGAAAAACGGTCAACGCCCTCCTCTTCGTTCATTTTACATGCTTCCAGAATCTTTTCCTCCGGAAGAAAATCATAGATCTCGCAGGAAGTATGGTGGTGTATTGACTGTGCACAATATTTGCAGTCCTCCGGACACCTGCCGCTGCGGCCATTGATAATGGAACAGAGATCCACCTTATCACCGATATACGCTTCGCGGATACGGTCTGCTCCTTCACATAATTCATCTAAATCACAGGTAAGAAAAAAAGAAAGATCATCTTCCCTTGTAATTCTGCGTCCATCAATAATTTCCTGTGCTAAAATAAGTGGATTCATTTTACAAGCTCCTCCCTTTCCAGTCTGACATTTGATTTTGAATCAAAAAGATATTGAAGCACTACCGGTCTGACACGTTTTGCAATAACAGCTCCCAGAACACTTAATGCAATGTCACCGGGTACAGCAAGAAGAAAACAATAAAGGATAAGCGGCCAGATTCCAATCGGTGTATCGATCACATAATTACAGATCACATAGTAATAAACCATTCCACAGGCATAGACGATCATCAGACCTGCCAAATTCGCAAGTAAATAGTGAAAAACTGTCTTCTGCTTAAGACGCTCTGCAATAAGTCCGGTCACGTATGTTCCCAGGCAGAACCCTATAATATAACCGAAGCTTGGCTTGAAAATATACCAGATTCCACCGCCCTCCGAAAAGATCGGAAGTCCTGCCAGTCCCAACAGCATATAGGCAACCACAGAAATCATACCCCTTCTGGATCCCAGAAACAATCCGGCAAGCATAGTGAACAGGTACTGCAGTGTAAACGGAACCACAGGTACAGGGATTTTAATAAATGCCCCCGCTGCAATCAATGCCGTAAAAAGACCGCAATAGATCATGCTCTTTGTTTTTGTCATTTGTAAACCTCCATACGTTTTATGGTTTACTATTCTAAAACATCGGGGATTGATTGTCAACTTTTTATTGGAAATGTGTTGACCTTTTTTCATAAGATTACAATTCAGGGCAAGCAGACTTTGGGGATATGTTGGCTGTTTTCCTAGGGGCGGAAGTACAGGAGCTGATAAAAATCTTTTCTTCCTTTATCAGTGATAAAATATCTGATTTTAAAACAGACTTATATTACCAGAATCCAGATTATCTTGAATGGTCTTACAGAGAGGGAAAATTATTGGATTAATGAAAAAACCTCTCCCTTTTGAGACTACGTGAAATTCCAAAGGGAGAGGACTTTAAACTCCCCGTCATACATCCTTATTTTGGTATATCCGGCTCAAATTGTTCCGGATAAATATCACTTCCTTCATAGCCACAAACTCCCATTCCTGGGGAATTCGTGATTGGAAGAAAACATATGTCCGCATACGTATATTTAATTTTGTCCATTACCCAGTTACAGTATTGCCCTTTATCTGCAATAAGTTGTTTCTTTAATGCCTGCTGCGCTATTATATTCTGCTGACTCATTGCATACGCAGACATCGGCGACATAAGTACCAAAATCATAGAACCATCCATGTTTTTATTAATTTCAATATCTCATTTTTTAACAAAATGATTAATAACCTCAAAAAGTATCTGAAACGGCTCTTCCTATAAATGGTATGTTTCCCATCGTAGGATGGCTGTTTTTCTTCTTAACAAGTGCGTCATGTGTCTTTTCGTAAAATCTGTTTCTGCATATCGGTATTCCTGCATTTTTATAATTTTCACTATCTTGAAAAGGTTCAAAAAAGTTTCTTGAAAACTCATGTATATCATGAGCATTGGTTTCAGTGCCCCAGGATCGGGGGATACTTTATCAGGGAAATCATCCGGCAGTCCTCAGCTGCAGGCATGGATCCGTTTGACCGTATGCAGGCTGCTGTAGATTACATCGAAAAGAAACATCCACGATATCTTGCAAATGACGGAACTTATCTTTATATTTTTGCCGCGGAGCCGAGTAATGAACTATGGTTCAAAAGCTGGCGGTTTGATTCCCTTACAACCCCAACAATCCTGTGTGCCATAGCAAAAGAGATTGGTGGTTTCGACAAGATAAGCAACCTTTATTACGACGGGAACTGGAGCGAACACTGGTATGCCCGTGTAACTATTGGGAACCAGACTAGAGATTACACGTTTTGTCCGGATGTGAGTACCGGAGACATTGGAGAAATCCGGAAAATAAATTTCATGGACACTTCCAAAATGATAAAAATTTATTAACCAAACAACAGGGCAGAAACAGCATTAAAACTGTTTCTGCCCTGCTTTTATAAATCTATGTTATCCATTTTTGTATTACCACTCTTGCGGTAGATTTTCATATATTTTCCGCTTGTATCCAGAGTGCTCCGATTCCACCTGGCGGTATATGTCTGCTTTACTTTCAATTTGACGTATCCTTTGTATAATTTTAATGTTCCAGTACCGGAATTTCCCCATGTATCTTTCCACTTAAAAGAAACTGTGTTTCCTTTACGCTTCGCTGTAATGGGAGCAGTCGCATAGATAGGCGAACCATTGACTCCCAATTTTTCAAGCTGAAGCCTGACTTTTGTACTGGTAACCTTATTC
>OKSA01003803.1_pt1 | contig 10750 bp, 8 predicted proteins | sample 1601181 | NCBI WGS metagenome assembly OKSA01 (sample SAMEA3541538, study PRJEB24748) | human gut metagenome | biome: human gut; feature: human-associated habitat; material: faeces | place: China | collected 2012 | reverse complement strand
ACTCCTCGGCGGCGATGCTCAGGCCGACGGCGCTCTTCTCCAGTGCGATGGGGCTGTAGCCCACAACGCCGTCAAAGCCCAGACCGGGAATGTGCAAAACCTCCGCCGGGTCCAGGCGCACCATGCGGCCCTCGCCGGTGGTGTAGGTGTAAGTCAGCTGGCCCCTGCTGTCGCGGTCTACCTCCATGTGGTCGGGGAGCAGCGGGTACAGGCCGACGATGCCGTTGCGCCCGGTGCGGAGGATCTGGCAGTACGAGTTGCCCCACAAGAGCAGGTGGGAAAGCATCGTTTCCCGCCAGATAAAGGAAGTCATCTCCGGATTGGGTTCGTCGTGCAGTAGATGCTGCAGCGGATGTTCCAGCGCCTTGACGCCGCCCTTGTCTGTAGCCTCAAACACATTGAGCGGCAGGCTGGCCACGGTCTCAGCGATGACGTTGGCGCTCGCGCCGGTGTAGGTCGCGTTGACTTCCACCTGCGGCGGGGTCAGGTCGGGATACTGTTCAACGGGCAGCACTGAAATGGCGATCGCGCCCACCAGCGTAATGATGAGCGAGATAACCGTGGAAAAGATCGGACGGCGGAGGAAAAAGCCTTCCTTGATTTCGGGAGCCTGTTCCGGCGCCGGGGTTTGTTTGTTTTCCATAGCGCTCCCCTATTCGGCCTTGCCGGAATCGGAGCCTGTGCCGACGGGCTGATCCGGCAGCTTCGCATCCTGAACGGAGGCTTGCTGAATCCGCACGGGCTGGCCGGGAACGGCTTTGTTGCCGCCTTCCACCACGATACGCTCACCAGCCTTCACGCCCTTGTTCAGCAGGAAACTGTCGCCGTAATTGTCGCCAAGGTCCACCGGGCGCATTTCAGCCTTGTCGCCCTCGCCTATCACGACGACCATACTGCCCTTCTGCGTCTGGATGACGGCCTGCTGCGGGATCAGGATGGCGTTGACCAGTTCCATGACCGCGGAGATGGCGGTGTTGAACTGGAAGCGGTTGCCCATGTCCTCGGTGACCTTCTTGACCGTCAGATGCTCGCGGCGGCGCAGGTCGCGGGCTTCGGGCGTGGTCACGTCGTCGGCACCGGCGCCGCAGGCCTTGACGGCGGACAGGCGTTCGGCCTCGTCCATGAACAGACGCCAGACGCGGTGCAGGAAGCGCGAGGAGCCTTCGATGCCGCTGTCGGACCAGTCGAAGTCACGCTCCGGCGGCGCGGCGAAGAGGCAGAACAGACGCACGGTGTCCGCGCCGTACTTGGCGATCATGGCCGTGGGGTCCACCACATTGCCCTTGGACTTGGACATCTTGCTGCCGTCCTTGAGCACCATGCCCTGGGTGAGCAGGTTGGTGAAGGGCTCGTCCAGGCCTTCGGGGTAGAAGCCCAGGTCGCGCAGGACCTTGGTGAAGAAGCGGGCGTAGAGCAGGTGCAGGATGGCGTGTTCCACACCGCCGATGTACTGGTCCACGGGCAGCCAGTACTTGAGGGCGTCCATATCGAAGGCGCTCTCGGTATTGCGGGCGCCGGTGTAGCGGGCGAAGTACCAGGAGGACTCCACGAAGGTGTCCAGGGTATCGGTCTCGCGACGGGCCTCGCCACCGCAGACGGGGCAGGTGCAGCGCACGAAGGAGTCGGTCTCGGGCAGGGGAGAGCGGCCGTCTTCACGCACATGGGCATCCAGGGGCAGGAGCACGGGCAGGTTCTCTTCCTTCTCGGGCACCACGCCGCACTTGTCGCAGTAGATGACCGGGATGGGGGCGCCCCAGTAACGCTGGCGCGAGATGTTCCAGTCACGCAGGCGGAACTGCGTGGTGGCCTTGCCCTTGCCTTCCTTTTCCAGACGTTCGGCCACGGCCTTCTTGCCGTCGGTGTTGGGCATGCCGTCGAAGTCGCCGGAATTGACCATCACGCCTTCGGTGGTGAAGGCGGCTTCCATGGTGGCGGGGTCGAGGACCTCGCCTTCGGGGCTGATGACCACCTTGACGGGCAGGCCGTACTTGCGGGCGAATTCGAAGTCACGCTGGTCGTGGGCGGGCACGCCCATGACGGCGCCGGTACCGTAGTCGGCCAGGACGAAGTTGCCCAGCCACACGGGCACCTGCCGGCCGGTGAAGGGATGGATCACATAGGCGCCGGTGAAGATGCCTTCTTTTTCCAGATTGTCGGACTGGCGCTCCAGACGGTCCATGTTGCGGATACGGGTCACGAAGGCGCGCACTTCGTCGGCCTTTTCGTAGCCTTCGATGAGCTTTTCCACCAGCGGATGTTCGGGGGCCAGGGTCAGGAAGGTCACGCCGAACACGGTGTCGGGACGGGTGGTGAAGACTTCCAGATGGTCGACGCCGTCCAGGGGGGCGGGCAGGCCGAAGCGCACGGCCGCACCGGTGGACTTGCCGATCCAGTTGCGCTGCATGGAGAGCACGCGGTCGGGCCAGCCGCCTTCCAGCTTCTGCAGGTCCTGCAGCAGTTCGTCACCGTAGGCGGTGATGCGCAGGAACCACTGGGTCAGGTCCTTCTGTTCCACATGGCTGTCGCAGCGCCAGCACAGGCCGTCGATGACCTGTTCGTTGGCCAGCACGGTGTGGCAGGAGGGGCACCAGTTCTGGGGCGCCTTCTTGCGGTAGACCAGGCCTTTTTCCAGCAGGCGCAGGAAGAAGCTCTGCTCCCAGCGGTAGTACTCGGGGCGGCAGGTGGCCACTTCGCGGGACCAGTCATAGGAATAGCCCAGACGGCGCAGCTGCGCGCGCATGTTGTCTATGTTGGCATAGGTCCACTTGGCCGGATGGGTGTTGTGCTTGATGGCGGCATTTTCCGCGGGCAGGCCGAAGGCGTCCCAGCCCATGGGATGCAGCACGTTGAAGCCCTGCATGCGCTTGCAGCGGGCCACCACGTCACCGATGGAATAGTTGCGCACATGGCCCATGTGGATGTTGCCCGAGGGGTAGGGGAACATCTCCAGCACGTAATACTTGGGTTTGTCGCTGTGATGGTCGCAGGCAAAGGCATCCTGCTGCTGCCAGCGCTCCTGCCATTTCTGTTCGATGTCCTGCGGGGAATAACGATCTTGCGTCATGACACTTGTCTGCTTTTAGTTGGTGGAATCCTCTCCGGCGGAGAGGGAACCCTTTTCCAGAGCCTTGGCGGCGGCGTCCAGAATACCGTTGACAAAACTGGTGGCGTTGTCTTCGCCGAACTGGCGGGTCAGCTCCAGGGCCTCGTTGATGGCGACCTTGGCGGGGACGTCCTGGCGGTACAGCAGTTCGTACATGGCCAGGCGCAGCAGGGTCAGCTCCACGCGACCCATGCGGTCCACGCGCCAGTTGCGCGAGAAGCGGCTGATGGTCTTGTCCAGTTCATCGCGCCTGCTCCACACGCCCTGCACCAGATCCCAGGCAAAACCGGAAGGCAGCTCGCCTTCTTCGGTCTCCTGATGGTCGGGGGACTGCAGGAAGGCGCGGCGCACGTCTTCCAGCGAGGTGGCGTCGGCGAAGGACAGCCCGTACAGAACCTGAAAAGCCTGGGCGCGTTCGCCCCGGCGGCTGGCGGATTTACCCTTGCTCATGGATTACAGCTGCTCCAGCACGCGGATGGTTTCCAGCATGGCGGCGGCAGCTTCCACGCCCTTGTTGCCGCCCTTGGAACCGGCGCGTTCGATGGCCTGCTCGATGCTGTCGCAGGTCAGCAGGCCGAAGCCGATGGGGGTCTTGTACTGCAGCATCACCTGGGCGATGCCCTTGCTGGCTTCGTTGCACACGTAGTCGAAGTGGGGGGTGGCACCGCGGATCACGGCGCCCAGGGCCACGATGCCGTCATACTTGCCGCTGGCGGCCAGCTTCTGGCAGACCAGGGGCATCTCGAAAGCACCGGGGATGCGCACGATGGTGATGTTCTTGGCATCGAGGCCGTGGCGTTCCAGGTAGTCCAGGGCGCCGCCGGTCAGGCGGTCCACGATGAAGTCGTTGAAACGGGTGGCCAGGATGGCGATCTTGAGGCCTTTGGCATCAAGCATGCCGCTGATGGTAGTGGGATTGCTCATGGTCTGCTCCTAAAGAAAACCGTTTTGCAGTAAAAATTCCTTGTTGATGCCGCTGCTCTTCTGCGGCGTGGCGGGCCCGTCGGCCTGGCACTGCATGATGCGGCGCACGTACTTGCCGATGAGGTCCGTCTCCATGTTCACGCGGCTGCCCGGGCGCCAGTGCAGCATGGTGGTGCGTTTCTGGGTGTCCGGGATGACGTTTACGGTCAGGAAATCCTTGCCGCAGGCATTGATGGTCAGGCTGATGCCGTCCAGCGTGACGGAGCCTTTTTCGATGACTTCCGCCGCGAAAGCCGGCGGGAAGGCCAGCGTGCAGCGCAGGGAGGAACCGGCCTGTTCCACGGAACGCACCGTGGCCACGCAGTCCACATGGCCGCTGACCAGGTGCCCGCCCAGGCGGTCGCCCAGGGCCAGGGCCCGTTCCAGATTGACCAGGTCGCCCTTGCGCAGGTCGCCCAGGGTGGTGCGGGAAAGGCTCTCGCCCGAAGCATAGACAGTGAAGGTGGAACCGCTGTGCCGTTCCACGGACAGGCAGGCGCCGTTATGGGCGATGGACTCCCCGTCCACGATATTTTCCAGAGGGAAGAGGGGGCGCACTTCCATGCGGCACTCCTGGCCGCTGCGGCGCAGGCCCACGATCTCGCCCTGTCCCTGGATGATGCCGGTAAACATGGTCTACTCCTGAGGAATGGCCGGGCGCAGCTGCAGGTGGACGTCGCCGTCGCACAGGGAGGTGCGGCAGACGCGCAGGTCCAGGGCCTCGGCCATGGTGAGGGGGCTGCGGCCGTCGAACAGGGGCGCGGCCTCGTTGTCGCCCAGGATGCGCGGCGCCAGATGCAGCAGGAATTCGTCGGCAAAGCCCGCTTCCAGCAGGGAAAGGGCCAGATGCCCGCCGCCTTCGCAAAGCACGTAGGGGCAGTGCAGGTCCTCGTACAGCATGTGGAACATGGCCGGAAAGTCCGGGCAGCCGCGCTGCCCGGGGCCAAGGGCCAGCACGCGCACGCCCATCTGGCGCAGGGCGTGGGCCGCCGTGGAGGCCGCCGCCGCAGGCGAGCAGAGGAAGACCGCCTGATGGGGACGCTCCTTGAGCAGATGGATGTCGCCCGCGGGATTGGGCAGGCGCGAGGTCAGCACACAGGCCAGCGGCTGCTGTTCCACCGTCTCACCGGGGATGCGGGCCGTGAGGCAGGGGTTGTCGGCCCGGAAGGTGCCGCCGCCCACCAGCACGGCGCCCCCGGCACGGCCGATACCGGCACGCAGGCGATGCACCAGGGCGCGCGAACCTTCGCTGCTGACCCAGCGGGAGTGGCCGGTACGGGTGGCGATGCGCCCGTCCATGGTGGCGGCCATCTTGAGGATCACATAGGGGCGGCCCTGCTGCCAGGCCAGGAAGTCGGCCACCTGGTCGCGGCATTCCCGCTCGCAGACCGGGCCGATGACTTCCACACCGGCGGCGCGCAGGCGTTCGGCACCGCCGGCCGCCTTGGGGGTGGGGTCGTACAGGCCGATGACCACGCGCTTGATGCCCGCGGCCAGCACGGCTTCGCTGCAGGGCGGGGTCTTGCCGTAATGGTTGCAGGGCTCCAGCGTGACCACCAGGGTGCACTGGGCGGGGTCGATGCCCTGACGCTGCGCGTCGCGCAGGCATTCCACCTCGGCGTGGGGCTGCCCGGCGGCATGGTGCCAGCCGCGCGCCACCACCTGACCGTCGCGCACCAGCACGGCGCCCACCGTGGGATTGGGACAGGCGCTCCAGCGGCCGTTCTCGGCCAGGGCCAGGGCCTCACGCATGAAGGGGGCGAAAATGTTCTCAGACATGCTGCGGTCCTTTGAGCATGTCGGGCGAGAAGGGGATCTGCTCGAAGGTCACACCGGCCTCGCTGAGCATGGCCAGTCCCAGCTCGTCGGGATAATGCTCGCTGTACCAGATATGTTTGATGCCGCAATTGATGAGCATCTTGCTGCACATGGCGCAGGGGAAGGTGGTGCAGTACAGCTCCGCCCCGGCGATGCTCACGCCGTGCACGGCGGCCTGGATGATGACCGGGCCGCTGTCCACCAGTTCTTCCACGAAGTGCACAGTGCAGCCCGTGATCTTCACGCCGTAGGCCTGGGCATCGGGACCGCCGTGGGCGCCCGGGAAGCTGGGCAGGATGGCGGGGTGGATGTTGATGACCCGGCCGGGGAAGGCCTGGAGGAAGGTGCTGGTCAGCAGGCGCATATAGCCCGCCAGCACCACATATTCCGCGCCGGACGCCTTGATGGCGGCCACCATTTCGCGGTCGAAGCTCTCGCGGTCGGCAAAGGCCTTGTGGTCGATGCAGACATGCGGGATGCCGGCCTTTTCGGCGCGTTCGAAGACCTTGGCGCCGGGACGGTTGCCCGCGATGAGGCGGATGTCGATGTCCAGCACGCCCTGGGCGGCCTTGTCGATCATGGACTGGGCGTTGGTGCCGCTGCCGGAAGCCAGGATGGCGATTTTCAGGGCCATGGTTTACCTCTGCGGGCTGTAGTGGGCTTTCAGGGCCTCCACCAGCGCGGGGATGGTGTAGGCCTCGGGCTGGATGTGGCAGGGCAGGCCGTTGTCGGCCAGGGTCTTGGCCGTGACCGGGCCGATGGCGGCCAGCTTCACTTCAGGATGGGCGCGCAGCTCGTCCGCCGGGATCAGGGAGAGGAAGTTCTCCACCGTGGAGGAAGAGCCGAAGGTCACGCAGTCCAGGGTGCCGTTCTGCATGGCGGCCAGCACTTCGTCCTTGCGGGCGGCGGCGGGCACGGTCTCGTAGGCGGCGATGACGTCCACCTGCGCCCCGGCTTTGCGCAGCTCGTCGGGCAGCACCTCGCGGGCCTTGGCGGCGCGGGGCAGGAGCATCTTGACGCCGGCCACGGGGCCCTGGGCCAGCAGGCCTTCCACCACGCCCTCGGCCACATAGCGGGCCGGGATGAAGTCGGGCTCGATGCCGCGCTCGCGCAGGGCGTCGGCCGTGGCGGGGCCGATGGCCGCCACCTTGCACTGGCCGATGGCGCGGCTGTCACGGCCGCAGGCGGCCAGGCGCTTCCAGAAGTGGCGCACGCCGTTGACCGAGGTGAAGATGATCCAGCCGTATTCGGCCAGACGGGCCACGGCCGCGTCCAGCTCGCTGTAATCGGCCAGGGGGCTGATCTCGATGGTGGGGCACTGGATGACGTTGGCGCCCAGTTCGGTCAGGCTTTGGGCCAGGCCGCTGGCCTGTTCGCGGGCGCGGGTGACCACGATGCTGCGGCCGTACAGCGGGCGCTGTTCGAACCAGCCCAGCTGGTCGTGCAGGGAGCAGACCTTGCCCACCACGATGACCGAGGGATTGCTGAATTTGTTGTCCACAGCGGCCTGGGGCAGGGTGGAGATGGTGGCCACCAGGCTGCGCTGGTAGGGCGTGGTGCCGCGGTAGACCAGAGCGGCCGGGGTGTCGGGATCCATGCCCGCGTCCAGCAGATGCCGGGCGATGTCGGGCAGGTTCTTCATGCCCATGACGAAGACCAGGGTGGAGGCACTGGCGGCCAGGGCCTTCCAGTTGTGCACGGAACCGGGCTTGTCCGGGTTCTCGTGGCCGGTGATGATGGTCACCGACGAGGCGAAGTTGCGGTGGGTCAGCGGGATGCCCGCATAGGCCGGGGCCGCGATGGTGCTGCTGATGCCGGGCACTTCCTCAAAAGGCACGCCGGCGGCCAGCAGTTCTTCGGCTTCTTCGCCGCCGCGGCCGAAGATGTAGGGGTCGCCGCCCTTGAGGCGGGCCACCACCTTGCCTTCCTTGGCCTTGCGCACCAGCAGGGCGTTGATCTCGTGCTGGGGCAGGGCATGGTTGCCCGCCACCTTGCCCACGTAGATGCGCTCCGCATCGGGGCGGGCATGGCCCAGCAGCGAGTCGTTGGCCAGTGCGTCATAGACCACCACGTCCGCGCAGGCCAGCGCGTCACGGCCCTTCAGGGTCAGCAGCCCGGCATCGCCGGGACCGGCTCCGATAAGATAGACCTTCATTTATACGCCTCCACGCGCCAGTTCCAGCAAGGTGCGGGCGCCGAAGCCCGTGGAACCCACGGGGCAGAGCGCCGTCTTCTTGGTTGCCCAGTCCACGCCGGCGATGTCCAGATGCGCCCAGCGCACGCCCTCACGCACGAAATGCTTGAGGAAGAGCGCCGCGTGGATGGCCCCGCCTTCGCGCGGGCCCATGTGGCAGATGTCCGCCACCTCGCTCTTGAGGTTGTCTTCGTAGCCCTTCCACAGGGGCAGGGGCCAGTAATTCTCACCGCCCACGGCACCGGCGGCACGGATGTGCTCGGCCAGGGCGTCGTCATCGCAGAACAGGCCCGCCACCTGCGTGCCCAGGGCCACGGCGCAGGCGCCGGTCAGGGTGGCGATGTCCACAATGGCCGCGGGCGTCCACTGCTTCTGGGCGTAATCCAGGGCGTCGCACAGGGCCAGACGGCCTTCGGCGTCGGTGTTCTGGATCTCCACGGTATCGCCGGAAGCGGCGCGCACCACGTCGCCGGGGCGCATGGCATTGCCGCCGGGCATGTTCTCGGCGCAGGCCATGATGCCCACCACGCGGCGGGGCAGCTCGTCCCCGGCGCAGGCCACCAGCGTGGCCAGCACGGCGGCGGCCCCGCTCATGTCGCCCTTCATGGCGTGCATGTTGGCAGCGGGCTTGAGGCAGATGCCGCCGGTATCGAAGGTGATGCCCTTGCCCACCAGCACCAGGGGCTTTTCCTGCTCATGGCCTTCGGGAGCATGCTCCAGCACGATGAGGCGCGGCGGACGGGCAGAGCCCTGGCCCACGGCCAGCAGGCAGTTCATGCCGGCTTCGGCCAGATCCTTCTCGTCCAGCACGGTGCACTTGAGACCGGCATCGGCGGCCAGCTTCTGCGCTTCTTCGGCCAGCAGGGCGGGAGAGAGCAGGTTGGACGGCGTGTTGTCCAAGCGGCGGGCCAGGCACACGGCCTCGGCCGCGCGTTCGCCGCGGCGGGCGGCCTGCTGGCCGCCGTCGGGGACGAAATCGCCCTCAAAGGCCACGGCCAGCCACTGGGGAGCCGCGGGGGCGTCCTTGGCGGGCTTTTTGAGATCGTATTTGTACAGGGCCAGGCAGGCGGCGTAGACGCTTTCTTCCACCAGACGCTCACGGCCGCCGGGCAGGGTGGCCAGCTGGGGTTCCAGCAGCAGGATGGATTCCAGGCCCAGTTCGTGGGCACGCTGCACACCGGTGGCCACGGCCGTGCGGATGTCGTCCGTGGTCAGGTCTTCACGGGCGCCCAGGCCGATGGCCAGCACGCGCGGCACGCGCAGTTCGGGATGGCCGTGCAGCAGGGCCTGCTGGCCCTTCTTGCCCTGGAAGTCGCGCATGGCGGGCGCGATGGCCAGCCAGGGAGCCAGATTGTCCAGCGCGGGGCAGGCTTCCAGCATGTTCTCGCCCTGGCAGACAGGCACTATGAGAATCTCGGCCTTCCACTGGTCGGGGCCGAGGCATTGAAAACGGATGTCCATAGATTTCTCCGAAGCATCGAGATGAACGGGCGTCCCGCAGCGCGGGACGGCGACGGCGGGTTGCCATCGCGAGGAGCAGAATATACGCTGTGCCGTCGTTTTTGCCAAGCCGCGAGGCGCTTTGCCGTCCCGGGGCCCTCTGTCCTCTCCGGCCTGTGCCGTCATCCCTGCCCATCCGCATCCCTTTCCGCCATGCTCGTCTACATCCACGTCCCGTTCTGCCGCTCCCGCTGCCGCTACTGCGCCTTCCACTCCCTGCCGCTGGGCCCTGCCTCGCCCGACAGTTCGCCCCGGGTAGCGGCCTATCGGGACAGCCTGCTGCGCGAGCTGGATCTTTGGGCCGCGCGTCTGGGCAGGCGGCCGGTGGAGAGCGTCTTTTTCGGCGGCGGTACGCCCAGCCTGCTGCCGCCCGATTTCCAGGCCGCCGTGCTGGAGCGCATCGACCGGCATTTCCATCTGGCGGCCGGGGCCGAGATCAGCATGGAGGCCAATCCCGAATCCCTGCTGGCCCGCCGGGCCGTGGACGGCTATCTGTCCGCGGGCATCAACCGCATCTCCATGGGCGTGCAGAGCATGGACGACCGTTTCCTTTCCCTGCTGGGGAGGCCGCACCGGCGCGCCGACGTGCTGCGGGCCGTGGAGCATCTGCGGGCCGCGGGCTGCCGCAATCTGGGGCTGGACCTCATGTGGGGCCTGCCGGGACAGGATGCGGCCCACTGGCTGGCCACGCTGGAAGACGCCCTTGCCCTGGAGCCGGAGCATGTCTCGGCCTATGGCCTGACGCTGGAAGAGGGCACGCCGCTGGAACGCGACTGGAGCGCCGGGCGTCTTTCCCTGCCCGAAGATGACGAGCAGGAACGCATGTATCTGGAAGGCATCCGCCTGCTGGCCGCGCACGGCCTGGAACAGTACGAGATCTCCAACTACGCCCGCCCCGGCTTTTTCAGCCGCCATAATATGGGCTACTGGACGGGTGCCGACTATCTGGGCCTGGGCCCGGCGGCCACGTCCACCCTGGAGGGCCGCCGCTGGACCGATACGCCCGATCAGGCGCGCTGGCAGGCCGACATCGACGCCGGACGTCCCGACCATGATGCCGAGGCCATCACGCCGCGCATCCGGCTGGAGGAGCGGCTCATGCTTTCCCTGCGCACCTGCGCGGGCTTCGGGTTGGCGGAGTACAGGTCCCTCTGCGGCCGGGATTTCATGGC
>OKSA01003802.1_pt1 | contig 10751 bp, 8 predicted proteins | sample 1601181 | NCBI WGS metagenome assembly OKSA01 (sample SAMEA3541538, study PRJEB24748) | human gut metagenome | biome: human gut; feature: human-associated habitat; material: faeces | place: China | collected 2012 | reverse complement strand
AAATCCAGTGTTTATAAGGCTTTTGAGGCATGAAAAAGACAGGGGCTAAATTTATCGTTGTCCTTATCGGTCTCGTCATTATTTTTCAGACGAATATTAAAGGAGTGGTAGCATCTATTTTCTCCACAATACAGAAAAATGCAGGCTCTGTTCGGTAGACATTCGTCCGGGCAATTAAGATACAGTAGCAAGAAGAATACAGTGATATTTGAGGAAAAGGGACAGATTACAGTTTTTTTATCTCTCCTTCTGATTGTTCTTATAGGATTTAGTTTTGTTGTTGTAGAAGGGGTATCCAGTTATAGTGCAAGTGCACTGGGGGAAGATGTGGTAAAGAATGCCGGAGAGAATATTCTTGCGAATTATGACAGAGAACTCTTTAATAAATATCATATATTTTTTCTTGATCCACGAGAGAAAAATTATATTCTATCTGATGGGAAGACAGATATGGACCAGTATTTTTCAGGGAATTCATTTTTTAATGTCTTCTGTAATTCTCTTAAGATGACAGAAGAAGTGACAGCAGTAGAAGAAGATGGACTTTATCTTAAACATGAAATTCGGGAATGGATGAAGTACCGTCAGGAAGAGAAGGTGAAGGATACATTAAAGCAGCTCATAAATAATGTAAAAAAGAACAATGTAGATAGAAAAGAATATCAAAATGAAGCGGAGGAAGAGACAGGTAACATTGAGCAAAGTGAGGAAAATAAAGTAGAAGATACAGCAGAGGAAGAAACAGTGAGCCAGGAAGTACAGAAAGAACGTACAACGTGGAAGGAGATTAAGGAAGCGTTACAGCTTCTGACAAAGACAGGAATTTTATTTTATGTTTCCGATCATCCAGAACAGCTTTCCCGAAAAAGTATTCCAGAGGAGAATCTGCCATCAAGAGCGAAAAAAAGAGAACAAGAAGAACACAAAGTTGAGGAATTTTTGTTTTCCGGATCAGGATTAAAGGGGATAAAAAGTATGCTTTCTGTGGATTTCTCCATCAATACGAACAGTACATTGTGGACAAAAGAGAACTATATTGTTCCGTATATAGAAGAATGTTTTTTAGATTACAGTGAGGAAGGAAGAGAAGGAAAAGAAGAAAAGAACGATGTGCAGGAACAGGTTCTGGCATATGAAAAAGAATATCTAATCAAAGGACAGCCCTCCGATCTGGATAATCTTAAAAGAGTAGCGAATGATATTCTTTTGTTACGATTTATAAATAATTACATTTTTACAGGCAGGGATGCGAAAATACAGTCGCAGGTGAATCTAATGGCTTCGGCATTGACCGGTGTTGTGGGAATACCACAGACCGCAAAGGCAGTGCAGATGATGTTGAGAGCGGTTTTAAGCTACGGGGAATCTCTTCTGGAGCTGCACACATTATTTGAAGGAGGGGAGATTTCATTAACAAAGGACAGAGGAAACTGGAATCTGGAACTGAAAACAATGGTAAAGCAGTTAAAGGAAAAGAAGACCGTAAAAAAAGGAAAACACAATATATCATATAAGGATTATCTGAAAGTCTTACTTTTTATGAAGGGAAATTCTACGATACTATGTTATCGCATGATGGATATTATGCAGGAAAACATAGCGTGTAAAGAAGCAGGTTTTTTAATGGAAAACTGTCTGTTCTCCTACAAATGGGAGGGAAGCCTTTCTTTTGGATCAGTAAAAATGAAGTTTGAAAAGCAGGTTAGTTATTAATGGAAATCGGGCAGATATTTTTTCCGAGAGTGTCTGCTCGAAGAGGGGGTGAAGCAGGGTGCTCTTTTTAAGACACATAATAAAAAACTCCTTTTTGGGTATGTGTAATGTTCTATGTTCGAAAAATAAATTAATAGGAAAAGAAAAGCCTCTCCAGGCACGAGTCGAAAGATGGATTTTACTTAAGAGAAACAGAGCATCCTGCTTTGGCTCCTCCAGAGCATCGATAACCGTAGAAACTTCATTAGTTTTTCCTGTTTTTATATGCGTATTATGTTGTTTTATGGCATTAGCGCAGATGGTTTTAATAGAAACAGAAGTACATTATGCAGCATCTCAGACGGCAAAGGTATGCGCCCAGAAAGCAGTCGTACAGCAGCCGCAGAATGCAAGAGGAGTGTTTTTTTCGATATATGAAGGCGGTTCCTTATGTGAGAATCTTATTGATGGCGGGAAGAGAGGAATTTCAATACATTCTACTTTATTAGAGGGAGAACAACTGCAGATAAAAGCGGCATATACATTAAAGGTTCCGGTACCCTTTTTTTCAGGATTGCGATTTCGAAAAAAAACAACGGTAAAAAGAAGGATATTTTCAGGGTATGTAAAGCATTGGGGAGAATATGAGGAAGCCGGGGATAATCAGATTGTTTATGTTGCAGAAAATGGAGTAGTATACCATAAAGATTCTTCCTGCTCACATATTTGTTTAAAAATTACCGGCAGTGCAGCAATACAGGAAGTTCTCCACTCATCAAAATATGCTGCCTGTGAGAAGTGTATACAGAAAGGGAAAAATCCATCGGCATTATTTGTAACGGCCTATGGGGACTGCTATCATTCTACACTGGGATGTAGTGGATTAAAAAGAACGATAAAAGCGGTAAAGTTAAAGGATGTCGGAAACTTGCGGCCATGTTCACGCTGTGCTTCTGGGAGGTAATTATGATAGGAATGAGAAAAATGGATAATCGGGGGATGATGACAGTAGAAGCAGCCTGCATTGTACCGATTATTTTGATGATAATCGTTATAGAAATATTCTTTGGTATTTTTCTAATTGATATGTCGTCAGTAAAGAGCGAGACGATTCGACTAGCCGATGAGACGGCAGATGTATGGAAGACAGATGGAAATCTGATAGATGGAACGTATAAGCCACAGCAATTATTAAGTCGTAATAAAAATTTTCTTCGGCATAATAATAGAGGTCAGCTTATCGGAAAGGCAAAAGCAAGGCTGACAAAAAGAATTTCAACACGTTTAAGTGGTACAGCCCTGTGCAAAAACGGAGTGAGTTTTTCAGGAGATAAAGTATTAGCAAGTGCATCGATCCGGTTTTTGATTCCTGTGTGGGGGAGCAGGAAATATACGGGAACAGCTGGATGGATGTTTACATGCAAAGAAAAAGCAGTTATAAGCAATGAAGAGGAACTTCTTAGAAAACAGACAGCGAAGAAGTAAGAAGAAATAAAAATCAAGAAAGATTGTAATAAAAAAATTGCAATAAAGAAAGATTACAATACAGAAATAAAAATCAAAAACAATGCACAAACAGATAAAAAGACAAACAAAAATAGAAGAGGAGAGAGTGTGAGGGATTGTGGATATTGTAAAAGAAGGGACACATACCTATCTGTTAAGTGTAATTGAACATAAAGAAATATTAAATAAAGAAATACTAGATAACGAAATATCAGATAAAGAAGATGGCGGTTTTGAAATAAAACAGAACATGACCGATTGTGGGTTGGATTATTATTTATCTGTAGAATATGAGGTATTGAAGCGTAATTCTCTAAGAATGTTGGTGCCGGTACAGCTTCGGGAAAAAGATGGAGAAAAAAGTCTGCTATTTGACATAACAGGAAGAAGATCATTAAAAATGCAGGAAAAAAATGAACCGTTATCACAGGATAAATGCAAAAGGATCCTGCAGAGTATAAGTGATTTAATACAGGAAATAGATGATTATATGTTGAACCTGAATTATGTGGAATTATCACCGGAATATATTTATGAAAGTGCAGACGGAACGATGCAGTGGATTTACAGTCCTAAAACATATAGGGAAAATCTCCAGGCCAGAATAGAAGCTTTCTTTGAATGGATGCTCATCCAGATAGATTATGAGGATGATAAAGCAGTGCGGTATATATATAAGGTGTATAATAAAGTTCGTAAATTGGGATTTTCAAAAGAATTATTGGAAAATTATCTGTGTACAGAAGAAAAAGAGGAAGAATATATAAAAAGAAATTCATACGAAGAATTTTTCAGGGAAGACTTAGAAGAGGAAAGAGTGAAAGAATCGGAAAGGGAATACTTTAAAGAGGCAGATCAACCTTCTGTTCAGAAAATAAATGCTAAAAAACCATCGCATCAGAAGTTCATATATATAAGCTTGCTTAGTATTCTCGGAATTGCCAGTATCGCAGCAATCGTGTTTGAGAGTATTTGTATAGTTTCCGGAATCACAAAAGGATTTACAGAAATTCTTCTCAGATATTGTATCGGGGGAATATTATTTATAGCAGCCTTTGTACTTGCAATATTAAAATGTTTTAGAGAACTTAGACGAATCAGAAAAGCGCCAGAGACATGTTTGACTGATTATAATAAGAAAAATAAAGAAAATGATAATGCAGGGCAATACAATATACAGCAATACAATAGAAGAGGAAGCAGACCTATGTCAGTAAAAACAGAAGCGGAATGGGATACAGAGACAGATTGGAATACCAAGGGAGAAGGAACAACTATTTTGAGTTTAGAAAAAGAATCTTTTTATCCGATGCTTCGAGATATGGAAACCGGCATTGTTTCTATCATAAAAAGCTGTCCGTTTTACATTGGCAGTGCAGAAGGGGTAAATCAATTAAAAATATCAGACAAAACAGTAAGCAGAGAACATGCAGTGATATTAGAAGCTTTTTACGAAAACGGGGGAGAAGGATATATTCTGCGAGATTTAGATTCAACAAATGGAACGTGGATAGACGGAAGAAAAATAAAAAAAGGCAGCCAGGAAAGATTACAAGAAGGAGCAACGGTGCGCTTTGCACAAAAAGAATATAGATTTCTGTTGGAACATACAACAATCCAGTAATACAGTATGCGGTCTCTTGCACTAAAATGCCATCCCTTATATAATGGGGATAATAAGATAAAGAAAGGTAAGCAGGAGATTTTATGGAATTTACAGAAGCATTGCAGGAATTCTTATTTCACCAGGGATTTCAGAGAATAAAATATGATTCAAAGATTTTATGGGGAAAGGATACCAATGGAAAGTTATCGCTGCTTGAGATTGTTCCTCCGGTATTACCGGGACAGAAAAAGATGTCGTTAGAACAACGGGAAAGAGAAATGGCGGATATCGAACGTCAGATTATGATAAAGTACCAGAAAAAAGTAGAACATCTGCTATTGATACTGAAACAGGGAGAGCCAGATACAGAGGAAAGAAAAGAAGCAGAAAGTTATCCGGATGTATGGTTTTTTGACATAAAGGCAGGACAGCTCTATATTTATGAGTATCAAAAATCAGAATATTATAATCTGGAAAATGATCTAGAGCCATTTACACAGAAATTTTTGCAAAAAAAAGCAGCAGAAGAGAAAAAAGAACTTCATCAGATATTAACACCAGTGAATACGATACTTGTTCTTATCAACGTGCTCGTCTTTGCGGTATTGAGCTTTTTCGGAGATACAACAAATGCAGAATTTATGGCAGCACATGGAGCGATGGATTGGGTAGATATTGTAGAAAAAGGACAATATTATCGCCTGTTCACATCAATGTTTCTCCACTTTGGAGCAGACCATCTTCTCCAGAATATGCTCATTTTATTATTAATTGGATGCAGATTAGAAAGAATCACCGGAAAGCTGGCATATTTTATTATATATATCGGAGCAGGATTAGCAGGAGCGGTAACCTCAGTAATTTTTACCCTGGGGGCCAGTCCAAACACAGTAGGAGCTGGAGCATCCGGAGCAATCTTTGGAGTTATGGGTGGACTGCTATTCTGTATTCTGGCAGATCTTATTCAGAAAAAGAGACACAGAGTAGAAGAAATCGGATTAACAGGAATGATCTTTATGGTATGTTCCGCACTATCCTATGGTTTCTTCTCTAATGGAGTGGATAATGCAGCTCATATAGGAGGACTTATAGGAGGATTTTTACTCACTATGTTAAGTAGATTACTATGTAAGAATAAATAGAGTTGGAATTGTACGAGACCGATTTAACCATATTGGAAATAATTAAAATTTGCTGAGCTGTGTTGATTTTTTTGATTGATTGAGTATAATAAAAGTAAGAACAGAAATGTTCTCGATGTAAGAGCATCGTTAAAAGTTGGGCTGCAGATGGAGCAGGATAAAATTCCATCTCATTAGATGTCTTAACTGGGCATCGAGCTTGACAACTTGGATAAAGTTGTAGTCCACGTGGGGGACTTAATGATTTCCACGTCGTTATGGGTATCTTAACTGGGTACCGAGGCTGACAACCAGCAGAAAACTCTTTTACAAAAGTAATTCTCAGAAGAGTGTGGTTAAATGCCACACTCTTCTTTGTGTGTGAGGTATAAATGGCAACAAAGGTAGATAAGAAAAACGCAATACGACAAGGTATTATAAAGGCGGCAATTGTATATAGCCAGAGTTTAGCGGGTAAAACGTTTCTGTATGTATATGGAGATGAATATTTTGAAGTTTCTTTTCCGGTGGATCATTTTCTGCATTTAACAGGAGTGGAGACAAGACTTTCTGCAAAGAATTTTTATAGGAATGCAAAAAAGGCTATTCTTACAAATAATCAGTTCTATTTTGATGCAAGACATATATATGCAAATGCCAAAAAGAAACTTCCATGTTTGAAGCGGTTGCCAGAATTAACAAATGAGATGGTTTGTGTTCTTAAGGATATGCAGACTATGACAATTACATATAAGCTCAGCGTTACAAATTTGGAATTTACATTGGGGCTGACAGAAAACATAGATAGAGGTGGAAACAAGATTAATGATTTTTTCTTGCCAATGTCTTTGCGAGTTAAGGATTCATCTGTTGAAAAAAGTAACGATGGAGAAATCATAGATTTCATTTTTTCAAAGGACGCAAGTGTAGCGAAGTATGATATTTTATTGGTTGAAGATAAGGATAAGAAAATTCCAGATTGCATAAAGCATTTGATTAGTGACAGCTTTTATTATGATGCAAATGAATAATTACATATAAAATAATCAGAGCATCGGGGAACTGGTGCTTTTTGTTTTATAAGGAAATAGGAGATATTGTATACATTGAGACTGGACAAATTAAAAAGGAAGATCCTTCTGCCATAGCAGATGTCACCTTCCCTTTTATGACTGATTTTTCCGTTGTCCGACAACGGATTGTCATCCGAAGTTCGGAAGGAGATAAGTGTATAGTTTATCTACTAATTAATATATGAAAAAATAAGTAGATTATGTAATAAATTTATAAAGGTCACAAAGGTTCAATAGAGAAAATGAGAGTTTTTAGTTTCCTTAATCTGTTGTATAATAATTATATGCAGATTCTCAAGGAATTCTGAAAGGTATGCAAAAGATAAGGAGAATCAAGATATGAGCGAAAAAAGTTATCATAGTGATTGTGCAATATGTAAAAATTATAAGGAATTTGAAATGCCATCAGATATTATGGAAGCGTCAAAAAAAGGAAAGTTAGCGCTTTTTTGTGGAGCTGGGATTAGTACAGAAAATAAGAATGTGTTACCAGAATCTTTTTATATGACAATTCAAAATGAATTAGATAATACAGATACTAGTATGTCCTTTAGTGAAACAATGCAGAAATATTGTGATTTGCCAAATGGCAGAAGAAAGCTAATGAAGAAAATAAGGGAGCGGTTTCAATATATACATTCATTTCCTGAGTTGGAAGAGCGTGCAACTATGTTTCACAGAGAATTATCAGAATTACATTTTGTTAAAACAATTGTAACAACAAACTGGGATACATATTTTGAAGATTATTGTGCTGCAGTTCCAATTACCATTCCCGAAGACTTTGTTTATTGGGATGGCAATGAAAGATGTGTGTTAAAAATTCATGGCTCAATTAGTAACTTAGGAACTATAATAGCTACAACAAATGATTATGAAAAATGTAGAGAAAATCTAGAAAAGGGCATTATAGGCGCTACATTAAAAACGATTTTAGCAAATAATACTGTGGTTTTTATAGGATTTTCCTTTGGCGATGAAGATTTTGCAAGCATATTGAACTACTTACAAGGTGAAATGAAGGAGTTTTTGCCACATATTTATATTGTTACATTGGATCAAAATTTGTATGAAAAAATTGAATATAAAAATTCAACATGTATTGTAACCGATGGGACATATTTCTTGCATAGTTTAAAAAATAAACTAATAGCGGAAAAACTTATTGTTAATAGCGGGATTATGGGTGACATTGAGTTGCAAAAGTATTTAGTTTGTGAAATACACTCAAAAATAGCAAGCATTGATTTTAAAACTTATCCAGAGGTAATATACTGTTTGGCATATCAAGATGGTATTTGTCATGCATTTGACCGATTTATTCAATTATATAAGACTGGAAATTATAATATACCAGGTGTATTGAATGGTTCATTAAAAGCTTATAATAAAATTACTAAGGATAAGAAAAAACAAGGGAATTACTGGGATGCATCGTATTATGAAGGATATATGAATGGATTAATGTATATTTTGTTGTGTGGGGAAAAACATCCAATGGTTAACAGCTTTCCATTATTTTATTTGCCGAATACTAAAGCAGAAATGAATTCTTTTGAATCATTTGAAGAGGAATTATGTAAGGTATCGAAGTTTAAGGGGAAATATCATAAATATGCAATAAAAGTATTAGAGAATTTACTGGAAGCAGAGGAAATCGTAGTACACCATCCACCGTTTTAATATAAAATTATTATATAAGGTGTGTTGAAATACAATAGTAACTTACATGATTTCTTATAGCTTTTGGGTTTTCTAGCAAAAATTTCGGTATTGTTAAAATAAAAAATTATATGGAGAGAGGATGTTGCTTATATGAAAAAAATAGATGAGAATTTTTATGGCTATATAAGGGTAGAAGGCGATACTTATACATATAATGTATCAGATAATATAGTCACTTTGCTTCCAGCACAAAGTGATCCCCAAAAAAGAGATGATTCTCTTTATCGCATAAAATCACATAAGACAAATACATCAGAATATTTATTCGGCGAAGATAATAATAGCATGATTGCAATATTGCGTAATGGAAAATTTATTACAGATCCTATTGGCACTAATGTGGCTATTAGATTTGCAACGCCTATTATTATAAAGGCATGTGGAAATGCTGAAGGATTTTTTAATATGTTGACGGAAGATTGGTGTAAATTTCATGCAATTACGTTTTGTGGTGGAAATATAAATGCATTATATACTCCTGGCATAGCAATCGAGCAACCAGATGTCTCCGAATTATTAAAATATGATGGAGCAAGAACAATAAAAATGCGTCCTTGGAGTGCATATACTCAAAAAACACAATTTCAGATTGAAAATGAAAAAGTAACATTAACTGTTTCAATAGGACAAACCGCAGAAACTAATAATGCAGAAAATAGGGGTGCATATAATCTTGGAAAAGTGTATACCTTTTTTCGTTTTTCCTTTGAAAATGCTCAAGGATTTGAAAAGATGGAAAAATATTACATTATAGCAAGGAAAATTGTTGCGATTTTGACTTCTCAAAATAATATTTTCTTTGAAGAGGTATATCTTAGTCAAAGAAATTCTGAACAAAAGTATTTTAAGACAGGAATATGTAAAATTTTTGATTCTTATGAGAATTATTCTATAAGGCAATGGCATAAAGTGATTCCAATATTTAGTGTTTTTGATTATATTCCCAATTTAATAGATGGAATTGTAAATGGTAAGGCTAATTCATTGCTTGAACTTCTTCCAGAAGATAATAAAATGGTTAACCGAATATCAATTAAAAATGTTCAAGATTTATGTACGGCGTTAGAAGTTTCTTACCATCTAGATGATAGGAGAAAAAGAGAGAAAGATACACTTATTGAGGAACTAAAAAAGAATATTAAAAATACGATAGCAGAATTTACTAAAGTACATAATGAAATTGATGTAAATAAAGAAACTACAATGAGTAGTGCTTTTCAATATCTAGATTATACATTGAAACAGAAAATACTTACACTATATAATGAAAATAGTGATATAGTGGATGCAATTGTGTCAAAATACTCGTTACCTTCAGTAAATGAGAATAGTATAGCATCTTTTGTAAAATTGCGTAATAATAAGACGCATTCTGGTACAGTTGAATGGGGGAAAAGTGCAAAGATATATGCCCCATTGTTTGCTATCGTTTATGCTAGTTTTTTTAAATATATTAAATTGCCAGATGAAGTAATTAAATCCACGTTATTACAGATTTTTTAGGTGTGAAACACAAAAAAATATTTAGGCGAAGTGCGGTATTATATAATGCTTTATATATCAAGCCTTTAATGATGCACACCCCTATTCGTAGTCTGCCCCTCCGAGCTGACTACGATTTGACTACTGTATATGGAAGTGCTTTGCATTATTTTGCAAAAAGTGTAGTTGGGGAGAAGAAAAATAGGATGCCCGGAAAAGTCGACAAACCAACGCAAAACTTGGCAATATAGGGCATATCAGAACAGGAGAAATTTATGATTAGAGTTTTATTCATCTGCCACGGCACTCTTTGAAAAACTCCTTAAAAAGTCAGTAAAATCAATACTTGAGAGGCATTTGTGGGGAAGAAATAACCCGAAAATACCCCACTAATTTTTGGCAAGTAGTATAAAGTAAAGAATTATAATTGGGAACGTGACATGATCATGGAAAGCTATGAGATTTTTATTAACTAAGTCTCATGGCTTTTTGAGACTATGAAGAAAAGTCTGTAAATATGATCTTCTATGATAAGAATGAGCGATA
>OKSA01003800.1_pt1 | contig 10757 bp, 10 predicted proteins | sample 1601181 | NCBI WGS metagenome assembly OKSA01 (sample SAMEA3541538, study PRJEB24748) | human gut metagenome | biome: human gut; feature: human-associated habitat; material: faeces | place: China | collected 2012 | reverse complement strand
CGCCTCTGCGCCTACCCTCGCTGCCGCTGACATGGCACGCAGAGAGCAATGGTCGTCCTCCCGTTTGGGCGATTATCAAATCGCGCACCTGCCGCCAGCGGCGGCAAGTGTGGGTGCGGCCCGCTGGGCCGCGCCCCCGAGCGCGGAACATTCCTTTTGAAAATAAATCAGCGGGTCGCTGCGGGCGGCGCGTGAGGGCGCAGCGTCTCCCAGTACGCAAAAAAGAAAGACCGCCGAAGCGGTCTTTCTTTTTGGTTCAGAACTAAGTTCTAATTAGAACTCCTTCTTCTTGCCGATCACAACGGCGGAACCAGCGACGCTCATCAGAGCCATGCCAGCGTACATAGCGACACCGGCATCGAAGGTCTTGGGAGAGCCCTTACCATCGGTGGTGGTGGAAGCGTTGGCGCCCTTGACGGTGAAGTTGAAGCCGATGATGTCACCGTTGGCCAGGACCTCGACGGTCTTCTTGCCATCAGCGAGAGCGGCATCCCTGGAAGGATAGACCTTAGCGACGGTCTTGCAGTTCTTGCAGGTGTACTCGATAGCGTTGTCATTCTTGTCGTACTTGGAAGCTTCCCACTCGTGAGCGACCAGATCCAGGTTATCGCCCAGGACGGTGACGGCAACCAGCTTGTTGTCGACCAGAACGTTCACAGCGCCCTTCTTGTCAGCCACATAGTAGGTCACAACATCATCCTTGGTGGAGGTGTAGTAGGTCTCGTCGGTGTCAACGTCCAGCTGACCGCAGCCATCGCCAACAGCCTTGAAAGCAGTGGCCTTAGCAACATAGTAGGGGCTGTCGACCTGAACCAGATACAGGGGGGCCTTGCCGGAAGTGGTGAGCTTCAGGTCATAGGTCTTGGCATCAGCAGCGACAACATAGTAGCTGGTCACGCCGTTCATGGTCACGTCATAGTGAGCGACCATGCCGTCGCCGGCCTTCTTGTCGTAGGTAGCCTTGCAGGTCTCATAGGTGACGTCCTTAGCGATTTCCTTGCCGGTCTTGTCATAAGCAGTGTACTTCACAGCGGCGAAAGCGGTAACGCACAGAGCCATGGCCATGACCATAGCAAGAACAGTTGCGATGATCTTCTTCATGTTTGTTTCCTCCATAAAAAATTTTTTGATCGGTTTCCCATCCCCGCCTTCCCCGTCTCCGTCAGCTTACACCACGGAGCCGGCTCCGGAAGGTCCGGTTCGCCTTTCACGGTGACAGTATACCATATCCGCGAAATAAATCAAGGGACTTGACCCCGAAAAATGCGAAAAAACTCATAAATAAATGTTAAAAAAGGATTAAATTTTCCGAAACGTACCGATTATTGCTCAATTCACAGAATATCCATAACTTTTCGCAGGCAAACACGCCCCCATCGATGCTCACTATTTCGCGTATTTTATGTGTTATAGCGCAAATATTATGCTGATCGTGCCTCATGCCGTGCATTTTCTGCCAAAATGCAGCATTTCCACGCCGCCTGCCCCCTACGTACGCGGACATTTCGTAACAATTTGCCCGCCGCAGACGCGCACCGCCCCCCTGCGCGGCCTGCGCCCTGTTATATTATATAAGGTATCCGCCCCACCCGCAGCAGGTTTTTTCAAATTTTTTCGCAAAAAAAGAGGAAGCCGCCGATTTTTGCGGTATACTCTACTGTGAGAAATGTTGCACGGCCCCGTGCAAGCCTGCATTCTGCCGGAGAGGAGGTACGCTTCGTGTTTGACCAGCGCTTTCTGGACGAGCTCATCGCCCGCAGCGACATCGTGGACGTGGTGTCCGGCTATGTCGCCCTGCAGCGCAAGGGCGGCAATCTGTTCGGCCTGTGCCCCTTCCACAACGAAAAGACCCCCTCCTTCTCCGTGTCGCCGGACAAGCAGATCTACCACTGCTTCGGCTGCAAGAAGGGCGGCGGCGTTATCAACTTCATCATGGAGATCGAGAACCTGACGTTCCCCGAGGCCGTGCGTTTTCTGGCCAAGCGCGCCAACCTGCCGGTGCCGGAGGACGACGGCCCGCAGGACGGCGCGGACCGGCTGCGCCGCCGTGTGCTGGAGCTGAACCGCGACGCCGCCCGCTGGTACTACGACCTGCTGTGCTCGCCGGAGGGCGCGGCGGTGCAGGCGTATCTGGACAAGCGCTGCATCCGCAGGGGCATCGCCGTCCGCTTCGGCATGGGCGCGTCCCCCGACCGGTGGGACGGGCTGCTCACCGCCATGACCCGCAGGGGCTACACCAAGGAGGAGCTGCTGGCCGCCGGTCTGGTGGTCAACGGCAGGAACGGCCGCCTGTACGACAAGTTCCGCAACCGCCTGATGCTGCCGGTCATCGACACCCGCGGCGACGTGGTGGGCTTCGGCAGCCGCGTCATCGACAACTCCGAGCCCAAGTACATGAATACCACCGAGACCATTACATATAGTAAACGGCGTATCCTCTACGGGCTGAATCTGGCCAAAAAGACCAAGCGGCCCAACATCATCCTCTGCGAGGGCAATCTGGACGTGGTGACGCTGCATCAGGCGGGCTTTGACAACGCCGTGGCCTCCATGGGCACGGCCCTCACCGTGGAGCAGACCCGCCTGCTCAGCCGCTTCACCAAGGAGCTGGTGCTGTGCTACGACAACGACAATGCCGGTCAGCTGGCCACCCAGCGGGCGCTGGAGCTGCTGAACAATTCCGAGTTCAGCGTCAAGGTGCTGAAGCTGCCCAACCGCATGGTGGACGGCAAGCCCACCAAGCAGGACGCCGACGATTTCATCAAAAACTACGGCCCCGCCGCCTTCGAGAACCTGCTGTCCGGCAGTGAGAACGGCGTGGAGTTCCGTATGACCCAGATCGCCGCCCGCTACGATCTCACCTCCGACGAGGGCCGCATCGGCTACGCCGGTGAGATGGCCGAGGAGCTGTGCCGTCTGGAAAACGCCGTGGAGCGGGACGTGTACACCAACCGCGCTGCCCAGACGGCGGGCCTGTCGCCGGAAGCCATGAAGCTGGAGGTGCAGCGGGCCTTCAAGCGCCGCGCCGCCCGGGACCGCAAGGCCCGGGAGCGGCAGGAGCTGAACCTGACCCGTTCGCTCCAGCCGGCGGACCGCGCCATCCGCTACGACGACCTGCGCAGCGCCATGGCGGAGGAGGGCGTCATCCGCCTGCTAATGCAGGACGACAGTCTGTTCCCCGACCAGCCGCCGCTGCGGGAGGACGAGTTCTCCTCCCCCCTGCTGGGCCGCATCTATGGGGAGCTGTGGCGCTGCCGCGGCAGCGGCAGCAGCATGGCGGCGCTCAGCGCCAGCCTGACGCCGGAGGAGATGAGCCACCTCACCACCCTCCTGCAAAAGCCGGAGTCCACGGCCAACGCGCCTCAGGCGCTGGCGGACTATATCCGCATCATCCGCGAGGAAGGTGTCAAACGCAGCGGCCGCAGCGCTATGGACGCGCTGGCTGCCGCCCGCGATACATATAAAGATAAAAAAGGTTACGGAGGAAAGCGAACATGACTGACGAGAAATATACCGCCAAGGAGCTGGAGGAGATGGCCAACGCCCTGCTGACTCAGGACAAGTCCGCCGATAAGGCCAAAAGCGCCAAGCCCGCCGTCAAGGCGGAGAAGGCCGCGGAAAATCCCGAGAAGGCAGACGATGGCAAGCATCCGGTGGCCAGCAGGGGCAAGCTGGACGAAAAGGCCATTGCCGCCCTGCCCGCCGCCGCGCTGCTCAACGCCAACGAAAAGCTGAAGGACCTGTTCGTCAAGGGCAAGAAGAAGGGCCGTCTGGACGCCGGCGAGCTGTCCGACGTACTGGACGAGATGGATCTGGACGGTGACCAGATGGACTCTATCTACGACTCGCTGGAGACGCTGGGCATCGAGGTAGGCACCGAGGACTTCCTGGCCGCCCTGCCCGACGAGGACGGCGAGCCCGCCATGGAGGAGATCGCCGAGATTGAGGAGGAGGAGCTGGTCGACCCCAACTCGCTGGTGGACAGCTTCAACATCGACGATCCCGTCCGCATGTACCTGAAGGAGATCGGCAAGGTCCCCCTGCTCACCGCCGATCAGGAGGTGGAGCTGGCCACCGCCATGAGCGCCGGCCGCGAAGCAAAGGAGCGTCTGGCGGAGCTGGAGGAGTCCGGTGAGACCCTGCCCGAGGATGAGATGGCAGCCCTGAAAAAGCAGCTGAAGGCCGGCGAGCGCGCCAAGCAGCAGCTGGCCGAGGCCAACCTCCGTCTGGTGGTTTCCATCGCCAAGCGCTACGTGGGCCGCGGCATGCTGTTCCTGGACCTGATCCAGGAGGGCAATCTGGGCCTCATCAAGGCCGTGGAAAAGTTTGACTATACCAAGGGCTACAAGTTCTCCACCTACGCCACCTGGTGGATCCGGCAGGCCATCACCCGCGCCATCGCCGATCAGGCCCGCACCATCCGCATCCCCGTCCATATGGTGGAGACCATCAACAAGGTCATCCGCGTCTCCCGCCAGCTGCTGCAGGAGCTGGGCCACGATCCCAGCCCCGAGGAGATCAGCGAGGAGATGAACATGCCCGTGGACAAGGTTCGCGAGATCTTGAAAATTGCTCAGGAGCCGGTGTCGCTGGAGACGCCGATCGGCGAGGAGGAGGACTCCCATCTGGGCGACTTCATCCCCGATGAGGGCGCCAGCGAACCCAGTGAGGCCGCCAGCTTCACTCTGCTGAAGGAGCAGCTGGTGGACGTGCTCAGCACCCTGACTCCCCGTGAGGAGAAGGTGCTGAAGCTGCGCTTCGGCATCGAGGATGGCCGCACCCGCACGCTGGAGGAGGTAGGCAAGGAGTTCAACGTCACCCGTGAGCGCATCCGCCAGATCGAGGCCAAGGCCCTGCGGAAGCTGCGCCACCCCTCCCGCTCCAAGAAGCTGAAGGACTTCCTGAACTGAGCCCCGACGACTGAAAAGCCCCGGCCATTACACGGGTGCTCATAAGACAGTAATTCTAAAAATTATGATTATGGCATCTGTCAGGCAGGGTTGGCAACGAAATAACGGGTATTCGGTGAACGCCGGATACCCGCTATTTTTTTGCCGCCACGAAAAGCAATGGATTTATTCACAGCTTTCAGGTATAATGTTCTCAAATCAATCCTATCCCATCCATTCCGAGATTTTTTCAAAAAATCTCAAAAAAGTTTGGAAGCATTGGAACAATTCAGCCCTTCTCATGCCATATATAGTAGAGGGCTGAATACGAAAGCGATTGGAGGTGACGCTGATGGACAAGCAAACAGGCCCGAAAGGTTTTCTTGTGGTGCTGCCCGGTGAGATCATCGAGATGCCGCAGGACTGCGACAAATCATGGCTGACGCTGTTTTACAGCTTGCCGCGAGAGCTTGCGGAGAAGTGGAAGCCCGCCTATGAGCTGCCCCGCTGTCCGTATGAGGTCTTGCGGACAGACAAATATAACCACATCGTATGTGACGATATGTTCAAGCTGCTTGTGTGGGACTGCTACGCATGGAGCGCATGGCAGTTTTTCCAAGTCAAAGACCGCAAGGGCAACTACCGCGACATTCCCGGCAACTGGAATCAGTACGCAGGATATTTCCCTTTGTGGCGGCTGTCGTACAGCATTATCCCCTACATCCGAATGAAGTTTGAGCAGAACGGGCTTGGCTTCCAAAACCTTTACAACATCCCTCAGGGTGTGGAAGTGCCGTGGCTGACCTATCAGCAGTTCAGCAATCTGATCGGTAATGTCACCGACAAGGTGATTGCAGAGCAGAACTGGCAGCCGATGATCGACGCGATCTGGGAAAACCGCACCGTAGAGGACTACGAAACCACCGGCAGCACCGTCAAGACCGATTTCATGCGAAAATGGCATCACAATCGCTCCGGCAAGCCGATTTCTCTTGACGAGATGATGGAGAATGAGGACGGCGATATTTTTGAGGTAGCTGATCCGCGCGGCGAATTTGAGCAGAAGATCATTTCTGAAATGCAGGTTGAGTCCTTTTCCGAGCAGAATATCACAGAGAAAGATCGAGAGATATTGAAGCTGCGGATGGAGGGCTACACTGAGCAGGAGATTGCGGACAAGGTGGGCTACAAGACAGCCAGCGCAGTCCATAAGCGGATCGCCAAGATCGCTGGTGCTTATGAGGACTATGTGACAGCGGAGTATCAGAAGTACTTGGACAAGTAAACAGACGCAGAAGCGGCAGCAGCTACCGAAATGGTAGCTGCTGCTTTTTTATGCGGGAAAGGAGATTCTATGAGCAAAGAACCGTTTGAAGCCATGCCCGATGTGATGGATGCAAAGCAGCTTGCAGAAGCGTTGCAGATTTCCAAAGCGGGGGGCATATAACCTTTTGAGCAGCCCGGATTTTCCGACCTTGCGGATTGGCGGGCGCAAATTGGTGATGAAAAATGAGCTGGTGGAGTGGCTGAAAAACCGCACAAACAAAACATCGTGAAAATGCAGTCAAGAGCTGGAAAAGTGGCAAATCAGCCAATAGGACAAGGCGAAATGTACTCCGCATCGTTTGGGACGTTTCCATTGAAAAATCGCACCACTTTTCCAATTCAAGAGCCGAGAAAAATCCATGAAAAGCAGGAGGTTTTATGAGAACAGGACTTACCAAGAGAGAAAAGACCACAGCCATCTATTTTGACGAGTATGGCGATATGATCGAGGTGCAGACCCACAACACCGATCTGAAAAAGCGGCTAACCGCATTTGCGGCGAAGTACCCGCAATGCTGCTGCCAGATTGACGATGACGAACAAGGCGGGCTGACCTTTGAGATTGAAAAAGGCAGATTGAGCTTCCGTCTGACTGCACCGTACAGCGAGGAACGGCGCAGGGCGGCGAGCAAATTTGCAAAAAAGTTACGAAGTTTCTAAACTTGTAACTTGAGAACTCAGGCCTCTTTTGCTATAATACATTATGAACTGATCTATAAACAAGGAGGTGTGGATATGGCAAAGAACAAACTGGTTGCCCCTGTTGTCAAATGGGTTGGAGGAAAACGCCAGTTGTTAGACGAGATTACTCCCCTACTTCCTAAGCGGATCACTTCTTATTGTGAGCCTTTTTTGGGTGGTGGAGCCGTTTTATTTTCTATTCAGCCATCCAAAGCAATCGTAAATGACTTGAATGGGGATTTGATTGCGGTTTACGAAATTATTCGTGACGATGTCGAATCTCTCATTGCAGATCTCAGAAAGCACGAAAACACTTCAGAGTATTTCTACGCAATGCGAGATTTAGATAGAGACAAAGAAGCCTATCAAGCCATGTCAAAGGTTGAGCGTGCGTCACGATTGATTTATTTGAATAAGACTTGCTTTAATGGTTTGTTCCGTGTTAATTCATCGGGGGAGTTTAATTCTCCATTTGGTCATTATAAAAATCCTAACATTGTGAACGAGCCTGTTCTGCGGGCCGTAAGCAAGTATTTTTCGTCTGGCAATATCACATTTTGCAACGAAGATTTTGCTGTGACACTAAGCAGAGTTGGCAAGGGTGGATTTGTGTATCTTGACCCACCGTATGATCCTGTTTCTGATACAGCAAGTTTCACCGGCTATAATAAAGGCGGATTTGATAGAAACGAGCAAATCAGATTAAAGCAATGTTGCGATGAGCTGACGCAGCGAGGCATTAAATTTATGCTGTCCAATTCTGCCACAGAGTTCATAAAAGAACTGTATAAGGACTACAACATATCCATCGTACAGGCAAAGAGGGCAATCAATTCAGATGCAAGCAAGCGCGGATCGGTAGAGGAGGTGCTGATTAGGAACTATGGGACTGAATGATGCCGCATGGGAAAGTCTATTTGACAAGTATCATATTCTTGATGAGATTGACCGAAATGGGCAGTTCGTCATTTCGGCAAACCAGATAAAAGAGTTCAGAGAACCTCGGTTAATGACCAAGTTTGACCACAAAATAAATCTTCCAAATATCTTTGTTGCTAACAACTTGTCAATTTTGCCGATAACTCGTGGAGATTATGTGATTTCCTCTTTTTCGGCATATAAGGAATTTGAAGAGCCAACCCAAGATGTTCAGCGGATTTCAATTCCAGCACATATTCAGAGTCTAATGCCGCAGTTTCTTGTGAGCGAAGCGATTGCGTTGAATTGCGCTAATGCTTGCGGAATACTTAATGACTTTTTAGAGGACGATGAGCTTGTTCCAACAGTTAGCGGTCGCATGAGTTCTGGCAGTTTTGAGTTTGACATTAACACCTCTTTAGGTACGAAAAATATCACCGTAAGCAATTCTCAAATTGAAATTGATGCAGCATACGAAGGCATCCATTATCTTTCTTTATTTGAAGCGAAGCGGGATTTGTCTGATGATTTTCTTGTTCGCCAACTTTATTACCCGTTCCGTGTTTGGAGTGATCGAGTGACGAAAACAGTAAAGCCTGTTTTCTTGATTTTCTCAAATGGTATGTTCAATCTGTATCAATATCAGTTTGAAGATCCGCAAAACTACAATTCTCTTATATTAGTGAAGCAGAGAAACTATGTAATTGCAACGGAGATTTGTTTGGCTGATATTGAAAATCTTTTGAGAACTGTTCCTTTAGCACAAGAACCAGATATATCATTCCCGCAAGCAGATTGTATGTCTCGGATAGTCAACCTTATCGAGCTGTTAAATGAAAAGCCGATGACTAAACAGGACATTACATCGGAGTATGCTTTTGATGAACGCCAAACTAATTATTATACAGACGCAGGACGGTATCTGGGACTCATTGATAAAACCCATGATGAGGATGGCAACATTTTATTCCAACTTTCTACCTGTGGACACCGTATAATGGGTTTGGAGTATAAAGAGCGCCAACTCGCGCTTGTAACCCAAATATTGATGCACAAAGTATTCAACGAAACCCTAAAACTTCATTTGCAATGTGGAGAGATGCCGGATAAACAAACCATAATTCAGATAATGAAACGGTCCAATCTATATCGTGTCGAAGCTGATAGCACATATTTGCGGCGTTCTTCCACGGTTGTTGGTTGGGTGAATTGGATTCTTGGAATTATTGAGGAATAATTTTTATTTTCCCAGAGAAGGAGAGGGTAAGGATGGCAGTAAATAAAGACAGACCTATTATCCAATCTCATGGTTATAATGGTAGTGAACCAACTCGGATTTGTCCCCATTGTGGCAAAGAAAAACCATTAAGTGAGTTTGGTTTTAGAAAAATGCAAAAAGGCGAACAAGGAGTAATCCGAAATCAATCTTGGTGCAAAGAATGTAGGGGGATTAAATAACTTCGGATAATCCCTTTGGAACAAAGGGCGCACTTCTATACAGGGAGAAGCCTTGTATGTGCGCTCTGCGAGGCAGACAGCCCGGACGATTGAAGTCCGGGCTGTCTTGCGTCACTTCGTTCCGAACAAGGGGCTGCACCCCTTGCGCCGCTATGCGGCTATCCCTGCGAACTTTGCGAGTGGCGCAATTTGCTGATGCAAACAGCACCACTCACAGAGTTTTGAATATGTACCCATGACCGTTTACCGTTTTTCGGTAGGCGGTCTTTTTATATCCCTACATCAAAATCAAGGAGGTCATGCACCATGACAAAACAGAAAACCATCCCCCAACTGGAAGCTGAGAAAGCGGAAAATGAACGCAGGATCACTCAGCTCCAACACAAAAAACAGCAGCTTGAAAACCGTATCACCTATTACGAAAAGGGAGATCGGCGCAAACGGGCGCACCACCTTATCACCCGTGGTGCAGCCATCGAGAGCGTCGCACCGCTGGCAAAAGCTCTGACCGAAACCGAGTTTTATGCCTTTGCCGAAAAAGCTCTTGCCCTGCCGGAGGCCAAAGGTCTGCTCATGGAAGCGGTCAACGAACACAACCGGGCAGAACAGGAAAAGAGGTGTTGAGTATCGCACTATTTCATTTTCATGTAACCCAGATCAAACGCAGCGCGGGGCAGTCCGCCGTGGCGTCTGCTGCCTATCGCTCCGGCGAGAAGCTACACAGTGAATACTACGGCGAGGACAGCGACTACACCAAAAAGGGCGGCGTGATCTGTTCCGAAATCCTGCTGCCGCCCCATGCCCCACCGGAGTACACAGACCGTGAAACCCTCTGGAACGCGGTCGAGAAAGCCGAGCGCGGCAAGAAAGCGCAGCTTGCATACAGCTTTGACATTGCTTTGCAGAACGAGTTTTCCATGCAGGAGAACATCGAGCTTGCAAGGCAATTTTTGTTGGAGCAGTTTGTGAGCCGGGGCATGGTGGTGGACTTCGCCGTTCACGCTCCCGACAAGGATGACGGTGGCATTTCCAATCCTCATTTCCACGTCATGAAGCGTTTTGTCAAGTGCTTTTTTGAGTTATTGACGCAAATTATCGTGAAAGTGCGAAAGTGCAAAGTGCAAAGGGTCTGCGTTTTGCACTTTCAGCTTGCGGGTTCGGGTGGCTGCTTCTTCTTGATGAAGTTGTACCATTGACCGCCGACACGCCTTGCGCCTAAAATGCCGCCCATGTTGCGCTTGGCGTTCTGTACCGTCCTCTCGGATATTCCGGCTTCGGCTGCGGCTTTTACAATGTCCTCACTGGCAAGCTCCTTCCCGTCTGCAAGCAGGTCAAGTATCAGTCTTTCAGCCTGTTCGGTCTTGGTGGCTGTGTTCCCGCCCGCGCCGGACAGCAGCTCGTCGGCGGTGATGTCGTATTCGCCTATCCATGAAAAGCCCGTTTCCGGGTCAAGGCAAAAGGCAACGGGCTTGCCCTCCGGCGCAA
>OKSA01003795.1_pt1 | contig 10778 bp, 8 predicted proteins | sample 1601181 | NCBI WGS metagenome assembly OKSA01 (sample SAMEA3541538, study PRJEB24748) | human gut metagenome | biome: human gut; feature: human-associated habitat; material: faeces | place: China | collected 2012 | reverse complement strand
AATGCAAAAAGAAACATAAAATATGTTACATAAATGTTAAATAAGTGCCAGCCCCAAAATAGAACAAAATACGAAAAGCTGTGTGTTGTCAGTGTTATAATAATTTAAAAAAAGTGCTGTTAAGCTAGAGAAGCTAAATGGCATTGCAGTGAACCGGAGAAATATTATAAAAAATATATGAAAAAAATGCATATGATTTGCAAAATGGAGGAAAAACGAGTAAAATATATGTGTTTTGGAACAAATGATGTATTGTAAGGAAAGGAAGAGATAGATATGACAAAGATTGACATTATTTCAGGATTCTTAGGCGCCGGAAAGACGACTTTCATCAAGAAGATGATTGATGAAGTGTTCACAGGCGAGAAGCTGGTGCTGATCGAGAACGAGTTCGGGGAGGTCGGCATTGACGGAGGATTTTTAAAGGATGCGGGAATTCAGATCACTGAGATGAACTCCGGCTGTATCTGTTGCTCACTGGTTGGCGATTTCGGCAGAAACCTGCATGAGGTGATCGGCAAGTATCATCCGGATCGTATCTTGATCGAGCCGTCAGGCGTCGGCAAGCTCTCGGATGTCATGAAGTCTGTGATTGACGTGGAGAAGGAAGAGGATGTAAAACTGAACGGGCTCATCACGGTTGTAAACGCATTAAAGGCGAGCAAGCAGATGAAGGCATTCGGCGAGTTTTTCAATAACCAGATCGAATATGCGACCACTGTTGTGTTAAGCCGCAGCCAGAATGCAACGCCGGAGCAGCTGGAGCTCTGCGTAAAGCAGATTCAGTCCATCAACGATAAGGCTGCCATCATCACAACCCCGTGGGATTCCATCCGTGGAGAGCAGATTTTAAAGGTGGTAGAGGGACAGGATTCTCTTGAGAGAAAGCTGATGGCAGAGCAGCATGCGAAGGAAGAAGCCGAGGAGCATGAGCACGAGCACGAGCATCATCATGACCATGACGAGCATGACCATGAGCATCACCATGACCACGACGATCATGATCATGAGCATCATCACGACCATGACGATCACGACCACGAGGATCACGATCATGAGCATCATCACGACCATGACGAGCATGACCACGAGGATCACGATCATGAGCATCACCACGACCACGACGAGCATGACCATGAGCATCATCACGAGCACGGCGAGAACTGCACCTGCGGCTGCCACGATCATGAGCATCACCATCATCATGCGGATGAGGTGTTTACAAGCTGGGGAAAAGAGACGCCGCATAAGTTTACCAAGGCAAAGATTGAGGATGTCTTAAAGACTCTGTGCGAGACGGACGACTATGGAACCATTCTCCGTGCGAAGGGCATGGTGGAGGATGAGAACGGCTCCTGGATTTATTTTGACATGGTGCCGGGGGAGTACGAGCTGCGTGACGGCGAGCCGGATTATACGGGACGTCTGTGCGTGATCGGAACAGATATCGACGAGCACAGATTAGAGGAGTTATTTGGAATCGCTTAAGCTGTGAAGACTGCCTTTTAATAGTGAGATAAGACAGAGAGGAATAGAACATGCAGGAGATACCGATTTATTTATTTACCGGATTCATGGACAGCGGCAAGACGACACTGATCAAGGAGACACTGCTGGAGAACGGGTTTGCCGATCAGGGAAAAAGTCTGATCATCTGCTGTGAAGACGGAGAGGTGGAATATGACGAGGCAGAGTTGAAAAAAATCAATGCAAGCCTTGTGATGGTGGAGAACGAGGAAGATTTTACCGCTGATTTTCTCAATGCCATCAATATGAAATATCTGCCGGATCAGGTGTTCATCGAATATAACGGAACCTGGGGAATGGATACGCTCACCGAGACGGAGCTTCCGCGCGGGTGGATGGTGGTGCAGTCCCTTGCGACCGTGGATGCGACCACCTTTGATATGTATCTTGCCAATATGCGCACGATGATTATGGAACAGCTGTTTCAGGCGGACGTCGTGATCTTTAACCGCTGTGACGACAGCACGGATAAGGGAAAATACCGCAGAAATGTCAAGGCGCTCAACCGTAAGGCACAGCTTGTGTATGAGCGCGCGGACGGATCGCTCGACGAGCGCGAGGAGGAGCTGCCGTTTGACATCTCGGGAGATGAACTGGAGATTACAGATGCGGATTATGCAATCTGGTATATGGACTGCCTGGACAACCCGAAGAAATACGAGGGGAAGAAAGTCAGCTTTCTGGCGCTTGTATACAATCCTGACAAGCTCAAGAAGGGCATTTTTGTTCCGGGACGTTTTGCGATGACCTGCTGTGTGGAGGATATTACCTTCATCGGATTTAAGTGCAAATATCCGGATGAGGATAAGATTCCGCACAAGTCCTGGATTCATATTACCGCGCAGATCAAGGTGGAGTTTGCAAGAGAGTACAAGGGAAAAGGACCGGTACTGTATCCGATTTCCATTACACCTGCAGAAAAGCCGGAAGACGAACTTGTTTATTTTTCATAGGAGCAGAGTGCGTGGGCATTTTTTGAGAACCTCCTTGCTGGCAGAATGCCGGCAGGGAGGCTTTTGTTTAGAATGTAATACAATGAAAGAAAATACCGGATATTTACAAAAATGTGCGAAACATCTACAATGTAAGTAATAAAGTGTCATATTGCAGTATGAACGGAGGAAACAGATGAAAAAATTGGGTTTAGGGCCGAAAATGATTTTGAGCTTTCTTGTGGCGATTGCGGGAAGTGTTGTGATCTGTGGAGTGATTACATACAGCCGTACGAAGAATGTGTTAAACAGCAACATGCAGCTCACAAGCGAGCAGACGTTAGAGAGCGCGTTGAACAGTCTGCAGACGTATGAGAAGACGATCAGCCTTCCGGTGGATCTGCTGACGCGCAAGACTTCCATCAAGCAGCTGGAGTACGAGGATCAGTTTGATGACTATATTGCCAACGTGCAGGATGAACTGGTGGCGGCGTGCAAGGTAACGCAGGGAGCGGTGCGAAGCTATTATGCGACGTCCAGCGGAAAACTCATCACCGGATGGGTGAAGTACGAGGACAACGGTGATAAGACGGCGATGAACACCATCGAGGAAAATGTGGATCTGTCCGGGGAAGACTGGTATGTGAACTGCCAGGGCAGAAAGGCAAAAGTAAATTCTATTTTCAGCTATATCACACAGCCTTATGAGGATCCGCAGACAGGCGAGCAGATCTTCACCGTAGCGCAGGAGGTCAAATACAAAGATGTCTTAATGGGCGTTGTGGCGATGGATATTGATGCGGCGCAGCTGGAGAATTATATCAGGAATATCCGCATTCTCAACACGGGATTTGCCATGCTGATCGATGCGGACGGCAATATTGTGATCGACAGTGACAAAAATACCTTTGCGGACGGAAATGTGACGGGTCTGGAATTCTGGACGCCGATTTCCGGAGAACTGAAGTCTCTGGAGGAGCAGAAGAGCGCCCTGGAGGAAGCGGGCGATGAGAGCGCTTCCGACATCACACTGGAGTCTGTATACACGATGCGTGCAGATGGCATGGACTGCGCGGTGACCGCGATGACAGACCAGGTGACAGGCTGGATTCTTCTGGGCTGCATCAGCGATGTCGAGAACACCGGCAATCTTGCGAAGATCAACGGTGCGCTGGTATTTGCGGGTGCGTTCGGAGTGATCTTCGGTATTGTGATCGCGCTTATTACCGCGTACAGCCTTGTGCGTGAGATCAAAAAGATTGAGCGTGCGACAGCTGCTGTGGCAGAGGGAGATTTTACCCAGACGATTGCGGTCACCAGAGGAGACGAGTTCGGTGCGCTGGAGACGCATTTTAACGATATGGTCAAGGATGTATCCACAGTGATCCGTGAGGTGGAGGATAAGTCCAGACATATTTTAGAGACTTCGGATCATATTTCCGAGATCGCGGGAGATACCAGAAGTACGATGGGACAGGTCGCGGAGGCGATCTCGAGCGTGGCTGACGGTGCGGTGAAGCAGGCGGAGAGCACGCAGGAGGCAAGCAGTGAGGTGGACAACCTCAAGAACAGTCTGGAGTCCTCCAGAGATTGCGTGAGCGAGATCAACCAGATGACCGAGGAGACGAACCGGATCAGTTCGGAGGGACTCGGCAGCGTGAAGGATCTGATCGAGAAATCACAGAAGACCGTAGAGAAGTCGAGCATGTCCCTTGCAGTGATGAATGAGATGATTGCCAGCATCGACAAGATTTTCTATATTTCCGATGCGATTGCGGATATTACGGCACAGACCAATTTGCTTTCCCTGAATGCTTCTATCGAGGCGGCGAGAGCCGGAGAGATGGGCAAGGGATTTGCGGTCGTTGCAGATGAGATCCGGAAGCTGGCGGATGAGTCCAAGGAATCAACGGATGAGATCAAGAAGATTATCACCGAGATTACGGACAAGTCCAAGCAGGTGGAAGAGACCATGCAGGAGAACGAGGAGCTTCAGTCGGAGCAGCAGAAAGCGATCGAGCGCACGGAAGAGGTATTCCGTCAGATTATCGCGCAGATTGAGCAGCTGAATGCCGGCATGGAGAACATCAACCGGCTCAATGCGGACATGTCATCCAATAAGGATACGGTCGTAAGTCGTATGGAGGCGATTGCATCCGTATCGGAGCAGTCGGCAGCGGCGACGGAAGAGGTCAATGCATCCACAGATCAGGTCAACACGACGATGGCAGACATCACGGACTACACAAAGACACTTCAGAATATCGCGCAGGATTTGGAGCAGACGATCGAGAAGTTCCGTCTGATGGAAATTTAAAAATAAGGTTGACAAATACACGTTAATGTATTAAAGTAAGTGACATACCGATAAACCTTTGAGAAAGAGTAGTAGACATTTATCCGAGATCACAGAGAGCTGCAGGCGGTGGGATTGCAGTATGGAGGGATTTGTTGAATGGACTTTTGAGGGCGGCCTGAACAGTGGATACGCAGGTAGGAGCCGCCGGGAACCGGACCCGTTATCCATCCGGCATGTATGATAGTGCATGAAGTGAGTGGACATTTTGTCAAGATGAGTGGCACCGCGATAATATTAGTTTATTACCGTCTCAAGCAATAGCTTGAGACGGCTTTTTTTATGTAATAGGAAAAGGAGGAAATGATTATGAAAAAGAAAATGATGACAGCAGTTCTTGCAATGACGATGGTGGCAGCAGCGGTGGCAGGCTGCGGAAGCAGTTCCGGCTCCGGTACGACCGTGGAATTGACCAATGAGGCAGGAGGAGACGCGCAGGCGGAGACACAGAAGGCAGAGGCAGACCAGACAGCGGCGGAGGGAACCGTATATAAAGTCGGTATTGTACAGTATGTGGATGATGCTTCCTTAAATCAGATTGAAAAAGCGATTGAAGCGGAACTCACAGCAAAAGGAGCAGAGCTCGGAGTTACCTTTGATTATGCGGATTACACGTTCAACGGGCAGGCAGATCAGTCGATCCTGACACAGATTGCAACGGATCTGGTGGCGGATGATGTGGATCTGATTATCCCGATTGCGACGCCGACCGCAGTCGTGATGCAGAGTGCGACCGAGGAGAATCAGATTCCGGTTGTATTTTCCGCAGTGTCGGATCCGGTGGGCGCCGGACTGGCGGCAGATGTGAACGCACCGGGTTCCAATATTACAGGAACGTCGGATGCCATCGACACGGCAGCGATTTTTGATCTGATGCTGGCGGCAAATCCGGATACCGCAAAGGTTGGACTGCTCTATGATAAGAGCCAGGCTTCCTCCCTTGGTGCGATTGAGGACGCAAAGGCATACTGCGATGAGAAGGGAATCGCCTATGTGGAGAAGACCGGTACGACCTCTGCGGAGGTGCAGGCGGCAGCGGATGCCCTGGTGGCAGAGGGCGTAGACGCAGTGTTTACCCCGCAGGACAACACCGTCATGACGGCAGAACTTTCCATCTTTGAGAAGTTCATCGATGCGGGAATCCCGCACTACACAGGAGCGGACTCCTTCGCATTAAACGGAGCATTCTGCGGTTACGGAGTCAATTATGAGGAGCTTGGTACAAAGACAGCCGATATGGCAGTCGATATTCTGGTAAACGGAGCCGATCCGGCGGCAACTCCGATCGAGACCTTAGAGCGCGGAATTGTGACCGTGAATACAGAGACGGCGGAAGCACTTGGACTGGACTACTCCATGTTTAAAGATATGTGTTCGGAAGTTGTTGAGACAGTAACGGCAGAGGAGTTTGAATAATATGGGACCAATTATCACCTTATCGATCGTGCAGAGTGCACTGGAACTGGGATTTATCTATGCACTGGTTGCACTTGCACTGTTCATTTCATTTAGTATTTTAAATATAGCGGATCTGTCAACGGACGGATGCTTTACGCTGGGATGTGCAGTGTGCGCTTCGGTTACACTGGCGGGGCATCCGGTACTCGGGCTTTTGGCGGCGATGGCTGCCGGTGTGTGTTCCGGTTTTGTGACGGCATTTTTGCAGACAAGACTCGGCATACAGTCGATTCTGGCAGGAATTATTGTCAACACCGGACTTTACACGATCAATATTGCGGTGATGGGATTCGCCTCCAACCTGAATCTGTTTGCCTGTGATTCCGTATTTACATGGGCAAAAGACGCGATCGGCGGAACCTGGTATAAGCTGATCGTGGCGGCAGTGATTGTCGCACTGGTCGGCGTATTGATCTCTCTGTTTTTAAATACGAGACTCGGACTTTCCATCCGGGCAACCGGGGATAATCCGGATATGGTGCGGGCATCCAGCATCAATACGGGAATGATGATTACGATCGGCCTGTGCGTCGCCAATGCGCTGACGGGACTCTCCGGCGGACTGCTTGCGCAGTACCAGAAGTCCTGTGATATTAACCTTGGAACCGGCATGGTGACGATCGCGCTCGCCAGTCTGATTATCGGAGAGACGATCATCGGAAAGGGCAGCATGTTAAAGCGGGTCATCGGCGTGATTCTGGGAAGCTGTCTATACCGTTTTATCGTGGCGGTGGCGCTTCGCCTGAATGTCCCGGCAGAGTGCTTAAAGCTGGTATCCTCCATTATTGTGGCGGTGGCGATCGCTTTCCCTTACCTGAAGAAGCAGGCGGTGTTCTACCGGCAGAAACGGGCGGCAAAAGCGGAGAATGAGCAGTATATTGCGGAATTACTGCGAGAAGAACGGAAGGGAAAAGGAGGAAATGCGTGATATGGCAGCAGAAAGAGAATCCATGCTGATTATGAAAAATGTCAGCAAGACCTTTAATCCTGGCACCGTCAATGAAAAGTGTGCCCTAGACGGCGTCAATCTGACGCTTGGCGCCGGAGATTTTGCAACGATCGTCGGCAGCAACGGCGCGGGAAAATCCACCCTGTTCAATGCGATTACCGGAGCTTTTTTCCCGGACCGCGGTCTGATCATGCTCGGCGGGGAGGATATTACCTATCAGCAGGAGCATGTGAGAAGCAAAGTGATCGGTCATCTGTTTCAGGATCCGTTAAAGGGAACGGCGCCGCACATGACGATCGAGGAAAACATGGCGCTTGCCTATCTTCGGACGACAACCTCCCGGAATGCATATTTCAGCAGGATCAACGCGGCGGATAAGAAAAAATTCAGAGAGCAGCTTGCGCTGCTTGACATGGGACTGGAAGACCGTATGAAGCAGCCGGTGGGACTTCTCTCCGGCGGTCAGCGGCAGGCACTCACACTTCTCATGGCGACGATGGTCACGCCGAAAATTCTTCTTCTGGATGAGCACACGGCAGCACTCGATCCGGCGACGGCAGAGAAGGTGCTGCATCTGACCAGACAGATTGTGGCGGAGCGGCAGATCACCTGTCTGATGGTGACGCACAACATGCATCAGGCGCTGACGCTCGGCAACCGGACATTGATGATGAACGCGGGAAATATTGTGCTGGACATTGCGGGAGAGGAACGTGCGGCGATGTCGGTGGATGACTTGTTGGAGCAGTTTGCGCTCCGCGCGGGAAAAGCGCTCGATAACGACCGTATCCTATTTTCCAAAGTGGAGACACAGGAGTAGGGCGCAGGGAGAAAAACATCACATACAGTCCGAAACGGAGTCGGAATAGCAGATATAAACAGAAAATATGGGAAAAGCCGTTGAAATGTCGGGGCTTTTCCTTTATTATATTAAGATAGTACAAAGGGCGAGGAGGAAATTATGTATCCGATTGTTAAAAAAGAAAAGCTGGCAGACAAGATCTATCTGATGGATGTCAAGGCACCGCGTGTTGCACAGTATTGCGAACCGGGACAGTTTGTCATTGTCAAGATTGATGAGCAGGGGGAGCGTATTCCGCTCACAATCTGTGATTATAACAGGGAAGCCGGTACGATCACGATCGTATTTCAGACGGTGGGAGCTTCCACACAGCGTATGGTATCCTTGGAGCAGGGGGATGCGTTCGCAGATTTCGTGGGACCGCTTGGATGTCCTTCTGATCTGATTGATGAGGATATCGAGGAACTGAAGAAGAAAAAGATTGTGTTCATCGCGGGCGGTGTCGGTACCGCACCGGTGTATCCGCAGGTAAAGTGGCTGCATGAGCATGGTGTGGACTGTGATGTGATTATGGGATCCCGCAATAAGGAGCTTCTGATTCTTGAGGATGAGATGCGGGCAGTGGCAGCGAATCTCTATGTGACGACGGATGACGGCTCTTACGGCTTTCACGGAACCGGCACGGCGCAGCTGCAGGAACTCTGGGATCAGGGCGTGCGCTATGATCACTGTGTGGCAATCGGCCCGATGATTATGATGAAGTTTGTCTGTAAGCTGACAAAGGAACTGGGAATTCCGACGGTGGTTTCCATGAACCCGATCATGGTGGACGGTACCGGAATGTGCGGCGCATGCCGTCTGGTTGTCGGCAACGAAGTGAAGTTCGCCTGCGTGGACGGACCGGAATTCGACGGACATCTGGTGGATTTCGACCAGGCGATGAAGCGCCAGCAGCAATATAAGACAGAAGAGGGCAGAGCAATGTTAAAGCTGACGGAGGGAGATACCCATCACGGCGGCTGCGGACAGTGCGGCTGAGAAGGCAGAAGTGATCGTTAGACGGTGGAGGCAGAGAGAACTGGGGCATCTGCCGGATAGAAAATACAGAGTATGGAGGTTCCTATGGACGTAATGACAAGAGTACCGGTTCGTGAGCAGGACCCGCAGGTGCGAGCAGCGAACTTTGAGGAGGTATGTTTGGGATATAATGCCGAGGAGGCAATGGCAGAGGCAGCGCGCTGCTTAAACTGCAAAAATGCACAGTGCATGAAGGGCTGTCCGGTATCCATCAATATTCCGGCGTTTATCGCGCAGGTAAAAGAGGGCAATTTTGAGGAGGCTTACCACATTATCAGTGAGTCATCCGCACTTCCGGCAGTCTGCGGACGTGTATGTCCGCAGGAGAACCAGTGTGAAGGAAAGTGTATCCGTGGCATCAAGGGTGAGGCAGTTGCGATCGGCAAGCTGGAGCGTTTTGTAGCAGACTGGGCGAGAGAGCATGGCATCAAGCCGAAGAAGGCAGAGAAGCTGAACGGTCATAAGGTGGCTGTCATCGGTTCCGGTCCTGCAGGACTTACCTGCGCCGGTGATCTGGCAAAATTGGGCTATGACGTGACCATTTTTGAGGCGCTGCATGAGGCGGGCGGCGTGCTTGTCTATGGTATTCCGGAATTCCGTCTGCCGAAGCAGAAGGTCGTTGCGGCAGAAGTGGAGAATGTCAAGGCGCTCGGCGTGAAGATCGAGACGAACGTTGTCATCGGCAAATCTGTCACGATCGATGAGCTGATGGAGAATGAGGGATTTGAGGCGGTATTTATCGGTTCCGGCGCGGGTCTTCCGCGTTTTATGGGTATTCCGGGCGAGCAGGCAATGGGCGTATTTTCGGCAAATGAATTTTTGACGAGAAACAACCTCATGAAGGCATTTTTAGAGGAGTACGATACTCCGATCAAGGCGGGAAAGAAAGTGATCGTTGTCGGTGGCGGTAACGTGGCAATGGACGCTGCGAGAACGGCTAAGCGCCTTGGTGCGGAAGTACATGTTGTGTACCGGCGCGGTGAGGAAGAACTTCCGGCGCGTAAGGAAGAGGTGCATCATGCAAAGGAGGAGGGCATTATTTTTGACCTGTTACAGAATCCGACAGAGCTTTTAGTGGATGAGAACGGCTGTGTAAAAGGCGCGAGAGTCATTAAGATGGAGCTTGGCGAGCCGGATGCCTCCGGCAGAAGAAGCCCGGTGGAGATTCCGGGATCCGAGTATGAGATTGAGGCGGACACGGTCATCATGTCGCTCGGAACTTCTCCGAATCCGCTGATCTCCTCCACGACAAAGGGACTTGAGACGAACCGCAGAAAGTGTATCGTGGCAGAGGAAGAAAACGGCGCTACCTCCAAGAGCGGTGTATTTGCCGGTGGAGATGCCGTTACAGGAGCTGCAACGGTCATCCTGGCAATGGGTGCAGGAAAAGCGGCTGCGAAGGGAATTGACGCATACTTGAGCACAAAATAAATACGTAATAGAATCGGGAAGGGGCTGTCACATGAGTGGCAGCCTCCTTTCATGCATAAGAGATATTAGATAAGTAATATTATAAGAGGCACACTTGGGGATTTCATGTGGAAATGCAGATGGAAATTCGGTTCAAAAAATGTGGAATTTCTAACCAACAGAATGTTTGCATCCGCGATGATCCGTGTCTTTCCAAGTTTGGAGCACTCTACGGACTGTGTCCGCAAGTCAGCAGACAATTTTAGG
>OKSA01003788.1_pt1 | contig 10804 bp, 8 predicted proteins | sample 1601181 | NCBI WGS metagenome assembly OKSA01 (sample SAMEA3541538, study PRJEB24748) | human gut metagenome | biome: human gut; feature: human-associated habitat; material: faeces | place: China | collected 2012 | reverse complement strand
GATATTTTGGATTTTTATCCGGTCGATACAAGTGTCGCACATGGCAACCGACTTTTGACAGCCGTTAATGGAATGGAATGTGATTTCACATATCCGTTACGGGAAGGTGATGCCGTTCGGATTGAATGGGTCAACTAGAAGCGAGGAATAAAAAATATGAGAATTTGCAGTATTGCCAGCGGAAGCAGTGGGAATTGTATTTATATAGGAGACGATAAGAATCACATATTGATCGATGCCGGAATCAGCCGTAAACGTATTGTGGATGGATTGCAAAGCATTGGCGTTGCACCGGAACAGCTGGACGCTATTTTTGTGACACATGAACATTCTGATCATATCAGTGGGATCAATATGATGTCGAAAATGTTTGGTACATCTGTTTTCGCAACCGGAGGCTCTCTGGATGCAATTTGTATGAAAGATAAAAAAGGTATGGTTAAAAGAGAAAATCTGTACCAGCTCTATGCAGATGAAGCGGTTCACATTGGCAAGTTAAAAGTGGTGCCGTTTCATATGTCACATGATGCAGCCGATCCGGTATGTTATACCGTGGAATCAGATGGTAAAAAAGTCGGTATGGCAACAGACCTTGGTGTATATGACGAATATATTATTGACCATTTGGCAGGAAGTGATGTCTTGCTTTTAGAAGCAAATCATGATATTAGTATGTTAGAGGCGGGAAAATATCCATATCCGCTAAAATGCAGGATTTTAAGCGATTTAGGTCATCTATCGAATGAAGCGGCAGGAAAATTACTGTGCCGCCTTGTACATAAAAAATTGAAATATGCATTTTTGGCACATTTATCAAAGGAAAATAATTATCCGGAGCTTGCGTATGAAGCAGTAAAATGTCAGATCTGGGAAGAGATGGGTGTTACGAGTATTCCCTTTGAGTTGGCAGTAGCAAACAGAGATAAACCATCGAAGCTTATTACCTTATAGAATCCATTCTGTCAGGTGTAGCAATAAATACAAGAAAATATTTGGAGGAAACTTATTATGAAAAAAACAGTAATCACGGTAGTAGGAAAAGACAGCGTAGGAATTATTGCTAAAACATGTATGTATCTTGCTGATAACCATATCAATATTCTGGATATCTCACAGACAATCGTAGATGGATTTTTTAACATGATGATGATCGTAGATGTTGCAGACAGCAAAAAAGAATTCGGAGTTATGGTAGATGAGTTGGAAAAACTCGGAGAAGATATGGGCTGTATCGTGAAAGCACAGCGTGAAGATATCTTTGACAAGATGCATAGATTATAGTAGCTGCCGATTGCAATGCACAGATTTTGGTAAAAGAGCATTGTAATGGATCAAAAGGTAAAACTTCCTGCGGGATCCGACAGATAAGAATAGTAAAAACAGAGAATGCAAGCATAGAAATGAGGATGAAAATGATAAATATACATGAAGTTCTTGAAACAAATGAAATGATTGAAAAAGAAAATCTGGATGTGCGTACAATCACTCTTGGAATCAGTCTGCTCAACTGTATTGATACAGATGTAGATCGTTTGTGTGAAAAGATCTATACCCGTATTACAACGGTTGCAAAAGACCTTGTTGCAACCGGCGAAGAGATTGAGAAAGAATATGGTATTCCGATCGTCAATAAGAGAATTTCGGTTACACCGATCGCATTAGTCGGTGGTTCTGCATGCAAGACACCAAAAGATTATGTAAAGATCGCACAGACATTAGATCGTGCGGCTAAGACAACCGGTGTAAACTTTATCGGTGGTTTTAGTGCATTGGTTTCAAAAGGTATGACAAAGAGTGATGAGCTTTTGATACAGTCAATTCCGGAAGCTCTTGCGACAACGGATTTTGTATGCAGCTCTGTCAATCTTGGTTCAACAAAGACCGGTTTGAATATGGATGCAGTCAAAATGATGGGTGAGATCATTTTAGAGACTGCAAAAGCAACAGAGGACAGAGATGGTATCGGTTGTGCCAAATTAGTTGTATTTTGTAATGCACCGGATGACAATCCGTTCATGGCAGGCGCTTTCCACGGTGTGACAGAAGCGGATGAGATCATCAATGTCGGTGTCAGTGGACCGGGTGTAATGCGTAAAGCATTAGAGTCAGTACATGGTGCGGACTTTGGTACCCTTTGCGAAAAAGTCAAAAAGACCGCATTTAAGATTACACGTGTCGGTCAGCTGGTAGCAAGAGAAGCTTCTCAGCGACTTGGTATTCCATTTGGCATTATTGATCTTTCTTTAGCTCCGACACCTGCGGTTGGTGACAGCATTGCTGATATTTTTGAAGAGATGGGACTCGAAAGAGCCGGAGCACCGGGAACGACAGCCGCGCTCGCTTTGTTAAACGACCAGGTAAAGAAAGGTGGCGTTATGGCATCTTCTTACGTGGGTGGTCTGAGTGGTGCATTTATTCCTGTCAGTGAAGATCAGGGAATGATCAATGCCGTAGTCGATGGTGCATTGACATTAGAAAAGTTAGAAGCAATGACTTGTGTATGCTCGGTAGGTCTTGATATGATCGCCATTCCGGGTGATACAAAAGCATCTACGATTTCGGGTATTGTTGCCGATGAAATGGCGATTGGTATGATCAACCAGAAGACGACAGCCGTTCGACTGATTCCGGTATGCGGTAAAAAAGTTGGCGACACGGTAGAGTTTGGCGGATTACTTGGATACGCACCTGTTATGCCTGTCAATTCATTTGACTGTACAGAGTTTATTGAGCGTGGAGGCAGAATTCCGGCACCAATTCATAGTTTTAAAAACTAATTGTATAACAGAATGTATAAATGGAAAGAGTATAATAAAAGAACTGCTCAGAAATGGAGAGTATTATGTTAGAAGAGTTAGAAAAGTATGATTTTTTTCATTATTTTGAGGAGATAAGTGCTGTACCGAGAGGATCAGAACATAATGAAGCAATCAGTGATTATCTGGTGGCTTTTGCAAAAGAGCATCAATTGTTTGTATATCAGGATGCATCTTATAATGTAGTGATCCGCAAGGAAGCAGCAAAAGGATATGAGAATCTGCCGGGAATCATTTTACAGGGACATATGGATATGGTCTGTGAAAAGGAAAGCGGCGTAGAACATGATTTTACAAATGAAGGTCTTGATCTGGCAGTTGCTGGAGATTATCTCTATGCAAAGGGCACGACACTTGGTGGTGACGATGGTATCGCACTTGCATATGGTCTGGCAATTCTTGCCGATGATACGAAGGAATATCCGATGATCGAATTGGTAGCTACAACCGATGAGGAGATCGGAATGTTTGGTGCAAAAGCATTAGATACAGGCGTTTTGAAAGGAAAATATCTGATCAATCTGGATACAGAAGAGGAAGGTTCTTTATTAGTCGGCTGTGCAGGTGGTCTTCGTGGTAATATCACATTAAAACTGGATCGTGATGAGAAAGACGGTATTTGTTATGAATGTCATGTGAATGGACTTTTAGGCGGTCATTCCGGTTGTGAGATTGACAAGAACAGGGTCAATGCAGCGTTGCTGCTCGGAAGACTTCTTTTTGAAATGGAGACACCATTTGCACTTGTCAGCATGAAAGGCGGTACCAAAGACAATGCGATTCCAAGAGAAGCCAAAGCAGTGCTTGTAGTCGATGAAAAGGATGCATCGGCATTTGAAGAGGAATTTCAGAAAAGAACGGTTATGTATCAGGATGAATATACAAGTTTTGAGCCGGACATGAAGATCTGTCTCAGAAAAGAAGCACAGGCAGGTGCTTCGGTAATCGCAAAAGAGCAGACAGATAAGATCCTGTTTTTATTAAATACAGCACCAAACGGCGTACAGGCAATGAGTGGTGATATTAAAGGTTTAGTAGAAAGTTCTTTGAATATGGGCATTTTTGAAGCAGAAGAAGAAGAAATGGAAGCATCGTATTCGGTTCGAAGCTCGGCAGCAGGTTATAAAGAATATCTCTCCAAGAAACTGGCATGTCTTGCAAAGAGCATCGGAGCTTCTTATCAGGAGGAAGGAAACTATCCGGCATGGATCTACCGTAAAGAGTCTGTTCTGCGTGAAAAAATGGTCGAAGTATTCCGACGTTTTTATCAGAAAGAACCTGTTGTAGAAGTGATCCATGCAGGACTGGAGTGCGGTCTGTTATCAGAAAAAATGCCGGAGTTAGATATGGTTGCGATCGGACCGGACATTTTAGATATTCATACACCAAAGGAGAAGCTTTCCATTCCGTCGGCAATCCGTGTCTATGACTATCTGTTAGAAGTTTTACAGGAATTATGTAAAGAATAAAACTTTCTATAAAAAGCTGTCCTACTAATAAGATTAAAAAAATGGGAATATGGTACGACAGGATTGTAAGATTACAATATAAAAAGAATATAAAATGGATTTTATCTGGAAAGATAAGATCCATTTTGTATATAATAATATTGTATACAATTATACATTGACACATGTGTGCGTTGTGTGGTATAACAAATATGTTGCCTTGAATGGGCAAAGGAATACATACGGGATTAAAATACCGAAAGGAGATATAGTATTATGTCATTAGAATTATCAAAGAAAGCTGCAGCGGTGAAGCCCTCTTCAACGCTAGCAATTACAGCAAAAGCAAAAGAATTAAGAGCGCAGGGAAAAGATGTTGTAGGATTTGGTGCAGGGGAACCTGATTTCAACACACCTCAGAATATTTGTGATGCAGCAATAGCAGCAATCAATGATGGTTTTACAAAATATACACCGGCTTCAGGAATCAACGAATTAAAAGAAGCGATCAGTAAAAAATTCAAAGCCTTCAATCATTTGGATTATGCACCGGATCAGATCGTGATCAGTAATGGTGGAAAGCATTCTTTAACCAATATTTTCACTGTATTATTAAATCCTGGTGATGAAGTGATCATTCCGGCACCTTTCTGGTTGAGCTATCCTGAGATCGTTAAGTTAGCAGGTGGTGTTCCTGTTATCATTACGACAACGAAAGAACAGAATTTCAAATTAACAGCAAAAGATCTTGAAAATGCGATCACAGACAAGACAAAAGCGGTTGTATTAAATACACCAAACAATCCAACCGGTATGCTTTATACAGAAGAAGAGCTTCGTGCGATCGCAAAAGTAGTTGTAGAAAAAGATATTTATGTCGTAGCGGATGAAATGTATGAGAACCTTGTATATGGCGAGCAGAAGCATATCAGTATTGCATCCTTTGGCAAAGACATTTATGACAGAACGATCACTTGCAGCGGTTTGGCAAAGAGTTATGCAATGACAGGTTGGAGAATCGGTTATACAGGTTCTTCAAAAGAGATCGCAAAGATGATGGGAAGCGTACAGAGCCACCAGACATCGAATCCAAACTCAATCGCGCAGAAGGCAGCAGTAGAAGCATTAACAGGTCCACAGGACAGTGTTGCCAAAATGCATGCAGAATTTGATAAGCGTCGTAAATATATGTATGAGCGTATCTGTAAGATGCCGCTTGTCAGCACGATCGAACCAATGGGGGCATTCTATGTCTTTGTAGATGCCAGCGAAGTTCTTGGAAAGAAATATAAAGATACGGTTGTTGAAAGTGTAGCGCAGATGGCAGAAATTCTGATCAATGATTACAATACAGCAGTTGTTCCTTGTGCTGATTTTGGATTTGAGAAGCATTTACGTCTTTCTTATGCAATTTCTATCGAACAGATTGAAAAGGGCTTAGACCGCATCGAGAGCTTCTTAAATGACTTAAAATAATACAATAAGATAAGACAGGATCTATTTAGAGATGTATTCTTATAGATTGAAGAGTGTATAAAAAATAGAATCGGAGAAAACCATAGTATTGAAAAGTAAAGGGGTTCTTCGATTCTATTTTTGTTTTACTTTTTCTTTTTATTTCTTGTCTTTAGATAGTTATAAATATTTTGCATTAATAATTTATCTTCCTGTGTGATCGGTTCTGCGTTCGGATTTTCTTTTACTAACATTTCGATATCCGGTGTACAGTATTGTCCGAGTAATATATCATTTGGTGTTGCTTCTAACGCATTACAAATATCTAAAAGTGTTGGTAAGGATGACATGGAAGCTCCTGTTTCAATATGCGATATATGGACAACGGATAAATGAACCATTTCGGCAAGTTCTGCCTGTGTGATGTTTTGAACCTGACGGATACGTTGTATATTCCTGCCAATTTGTTTTTTATTCATAATGATCGTGTTCCTCATTTCTTTGTTGCTTAAAAATCACATTGTTGTATTGATAGGTAAGCATGTTTATTCACTTATCTATAAAGCATAACAATTAAAAATCAGAGATAGAATAAACTTAAAAGGCAATACTTGTTATATTAAGGATAGTGTGCTAAAATTTCCCCAAAATATACGATGATCTTTTCCTCATATTGTAACAGTTCTCTTTTCATAATCATGCTCATACGGGGAAAGAATAAGAATAGGAAATGAAAAATGTTTAAGGAGGAAGAATGAATAAAAAGGAAGTAGATTCTATTGTACAGTGTTTATTAGATGCAGACCGAGGTGAACGGTGGACAAAAACACAGATACAAAACAGGTATCAGACACAATATTCAAAAGATCAGATCGAGCGCATTTACCATCGGTATAACTATTTGCTTCGAAAGCAGGAAAATACAGCAGGGCAGGAAAGCAGACAGAATGAAAAACGTTGACAAAGTCAGTAGATTACATCTGTGAAATAAGATAAAAATAAGGTGAAGTTTGTTTGCATATATGGTAAAATAACAAGCAGGATATACGTTTGGAAATGAGGTTAAAGATATATGAAAGCAATAAAAAAACCGGATTTTATGAAAAATGCAATTTTAGGGAATGGACATAGTGCAGCGTTTGAGCTGATCTGTGCACTGCTGGTTTTCTTCGTAGGAAGTACGGCTACCAGTCTTGTGCAGGCACCTGTGCTGGCGTTTTATATGCTAAAAGATGGTTCTTATATGAAAATGTTACAAAACGGAAGCCTGGATGTGAATCAGATGAACCGGATTATGCAGTCGATTCCGGATTGGTTTGTTATTGTGACGTTGATAGCAGAGTTTGCATTGCTTATCATTTGTATATTGTATTGCAAATTGATAGAAAAAAGAAACGCTGCTTCCATGGGGTTTCAAAAGAAGGGTTTTGCAATTCAGTATATAAAAGGACTTCTGATCGGTGCGGCAGCCTTCGTTGTTGCATATGGAATCTGCATTCTGACAAAAAGTGTTACCATAGAAGGCTTTAATAAAGACAGTTTTTCAATCCTTTACCTGTTTGGTTTTCTGGTCGGATTTCTTGTACAGGGGATGGCAGAAGAAGTTTTGTGCAGAGGCTATTTATTTGTGTCGCTTACCAGACGAAATTCTGTGGTCGGAGCTGTCGTGATCAGTTCTTTGTTTTTCTCTATGATGCATGGCATGAATGACAATATGTCATTACTGGCTTATCTGAATCTATTTTTATTTGGTGCAGTGATGGCACTTTTGATGCTTCGTTATGAAAATATCTGGATCGTAGGAGCAGCACATAGCATCTGGAATTTTGTGCAGGGAACGATCTTTGGGGTATCGGTAAGCGGAATACAAATCAAAAGAACGGTCTTTGTCGGAAAGAGCGTTGAAGGAGCTTCCTTTATCAATGGCGGAAAGTTCGGACTGGAAGGAGGCTTAAGTGTTACACTCGTTCTTCTTGCAGGTATTGGTATTCTTGTCTGGAGCCTTTATAGAAAAGGAATGATCATATCCATAGAAGAGGATCTTGAACTTCATACACAGGAAGAGCAGGAACGTCTTAGAAGAACAGAAAAAGAACGGAAAGCAAAAGAAGAATTTATGCAAAAAATGATGCAGAATATGACACAGAATCCATATTTTACGAATCCGAATGCAAATAGCAATCAGGAAGAAGAAAAAGAACGGGAAAATCCTTTTGAAGCAGCACCAAACGGACAGAATCCGAATAACGGTTTTGATAATACAATGCAGCAAAGAACGGATGAAACAGGTGATTTTGGTGCAATGATACAGCAGTCACAGCAAAAAGAAGAAAGTATGCAAAAGCAGAATCAGAAAGCAACCCCTGACAATGTGCAGGATACCGGCTTTGATCATAATTACTTTGATGATTAAAAGAGATACGAAGACTGTACAGAGTAAGTGTCTTTCATTGATGAATGATTGCAATATAAGATAAGTATCGAAAGAGTAAATGAAAAAGAAGGTTTCGTCTATGTCTCGTAACGGAGACACATAGACGGAACCTTCTTGTTTTAGGTTTTAAACCAGATTCTTTTCGGCTGTTGCAAGCATTAATTTGATTCGGTTCAACTGGTTGACTTCACTTGCACCCGGATCATAATCAACGGCAACAATGTTCGTGTGCTCATATTGTCGTCTAAGCTCTTTGATAACACCTTTTCCGACAACATGATTTGGAAGACATCCAAAAGGCTGTGCACATACGATATTCGATACGCCGGACTTGATCAATTCGATCATTTCGCCGGTTAAGAACCAGCCCTCACCGGTCTGGTTGCCGCATGAAACAATCGGTGAAGCATATTCTGCCATATGAGCGATCGGTGTTGGTGGCTCAAAGCGTCTGCTGTTTTGTAAAGCAACTTTAGCAACTTTACGGTAGTTTTCAAGATAAGCGATCAACAGGTTATTGATGCGCGCACCGGACTTTTTCTTTCCTAAGTATTCTGCTTTAAAGTTCGCATTATACAAAGAATACATAAAGAAGTCTAACAGGTCGGGACAAACCGCTTCGGCACCTTCGCTTTCTAACAGATCAACTAAGAAATTGTTTGCCAAAGGAAGGAATTTTACAAGAATCTCACCAACAATACCAACGCGAGGTTTTTTGATATCCTTTAATGGCAGTTCATCAAATTCTTTTATAATATTTTGAATGTTTCTCTTAAATTCTGCTTTATTTCCATTCTGAACCGACTTTTGAACGATGGTAAGCCATTTCTGATGCAAAGCATTTGCCGAACCTTCTACGGCTTCATATGGTCTTGTCTTATAAAGAACACGCATAAAGACATCGCCATAGATCAAAGCCTGGATCGCACGCATTGCCATTTTATAATTGATATGCAAGCCGGGATTCTTTTCAATACCGGCACTCATTGAAATAACAGGAATCTGTGACATTCCGGCTTTCTCTAAAGCACGACGGATAAATCCGATATAGTTTGTAGCACGGCAGCCACCACCGGTCTGCGTAATGATCAATGCAACACGATTGAGATCGTATTTGCCTGAAAGCAGAGCTTCCATAAACTGGCCAACGACCAGAAGAGATGGATAGCATGCATCATTGTTGACATATTTCAGACCATAATCCAGACATTTTTCCGTGCTTGGAAGAATCTCTAAATGATAGCCGCAGGATGCAAGTGCAGGTTCTAAGATATCAAAATGGATCGGTGACATCTGTGGAACTAAGATTGTATAATCTTTGCGCATTTCTTCGGTAAAGACCACACGATGATGTGCGGTATCGGCAGCCTTTGGAAGAATGTTTTTACGTTCTCTTTCTTTTACGGCTGCTAACAGAGAACGAATTCGGATTCTGGCGGCACCGAGGTTATTTACTTCGTCAATCTTTAAGACTGTATACACTTTATTCTGTTTTGTCAGAATATCACTTACCTGATCGGTTGTAACGGCATCGAGACCACAGCCAAAGGAATTGAGCTGTACCAGATCGAGATCAGAGCGTGTGCTGACAAAAGAAGCAGCTTTATACAGACGGGAATGATACATCCACTGATCCATTACGATCGTCGGACGGTCTACGGTACCAAATTCCGATACGCTGTCTTCGGTCAGAACAGCAACACCGAATGAATTGATCATTTCCGGAATACCGTGATTGATCTCAGGATCTACATGGTATGGACGACCGGAAAGCACGATACCGTGACAATGGTTCTTTTCCATATAATCTAAGACTTCACGGCCTTTTTGGATAATATCTTCACGGGTTGCCTGTAACTCTGCCCATGCCGCTTTGGCGGCAGCTTCTACTTCTTTGGCAGGAATATTATTTTCCTTTGTAAAGAAGGCTACCAGTCGTTTTGTCAGGATCTTTTCGTTTTCAAAAGATAGGAAAGGATTCTGGTAAGTGATCTTTTTGTCACGCAATTCTTCTACATTGTTCTTGATATTTTCACCATAAGAAGTAACGATTGGACAGTTGTAATGGTTATTAGCATCCGGTACTTCGGTACGTTCATATGGAATACAAGGATAGAATATGTAGTCTAATCCCTGACGTATCAGCCAGGTGACATGACCGTGTGCGATCTTTGCCGGATAGCATTCTGATTCGCTTGGAATCGATTCGATACCAAGTTCGTAGATCTTTCGGCTGGATTCCGGTGAAAGTACCACTTTATATTTTAATTTCGTAAAGAATGTAAACCAAAACGGATAGTTCTCATACATATTCAAAACTCTTGGAATACCGACTGTTCCACGGACTGCTTCCTTTTCTTCTAATGGAATATAATGCGCAAAAAGACGTTTGTTCTTATATTCAAAAAGGTTAGGAACATGTTTTTCGTTCTTTTGCTTTCCGATACCGCGTTCGCAGCGGTTTCCTGAAATGAACTGTCTGCCGCCTGTAAAGCGGTTGATCGTAAGCAGACAATGGTTTGTGCAGCCTTTACAGCGTGTCATGGAAGTTTCGAAGCGCAGATCATTGATCTCGTCGATCGAAAGCATAGAAGTTTCCTGTCCGGTGTAATGTTCTCTTGCCAGCAAAGCAGCACCAAAAGCACCCATAA
>OKSA01003781.1_pt1 | contig 10828 bp, 10 predicted proteins | sample 1601181 | NCBI WGS metagenome assembly OKSA01 (sample SAMEA3541538, study PRJEB24748) | human gut metagenome | biome: human gut; feature: human-associated habitat; material: faeces | place: China | collected 2012 | reverse complement strand
CCTGCCGCTGCATTTCCCGGATATACGCCATGTACTGGTTCGTGATCTCCACGATAGGAATATCATAGATGTCTATTTTATTTTTATCGATCAAATGAAGCAGAAGATCCAACGGACCTTCAAAAACTTCAAGTTTTACCGGAATTCCCATAAATTATCTCCATCATTTAAACAGCTGCTTAACATTTCGCCAGTTCACCATTTCCGCAACAAAAGAAAATCGCAGAAATTTCTAACGCCAACTCTACATTATAAAGGAGCTTTTTACTTTTGACAATGTTTTTCTTTTATCGTCTTTATCGTTTTTCCGCCTCGTTTTCCCGTCATTGTTTTCCCTGCCGGATCATATATTTTTTACTTCGTCAGCTTGCCGCCTTATTACCGGACACAGACCTCGATTGCGATAACCTCCGGCATATTAAACAAACGAATATTGATCGTATGACTTCCCAGTCCTCTACTTACAACTATCGTCTGTTCTCCTTCTCTGCGCATTTCCCCTGAATATTTCGGAAAGAGAAACCCCTGCGGCGTCACAACTGCCCCAATCCCCGGACACCGCACTAATCCTCCATGCAAGTGTCCGGATAGGATCAAATCGGCTCCCCATTTTTTATAAGCATCCATATATGCCGGGTTATGCGCCATCAATATCGAATAATCTTTTCCCTTTTTTCCGATTTTTTCTTCAACCGTTTTCTCCGTAACATCTGCTTTTTTAAATTTTCTATTCACAGACGAATCCAGTTCCAGGCCATAGATACTAAACTTCATACCGTTTTTTTCTATATTTTCGGCTTTATTCTCCAAAAAGCATACTCCACAATTTTCCAGCTTTGCTTTGTATCGTTCGTATGTATCCCCGTATATATCTGTATTTTCTTTCATTCTCTGTTCATGGTTGCCATTTGTGTAATACACCTGACAAATATGCGGTAATTTCTTCACAAACTCAAGAGCTTCCTGTACGGAACTGCCTTCTTTTGCGACCAGCATATCCCCTCCGATTAAAATCATATCCGGCATTTCTGCCTGAATCGCCTTATACAATTTATCGTTTTTATTTCCGTATACACAGTTATGAAGGTCACTTAAAAAAATCACTTTTACACAGTTTTGAATGCCGATGTTTTTTTTCGTTTTTACTTTATATTTTCTCACCTGGAATGTATGAGTTTCCCGATAAATTTCTCCTGCCGCTAAAATGAGCAAAATAAGGATAAAAATAATTATCCACCATGCTGTATTATTCATTTATAAAACTCCTTTAACGATATTCCTATAAAAAACTTTCCTCATTTTCTCTCATTATAAAACAGCGGTATTCTGAAACTCAAGTATTTCTTCACATCAGCACGTAAACAACTTTTTGTGTGAAATTATTCCGCAGATCTAAAGCAGCTTTTATTAATTCTTTTCTCCAATCAAAAATTTTGCCGATACCTTTATTAAATAATCCGAAAATCCTGCTTTTTGTACACCTCTTTTTGCTATGATATCGCTGCGCCCGATTTCATTTCCATCCAGAGTATAAACGATCGAGCCTACAACATCTCCTTTTCGAACCGGCGCTAATATCTTTTTATTTATTTTCTCAATTTTTTTAATTTTCTTCATATCCTTTCCTTTTACATCTAGATAAGTAAACTTTTCTCCGCGCTCTACTTCTATATTTTCTTCGACTCCATTTTTTACAACTGCATATTTTGTTTTCATCGGTTTCTCGTCCGAATACACCTGACATTTTCCAAAACCGTAATTCATCATTTTAACCGCATCCGCAAATCTCTCCTTCGATGTATCGGCAGCCATAACAACCGCGATCAACTCCACATCATCCTTCTTTCCCGTTGCCGAAACGCAAAATTTTGCTTCTCCTGTCGACCCTGTTTTCAAACCGGTAGCATATTCATACTGCCTTACAAGTTTATTTGTATTTGTAAGTCCAAATTCCGAAGTACCTTTCTTCGTTTCATGAGTAATATTTTCCATCCATGTCATCGCATACTCATGAATCTGAGGATATTTCGTAATTAATTCCCGCGACATCAGCGCAATATCTCTTGCAGTCGTCACATGCCCCTGTGCATCTAAACCGTTGCAATTTACAAAATTTGTATTATGCATCCCCAATGCTTTTGCCCGCTTGTTCATTTCTTGTACAAAAGCCTCTTCACTGCCGCTTATATACTCTGCCATTGCCACACAAGCATCGTTTGCACTTGCGATTGAAATGCACTTTAGCATTGTATCGACCGTCTGAGTTTCCCCTGTCTCTAAAAACACCTGAGAGCCGCCCATAGACGCTGCAAATTCCGATACGGGAACTTTATCTTCCAAAGAAATTTTTTTACTTTCAACAGCATCAAAAATAAGAAGCATTGTCATAATTTTCGTAACACTTGCAGGTGGACGTTTCGTATCCGCATCCTGTTCAAACAATACCGTTCCGGTAGATGCTTCCATCAAAAGAGCTGAAGGAGCACCGATTTGCATACTTGTATCCTCCTTTTTTGCGCCTTTATTTAGTTCTTCTTCATTCTCTGTATTGTTATCTTCTATCTTGCTGTTTTCTGTATTTTGATCTTTTGTTTCTTTATTTTCCGGCGCTAATAACATTTCCTTGCCTTTTACCGTATATGCGTTTCCCAACATGCAACAGATCATCAATGCACATAAAACACCTGCGATTACCGTTCTTGCATTTCTCATTTTTGATCCACTCTCCAAAATTTCATCTATTATAAATATAAGCAAATCCTGCAAAAAGTATTACTTAATCTCTCTTTTTCCTCAAGATAGATTTCAGCATATAACTGCGCTGACTAAAAATAACTATCCTATAAAAGCCTCTCAAATCTTGCTCATTTTTACCTGTTTCATTGACTTTTATCAATCCGTAGAGTATATTAAGCAAGGGAGAATCAACGGGAAAATTAATAAGGAGGTCACTAATGAAGTCTCATACTTATTATGATATTTTAGGTGTTTCAAGAGATGCGACTTTAGACGAGATCACAACTGCTAAAAATGCACTGGCGAAAGTATATCATCCAGATGCAAATGCACATAAAAATATTGACACAACCGCTTTTATGCAGGAGATACTTGAGGCATACCGGGTTTTATCGAATCCGGAAAAGCGCCGCAAATATAACCAAGAAACATTCGGCGAAACCGAACGCGTTTTCAAAACATTTACATTAACTCCGGAAAACGAAGAAGAAAATACAGGTTCTTTTGTCACATATTGGAATATGTCTAATCAGCTTAGAACTATACTCAATAAAAGCATTCGGTTGATGAAGCAGGAAACACAAAAGAAAACACTGACCCAACGCGTTTTTCAGAAATGGGGCAAATATCAAAAAGAAGAAACGATCCGCAATCAGCAGATCGCAAAATTATCCACACAGGCCGTCCAATATATTACCGCTCTTAAAATGGCTGGAATTCCGATGGATTACTGGAGTTCCGATGCAATGAATTGGATACTTGTACGTTGGGGGCAAAAACAATCTGTCGATTATCATACTCTCTTTTCACGCTATGATGATTATGTAGAAGAAACATTGTCAAATTCCGAAAAAATTCGATTAAAAAATCAAAACAAACGTTTTCATCACAATTTAAAAAAACTGCTCTCCTACGCTTTAAAAGCGTAAGAGGCAGTCATTCAAAAGAGCCTCGCAACCCTTTTTTACATCTCTGTAAGTCGTATCAAAGTCACCTGTATACCACGGATCTGCAATGTCTTTTCCTTTTTCCTCTGTAAAATCAAGCAGCTTCGATACTTTCCCTTCAGGATCTGAATTACCTATAATTCTGTTTATATTTCTAATATTCCATGAATCCATACCAATAATATAATCATATTCATCATATTCATGTTTCTGCATTTGACGCGCTTTATGATTTCCGCAATAAATTCCGACTTCTTCTAACTTATGACGCGTTCCGTAGTGAACCGGATTACCGATCTCCTCGCGACTTGTAGCCGCAGAGTCAATGAAAAAAGTATCCGATAAACCAGATTTATTAACTAATGCCTTCATTACATATTCTGCCATAGTAGAACGACAGATATTGCCGTGGCAAATAAATAGTACCTTTATTTTCTCCATTTTATCTCCTCATATCCTCCCAAAGCCTTATAAATACTGGCTTTTCAGCCTTTGTGCATTTTTTACTTGAAAGGTTCTTTTTCTTATAAATCCTTGTATTTTCTCATGTTTTTTCGGGCATTTGTGGTACAAATGGGTTATTTTTAAAGTCCCAAATTCCTTATGAGATAAGGCTTACATGAGTTGTTTGTGCATGTTTTTGGGTTATAAACTTTTTCTTTTCCAGTTCATCCCTTGCTTCTTTTAATCTGGCAAGTTCTTTCTTTGCATCATCATAGCCGGTATGCGTATAAATATTAAGTGTTACAGATACATCTGAATGCCCCATCAGATATTGCAGTGTCTTTGGGTTCATCCCTGAATTGGCCATATTTGTACAATAAGTATGCCTGCATATATGTGGAGTAACTGGCGGCAATTGCAACAAATTCTCACGATTATATTTTTCTCTTGCATGCTGCATGTACTTTTCCCAATGAAGTGCAACCATTGGCCTTCCATTCTTGTCCAGAAACAGAAATCCTCCATATCCATCCACCATCGGCTCACGTTTTGGTTTCCTTCTATTCTTCAAGATTCGAAGAAATGCTTCTTTTACATCCGCTTCCATTGGAAGTAACCGCGTACCACTTGTTGTCTTTGTAGATACGATGATATACTTCATTTCTCGAGTTCTTTGCAACTGATGATTCACATTGATAATATCTTCTTTAAAGTCCAAGTCTTTTACAGTAAGTCCACAAAATTCAGATATTCTAAGACCTGTCTTGAATAAGATATAAAATGCATCATAATACTGATTATAATGCGGATCATTCTTTACAAAATCAAGAAATTTAGTTTCATCTTCCGGAGAAACAGCTTGTCTTTTCTGACTGTCATTAACAAGTACTGTACCTAATTCAAATCCAAATGGATTTTTTAGAATCAAGTCATCATCCACAGCCATTTGAAAAGCAGGTCTTAAAACACCTCTGATGGAATGAATGGAACTATATCCTCTACCATCTCTTTGTAGTTTTATCAGAAAAATCTTTGCGTCAGAAAGTTTCACATCATCCACTTTCTTATAAGCGAATTCTTCCTTTTTCAATACATTCACCACAAATTTGTAATTCGCTAAAGTATTATGCTTTACTCCTGTTTTCAGGGAAAGATATCGTTCCACAAGTTCAAGCACTGTAATATTACTTCCTGTAATCCCTTGCATCTGTAAGGACTGAACTTTTCTTTCTTTTTCCCTGAGAGAAAGATCTGCCCGTTTACCTTCCGGCATCTTATCTGCTTCTGTCAATCTCCAACTATATAATATTTTACGCTTACCAAGTGAATCTGTATATTTATAGCGGTAACGTCCACTTGGTTCCTGCCATTCTCCTTGCTGGAGAACTCTGCCTTTATCATCACGTCTCTTTGAAATCATATCCTACCTCCAAGGGGACGCAACATGATATTGTTAGTATATCATGCAACCCCTAATTCGAACACCTCCTTCTTTTAAATTTCATTTTATATCGCACTGAGTGTATCAATAAATTTTTCAAATCTTGTTCGTTTTATCTGTACACGATTCCCATTCCAAAGTAAATACTCTGCATTTGGATTGTCACTGACTAACTTACGAAGCTTTCCTTCTCCAATACGAAAATAGGATGCTGCCTCTTCAATGGATAATGTATACTTCTTCCAATAAGGTATATCATAACTTGTCATTTGTATGCCTCCTTCTATTATCTTTGTTTTTGGCATTGGCGGCTGGCAAAGGTATCTATAAAGACTGCCAATGCCAAAGTATTTTTTTGCCAATGTCATCTTTTATTCTGTGATTAACGCAACTGTTTTTCTTCCCTGACACCAGTCATAGCTTAATCTACTTTCCAATTGCTTTCTTGCATCTCTTCCTGTTCTGGAAGAAATCCCATAGGCTAGCAGTTCTGCCTCTAATTCTTCTAAACACATTATTTTCCGTTTGCTCAATAATTCTAGGATCAACTTCTGTTCCTTTTCCAGTTTCGTTTCCTTTTTCGTTCCTGCTTTCCCCATCAGCAGATCTTCAATGGATATATCGTATTCTCCTAACCATTTTAAGCCTTCTTCTCCTAAAGAAAACGCTACCGGATTTTCTTTTTTAGCAAGAGAATCCTTTTGCTGATATACCACTCGGATATCCTGTTCCTTCTCTTTTTCCACCTTTTCTACAAATAAGATGCTTCTTACTGCCGCTGCGATATCAATGGATCCCAGGGAACGGTAATCGCTCTGACTTCCCGATGACTTATTCAAATGTCCAATGAGAACAATAGCACATCCAGTTCTCTCTGCAACCGTACTGAGATGTCGAAATAAGGGACGGATCTCATTTGCCCGGTTCATATCCACATTGGCTCCCAGATAAGCCTGTATGGGATCCATGATCATGAGTCGTACATTGTTCTGGCGGATGGCTTTTTCAATCCGATCGTCCGTCATAGAAAGCTGTTTTTCTTCTTCATTGATGAATCGCACCCTTGTCATATCTGCACCACATTTTGCTAATCTAGGCTTAATGGTATCTGCTATCCCATCCTCTGCTGTTTGATACAACACATTAAAGGGTTCTATGGGAAGTGCATTGGGAAGTTCTTTTCCATTCGTACAGTATGCGGCGATTGCCATTGCAAGCCACGTTTTTCCTTTTCCCGGATTCCCCTGGATCAAAGTAACCTTTCCAAAGGGAATGAATGGATACCATAACCACTGGACCACCGTTTCCTCAACCTCCGACATTTTCATGACCGGAACTGGTTTTTCCCTGGCATCTCTCCAACACATCTGCTTTGCCATATTTTCTACCGGAACTTCTGCTGCCAGACATTCATTCCAGTCTTTCTTCACCGGTTCTAATCGGTACACACTCAGTTCCTCCGGGATAAGAGAAACAAACTGCCTGCATCTCTCATTTCCAGGCTCATCATTATCCAAACACAAGTAGATGGAATGGATCTGAGGATATTCTGTATACATCCGTTTCATTGCCTTTTCACTCAATCCTCCCAGGGAAATATAACTATGCTTTTCCCATTCTTCCGGAACTGCAGTGATATAAGACAAGAGATCAATGGGGGATTCAAACACAAATAGTTTTTCATCCGTTCCTATATGGCCAAATCCATAGGCTTTTTCTGAACCTCTTGCCTCCCCACGATATCGGTTCTCATCAGTTCCCCGCATAGCTGCATATCTGGGATTCTGTTCTTTGTCTCTTCCAACAAACACCACATTGTGATATGCTTTGCTTTCATAAATATCCCCCTTCTCAATCATCTGATTTATCAGCCATTCCGATAGTTTCCTCTGCTCAATGAGATACTTCCTTGCAATCTCACAGCTTTCATTTCTTTCTGGCAATTCCAATCCAGGCAAGGGGATGGGGCAGACCTTCTGTCTGCCTGCATCTTCCTTGGCCGTTCTTCTGTTTGTTTCTCCAACTCCCTCTTCTCCTAATAATTCTTTGACTGCCTCTGCAAAAGAAAGACCGTAAAATTCTTTCATAAAATCGATGGCATGACCACCTTTATTCTGACTAAAACGATACCATTCGTTCTTGTTGATCATCACACTGTCATGTCGCAACCATCGGTATTCCTTCCCACATCGTTTGAACTGTTCTCCTCTCCCAGAAAGAAAAACATATAAATCAGTATCATCTGCTCTTTGAATCTGTTCTCTTGTATATTCTTCCATCTTCTAAAATTCCTCCTATAACTCCATTCCATGATGTTTCTTCTTTCGTTTCATGGTTCTCACTGCTTCTTTTGTTTCTGTGGATTGCTCCCGTTTGTTTGTTTCTGGAAGAGAGACACCTTCTCCTTCCTCTGCCATCAAAGCTTCCACATGATTTTTGACTTTCTCATACTTTCGTAACATGGCATGGATCCGTTTATCTTCTTTTCGTAAAGCAGCTATCTCTTCTGATAAACGAGCGGCTTCTCGTTTCCATTGTCCTTCCGGAATCTTCCCACTTGGGTCTAGATTTTCTTTTAAGATTCTTTCCGAACGATAATATCCGCTAAGTTCCTTCTTATGTTCCTCTTTGAATTTTTCCCTGCCAAAATATTTGTTCTTTAATTCTAGATAAACAGGTCTTGTTTCAAAATACTCTTTTATTGCATAAAGGTTGCTGTTGATACTTCGTAAAGCAGATAATTGTTGATTCAACCGCTGACTTACCTCTTTTAGCTGAGTATCTAATTCCTGGATTTTCTCTGTCAGTTGTTCCGGGGTTCTCACATCCTGCTCTTCCAGAAAGCGAACCGTCTCTGCAAATTGTTTCAGATTTGTATTCTTCGCCTTTTGTGTTCCATAAGCGTAAGATTCTGCGACTGCATTTCTCTTGTCATAATAGTTTCTTAGATAATCCGCTAAAGTTGGCTGATGTAAGAACAGCATCCGTTCCATCAACTGGCTTTGTCGAAGCAAAGACCATTGAAGAAGATTCTTTGCCCGTTCTTTCATATCATTTAAGGCTCGGATGAGTCGGTTTAAATTTCCCAGTGCGGTTGAAATCCCTCTCGCTTCCATTGCCTGTACATTCGGTCCTTCATGCACCATCGGGATCTTATCAATCCCCCGTTCCTCATAAGATCTGGCATCGACTCTTTCTGTAAGTCCTTTTTCTTCATACAGTTCGTTACACATCTTCGCCCAGGCACTTCTCAATTCTTCCAAGGTTTCTTTCCTGCTCCAATCCGTTGTATGTACCGCCCGAAATACCGGTTGCCCTTTCTGATTCAAAACCGGCTGTCCATCCGGTGTTAATACTGGAATCTTTTTTTGTTTTTGTCCCCAGGTACCATCTTCCTGTAAAGGACGGATGGGAACCATGATGTGCATATGGGGATTGGGGATTTTATCCTTTGCCTTCCTCGGATCATGGATTGCCAGATCTGCGATCATCCCTCTTGCAACTAACTGTTCTTCCACAAATCTTCTTGCAAGCTCAATATTTTCTTCCATAGAAAACTCATTCATCAAGGCAATATCAAAGCTGTGTGCCAGCTGTGCTTTCTTGTTTCCTTCAATCCATTCCACCTCATTCCAAAGGGTCTCCCTGTCTTTGAATCTCTCCGGAGCCTGTTTGGGAAGATGGATCTCCGCTAATACCACACCGCCTTTTCTCGTATAATCACTTACTTCTCCATAATACGTACATTCCAGTTTTGTACCGGCTCGGTAAGCAGCACTGGCAATGGCAGACTGTCCTTTTCCTCTGGATAATTGATTCAGATGAAAGTGATAACATCCCATCTTACTCATCTCCCTGTGGCAGTTCACCTCGTTGCATCGCCTTTAATAATGCTTCCTCTTCTGCTAATTCTCGTTCTTTTGCTTCTGCAGTTTCCGCCCGTCCACGAACCATTTCATGAACGACATCACAAAACTTACAAGCGGGATCATGAAGAAGTTCATCCATCAACTGATAAAATTCTGCCTCTGTCAGATATTTGGTATCTTTACAGATTGCTTCTATGGCTGCTCCTTTCTGAATCAACAGATGGGTTCGTGCCTTTCGTTTTTTCTTTTTCTGTGTATCTAGATAGTTCAAGGATCTCTGGATCCTATGCTCTGCCTGTTCCTTCTCAAGCTTTGCCTGTTTCAATGCAGCTTCTGTTTTTTCAATCTCAAGAAGCGCTTCCTGAGTATATTCCTGAAATGTTTTCTTCTTCGCCATATCGTTCTTTTTCTCCTTTTTCAACTCTTCAATTTTCTCTGTTATGGGATAGGCATTTCTGCCGGAAGGGGAACCCTTCTTCGGATGGAGCATCCGCAAACACTTTCGGAATTCCCCTTCAGAAAGATGCTACTTCCGTAGGACGCACATACCTTGTAAGGTATATAAGTGCGCTCTTTTGCTTTCAGCATCCGAGTTTTTCTTACTTAAACGGAAGTTCCTCTCCGTCTGGAAGATGCATAAATCCATCTGGATCGGTATCTTCTTTCTTTTCTGCTCCTGACAGTTTCTTCCCTTCTGCGAAATAATGTTCTTCTACAATCACGTTGGTGGCATAAACTTTATTCCCCTCCTGATTCACATAGCTTCCTGTCTGGATCCGTCCGCTTACTAAAATCTTCAAACCTTTTTTCAGATATTTTTCTGCAAACTCAGCATTCTTCCCAAAGGTGGCACAAGAAATAAAATCTGTTTCTGCCTTTCCATCCTTTCGATATCGTCTGTCTACTGCCAGCGTGTATCGTGCCATTGCAGTACTGTTTTCATCCTGGAGATATTTCACCTCTGGATCTTTTGTCAGTCTTCCCATTAAGATTGTTTTGTTCATGTAGTTTCTCCTTTCTCTTTTCGTTTTTTCTTTGTTCTTGAATCAGGCCCGATTCTTTTAAGGCAAATGTAATTTGTTCCTCATATATCAGAACGTAGAGAGGACTTTTTACAAATAAAAAAGGAATTTTATTTATTTGCCCTCATATAACGAAAGGTTCAGAGGGGAAAATACAGGGTGGAAAAGGAAATTTTTTATTTTTCTGCACAAAAAAATACCCCTATGACTTCAAAATCGAAATCATAGGAGTATTTAGTCCTACCTACTCAGTGGGGTGTTTTATATTTTGTTTTACACATGTCATTACAGTGTTTTTCAGTTCGACAAGCTGAAATTTCATAAACGCATTTGCTTCTTAAACGCAAACATTCCCTCATTGCCATCACC
>OKSA01003775.1_pt1 | contig 10848 bp, 10 predicted proteins | sample 1601181 | NCBI WGS metagenome assembly OKSA01 (sample SAMEA3541538, study PRJEB24748) | human gut metagenome | biome: human gut; feature: human-associated habitat; material: faeces | place: China | collected 2012 | reverse complement strand
GCCCAAAAGTATTTTTGCCAAGTGGGAGCGCCATAGGCGTGGAACAGCTGACTTTTTTCATAATTAAAACAAAGTCGGCGTAGAATGGTACAGGGTGAAGCTATGGAAAAATTACTTTGCATCAAAACGAAAACCACTTTTCCGGGAATGGCCCTGCTGCTCTTTGGATTTCTGGCAGGAATGATAATTCCCAATCTTGTTTACCGGTTTACCTGGAAGCAGCAGGCTTTTTCCGCGGTTTATCTGCTTGGCACCTATGGACGGACTGCCGCATATGGAAAAGAATATCTGCAGATTTCGAATGATACAGGAGCTTGTATGTCTGACCGCGTTCAGCCATCTGAGCCTGTTTCCTATATTGATCTGATTCAGTTATCTGATAATATCTGCACCGTAGCGGAGCATGCAAAGGAATCAATTCCTTTCCAGCTTACTGCTGATGAATTTTGCTTAGTTACGGGCGTTGATATTTATAAATCAAATTTACAGGAGGACAAAAAGTGAAATCAAAGAAAGTCAGCACTACTTTTACCGTTCTTAGCATGGCTGCAGGAATGTTTCTCACTCCAGCATCCGCCTATGCAGAACCATTAGCATCCGGGCAGGAAACTGTAGTGGATTCAAGTGATGTCTCGACAGATGATTCTGTATCTGAAAAAACAGATTCTGATTCTGGCGCATCTGAAACACCGGAAAAGCCAGAAGACTCGTCATCTGATACTTCTAAGGAACCAGAGGAAAAAGATGACTCAGAAGATCCGGCACCTACGGAACCAGATGTTACCCCATCTGTCACCCCATCCGTTACTCCGGCTCCAGAGCCTTCCAAAGCTCCAACACCAGACGCATCAACCTCTGAGACTAAGCCAAAAGCTGATTCTGAATCCACTAAAAAAGATGCAAATTCCAGTTCTACATCCACAAAAGACGCAGATCCCTCTTCCGATAATGCGGCAGAAGCGGCTGCAGTAGAAGATTGGAGTCAGACAATTAACTATGAAAATTACATAGGGAAAAAGGATCTTCGTGCCGGGTTTGCCCGCGTTGATAAAGTGTATGCTTATGCAAAGGTCAACACAAGGCTTAATGTCAGAGAATCCGCTTCCACAAAGTCACGTATTGTCGGAACCCTTTCTCCAAAAGCTCTTTGTTATGTTATTTCTGATTCAGATCAAAAATGGGTATACATCGAATCTGGCGATGTCCGCGGCTTTGTCAAAAGCAACTATCTGCAGCAGGGAAAAACGGCATTAACCTACGTTTCCCGGACTGGAGAAGACAATATGGAGCTTGCTGAACAGGTAATTGATCCTGAAGAAAATGAAGCGTTTTCTTATAAAAAAGAAACGGTTTATGATGTAACCAATTCTTCCGGCGAGGGAATCATCACTTTTGCCAAACAGTTCGTCGGAAATTCCTACGTCTGGGGCGGAAATTCGCTCACGAATGGAATCGACTGCTCCCATTTTGTATGGCAGATTTTGACACGCTGCGGCGCTTACGATGGTGAATATACCACCTCTTATGGCTGGAGATCACTGGGCGAAGAGGTAAAAAGCCTTGCTGATGCAAAAGCTGGTGATGTTGTCTGCTACGATGGACACGTTGCTCTCTATGACGGAAATGGAAAAATCGTAGAAGCCCTTAATGAAGATCAGGGCATTGTCGATACCCGGAAGGTAGATAGTGACACCATTCTTACCATCCGCCGTTTTACATCTAATGATGAGATCGGAGATACCAATGCTGAAAAAATTTGGAATTATCTGCGTATGCATGGCTTTTCCAAGGAAGGAACCGCCGGTATTATGGGCAACATTGCAAATGAAGCCTCTACAGATCTGAACCCAACACTTCTGGAAAGCGGTTCTGTGAAGAAATCCGGACTCACTGGTACGCAGTATACTGCACTGGTTGATGCCGGCAGTATCAGCCGTGAAGAAGTCATTCACAGCTCTTCTTTGGGTATTTACAGTGGTGGTAGATATGGGTATGGTTTATGCGGCTTCACAGATCCTGAAATCAAGTCCTATCTGTGCAAATATACCATTGATAAAGGGAAGAGCTTAGGGTCTATTTCTGGGCAGCTGGATAGCCTTATCGCCTATCTGGAAAAACATAATTCTTCGCTGTTAGAACGTCTTAAAACTTCAGACAGCGTTGAAGATGCTGCCACTGCATTTCTGCGCGAATACGAAAAATGCAAAGACCTTGATCGTGAAGAAATCGAGCGGGTTTCGGCAGCCAAACAGATTTATGAGGTATTCCAGGAATACCAGTCACCCGTAGAATAAAACTTTCTCAAAAAAATCTCCATGTTACCCAAAATCCGACTGATTTAAGCAATTCTGCTTGGAATCAGTCGGATTTTATTATCTTTTATAACTTCTTTTACGATTTTGTCTTTTACGATTTTGGTTGCTATATCAACATTATTTGGCGTACAATATTAATTACGAGTCTATTTATATATGAGCGTCGTTAATGAGGAGGGGTTGGATGTGAAAAAGAAACATATAGTTATTGCAATGATGGCTTTTATCATTCTATTATCAGTAGCTTATTTACAATGGGGCCGTAAGGAACGTGTGGTGAATTCTTTTTCGACCGCCTCTGATACGTCCTATACTCAGGAATTTAGTGTAATTGCCAACACTTTATTTTTGAACAAGAATGAATACGCAAAAGATTTAATTGCCAAAACCCTTCATAATGGCTTTCAAAATATTCGTTTTTCCTATGATGTCGGCTTTCCAGAGCAAATAACAATCTACGTTTACAAAAACAGATCTCTCTATCACCATGGAAGAGAAAATTTTCGAGTCATATACTCACAAGAAGGGAATTATAAGATAGAAGAGTAGTAAAAAAGAGATGCCGACTGACATCTCTTTTTTTCGCCATTAAATTTCCAAAGATATATATCCGTTTTTCTGAACCGTGTGCAAATTTTTCAAGTATTTCTGTTTGTACTGCTCCACTTCGTTTGGGGACAAATTAATCCGGATATTTTCAACCGCCTTAGCCAGTATGTCATCCATACAAAATCCGTATTTTCCAAGGGCATTCTGGACTTCTTGATTAAGTGCCAGCGCATACACTTTTTCAAGATTCGAGGAGCAGAAATCATCAATCTCCGCGTATGGAATCCCATTCCGTATCATTGCACTTTTAATTGCGGAACTGGTATTTTCCTGTTCAACCAACAGAAGGAAACTGCATTCCGGCAGCCCCTTAATCAGTCCCCAAAAATCCGAATCAGACGATACCAAAATGAAAGCTTTTGTTCCTTGTTCAAAATATTCCCTTGTTGTTCCGACAGCCAAAGAAATGTCCACTAAAGACTTATCTGCCTTAACTCGCGGAATCATTTTGTGTTCTACCCCCGGAATCAATCGCTGCAGCAACCGCCAGGTAACTGTAGTATGTACATCGTTATATAAAACAATTTTTTTGATGTGTTCTCGTGTTGTCGGCTCAAGCCCGTCCAAAACAGAGTAAAGCTTATATGGATTTGCATTTTCACAATCCACAACAATCGTAATTTCCTGATTGTCTCGAATATAATCCTTAATATTCTTCTTGATTTCGTCGCTGGCATCCGTCACTTTAGAAAGATCATCAAACATATCTCCGTTTCTCCTGTACAGATAACTTACGAACTTCTCATCGTTGTACAGGATATTCCCTACTTCTACAGATAATGCTCCTACGACATACATCGTATAGGGAAATCGGTTCCGCTTTTCCCCATACGATTCTACCAGCTTTGAAACTTGTCTTTCCTTGAGTTCCGGGAGACAAAACATATCTTTTACATAGTCCCAATTAAGCCACAGTGGGAAACTATTCTTGCAGCCATTGATATGCTTTTTGATTTCAGCACTGACTAACACAACGTATTTTGCTGGGGTCCAATTAGCTCTCCAGATATCTACTTCATCCTTTTTGAGCTTTTTAATACATTCTGGGGCAATATATTCTGGAATCGTATCAATGTTTTTCATATCATACTGAAACAAATTCCGGATTCTTCCATTGTTTCTTAGTAATGCAGTCCGAATAATGCACAAATTCCGGACAATTCTTCCATCTTTACATTCCTCCAGCTCCGTGTAAATTTTCTCATCAAAATTGCTTTCTTCACCTAAAAAATACTCCTCCGATACGCCTAACAGATACGCGATTCTCGAAACGATATCGAATCTCGGATTTTTGTATTTGGATGCTTCCAGTCCGAGATCCATTTCTGAATTACACATAAACAAATTCCTCCTTTGTATGTTTTGTTTTCTATATATAGTATGGAAAATAATTTCAAAAATATTTTTCACGTACATAAAATTTATTCTTCTTTTGATTCGCCATTCTAAAAGCATCAGATCAATATTTTATGAAAGGAGTGTAAAAGCAAAGGTCTGAAATACATTATGTCAAGGAGATATCAAATGGCACACGTAGCTATTATGATCCGAATTATACCATCTGAAAATCGAAATATGTATTTTCGGATGATTCAGGACTCGGATACAACATTTAAGGTAGAAATGGGGCGTGTTGGGGCTGCTCCATACATCCGTTATTATCCTATATCAGTATGGGATAAAATGTATCAAAAGAAAATTTCAGAGGGCTATCAGGACAAGTATAGCCATCCAAAAAACGTAAGCAAAATTTATTCTTCCTATACATACAAAGAAATCGAGGATGATTCTGTTCGTGAACTCATTTCTTTTTTGCAACAGGAATCATCTATGGCCATCAAATCTAATTATTCTGTATCCGTATCCGAGGTTAGCCCGCAGATGATCACGCAAGCAGAAGATATTTTGAATCAATTTTCAAATGATCCATTAAAGGATAATTCTCTTCTGGAACAATTATTTGCTCTATTGCCTCGGAAAATGAAAAATGTTGCAGACTATTTGCTCCCGGCAGATGCCGATCCGGAGCAGATTCAGAATGTTATAGATCGAGAAACCGATCTGCTGCGCATGATGGAAACCCAGATGCAGGCATTGCCGTCCAATGACAGCAAAGAAAAAACTCTTCTGGAAGAATGGAATCTATCAATCACCCCTGTAAACAATGAAAAAGAACTCTGGCAAATCAAACGACACATGGGACATTCTGCAGATTGCTTTTCAAAAGCATTCCGTGTTAAAAATTCCAATAGAGATAACGCTTTTTGGAATTATTATGACAAACATAATTATCATAAAGAAGACATTCATTACTGGTATCATGGGTCCAGAAATATGAATTGCCTGTCCATTTTACATAATGGACTTATCTTAAATCCCAAAGCGCCCAAAGTCGGTCATATGTTCGGCTATGGAATATATCTTGCTCCAAAAGCGAAAAAAAGTATTGGATATACCTCATTGAATGGGTCTTTTTGGGTACATGGCACCTCAGACAAAGCCTATTTATTTGTTATGAAAACCGTGTACAAGTCACCCTATCATGTCTACACATGGACCTCGGGCATGAAATCGCTAACCAAATCCCGCATTTCACCTCACGATGCTGTTTTTGCTCATGCTGGCACATCTTTAAGGAATGACGAGGTTGTTATTTTTGACGATGCACAGGTAACGCTTCAGTATATTATCGAATTGAAACAACAATAGAGACACAAAATGGTCGGGAATAAATCCCGGCCATTTTGTTTTTTTCACTTTTCCACATTCTAGGGGTATCAGATCAATTCATGAAGAAAGGAGTATATCAATAACCGATCTGAAATTCAATTTGTCCAAGGAGAAAAATATGCATATTACTATTAAGACGTACAACGATACCCGGAATATGGAAGTTCCACAAACAGAATCTGCCTTGTATAAGGCCATTGGGGAGCAGTTATTAAATTTGTCCGTTCCCAATCGTTTACTTGTTTCTACACCTGTAGGAGAAGCGGAGTTTGACGTTAAACAGCGTGGCACATTCGCAAAGGACGGGACCATCTATCCGAGTATGTATGTAACAGAAGAGTACAATACCATCCAGCTCCCACAGGATACCTATCCGGAAGCTTATTTAACCTGTATTAACCCAGTATCCAACAATTACAAATTCTACCATTTTCGGCCATCTGGTTCCGTACTGAATGCAACTTACGGACGTATCGGAGCTGGCAGGGGAGAAGCATTTGGAAAAAAGGACTTGAAAACCCCATATCCCATCCATCTATATTGGATTCGCTACTATGAAAAGCTTTCAAAAGGATACAAGGACGAGTCTTCTATTTATCTTGCTCCAGCTGTGTCGGAAACACCTGCTGCACCCACCATTCCTGATCAGCGTCCGGAAGCTATTGAATTATATCAAAAACTGTATACCTACGCTAAAGGTATGGTCGAACGGCATTTGGTCCACTATGACAAAGTGACCGTTGAACAGGTATCTCAGTCGAAGAAAATTCTTGCGGAATTAAGTACCAAGACTACTTTGAAGGATTTCAATGAGACGCTTCAGAAATTATTAACTATTTCCCCTCGAAAGAGCAGATATGTTAAATCTCTTCTTGCTGTGAAAACGTCTGATTTTCCTGCGATTATAGATCGTGAAAATGACCTTATCACGGCGATGGAAGTTATGCGTCCGTCCGGTTCTATCGGCAGTTTTCAGGAACATAATATTCATGTATTTGAGGCTACAGATTCCCAGCGGCAGGAAGTTATCGAACACTTAACCCCTTCTCTGCAGCGTAAAGTACGAAAGATCTGGCGTGTTATCCCAGATCGGCAGCAAAAAACCTTTAACAGCTATTGTAAAGAGCATCATATTCGCTATGTACGGCAGATGTGGCACGGAAGCCGGAATGCAAACTGGCTCAGTATCACGGAGAATTCCATCAAAATTCTTCCTTCATATGAAAACGGACGTATGTTTGGTGATGGAGCCTATTTTGCCCTTAATCCAAACAAGAGTTTTTTGTATACAAGCAGTTCTTCTGCAAAATATACAAACGAAGATGAAAACGTCGTGTATATGGGCCTTTTTGCGGTTGCTTACGGGAAACCACTTTATGTGGAATCGAGCCACCACTTTACTCCAAGAGAGCTGGAAGAGAAAAAGAAAAATTGTGTTCATGCCAAGGCAGGACGCTCTTTAAAAGAAGATGAAATTATTTTTTATTCAGAATCTGCCATGGTAATGAATTACCTCGTTGAATTTGACGCTTAAAGGAGATTTGCATGAAATATTATATTAGTGATTTACATTTGTTTCACCCGGCGATTCTTCCAAAATGCAATCGCCCATTTGCAACAATCGATGATATGCACAGGACTATCTTCCAAAATTGGAAGAAAAAAGGTATTGATCCTTGTGATGAAGTATATATTCTTGGTGATGTCGGCATGTATCATGAAAAGGAAATTGGAAAATTTCTTATGGCTCTTCCAGGCAAAAAATACCTCGTTACCGGGAATCATGATTTCAAGAATATCCATAATCGGGACTTCTCCAGCGCTTTTTTATGGTGCCGTCCATATGCAGAAGTGAGAGATAATGAACGTAAAGTTGTTCTGTTCCATTATCCAATCGAGGAATGGAATGGGTTTTATGTGGGTTCTTATCACCTGCATGGCCATATTCACAATACAACTGTAACACATATTGACAGAAGATATAATGTATCCGTCGATGTTATCAATTATACCCCAGTCACTCTGGATGAACTGATCGCTCAAAATGACGTAAAATAACAGCCTATTCAAAGAAAAACACTGTTCCATAAAATGCATGGGCAGTGTTTTTTTTGCAAAAAAATCACCTACGTGAGAATATAAGTATTTTTCTTTTTGCAATACTATCAATAAGAAAATTTTCGAAGAGGAGGTTTTACAAATGAGAATTATTGTTGACGCGGATTCTTGTTCAAAAATCCGTCAGATTGAAGAAATTGCGGAAGAGAAAGGCTTACCAGTAATGTTGTTCTGCGATACAGCGCACCAGCTTTATTCTGATTACAGCAAAATTAAAAAGGTGGCTCCCGGAAGAGATGCTTCCGATATGCAGATCTATAATGAATGCAAAATAGGAGATATCGTTATAACACAGGATTACGGACTTGCTTCGTTGGTCCTGGCTAAGGGCGCACTGGTTATGCATCCAAGTGGAGCTATTTATTCAAAAGAAACAATTGACACCCTTCTTATGAGCCGTTATTTGAATCAGATCGATCCCAATATCCGCCATCGTAAGAAAAAAAGACGCTCTGTTCAGAAAAAATATGATTTTCAGAAATCTTTATTGCAGATGATTAACCCCGCCGAAACTAAAAAGACCGCTTTTGCCTAAGAATTTGTATTAGAAAAGGGAGGTGTTTTATGCGCATATCTAAACGAAGACAACAATATTTGGATAAATTCAAGTTTCCTTATCACGGACAGATATTTTCCAGCATTAAAGCTTGTTGCGAATACTATGATGTGGCCTATTCCTGTGTTTTCCCGCTGAAAAAGGAGAAAAATATCACAGCGGAAAAAGCCATTGACCATCTAAGGGCTGCAAAAAAAGGACGTTGCGTGAAATATCACGGTCAAACATATCTATCTATGAAGGTATGCTGTGAATTGTTTAATGTTCCTGTTGACAATGTGAGTTACTATAAGCGCACTCATAAATGCTCTTTTGAAGCAGCATTGGATCATTATGTCTTAAATGAAAGCCGTTATTCTTTCAAGTTCAACAACCAAAAATATCCATCTATTATCGCTTGTTGTAAAGAATATGGATTGAGTCCTGATGTTGTATATGCCTATAAAAACAAAAATCAGCTAACTCCTTCCGCCGCTGTCAGGGCTTGTTTAGCACAAAAGCAGCGTCAAGAGAATCAGATTGACCCACCCAAAATTCTTCCCAAGAAGAAAAAGAAAAAAGTCTCTGCTCCGTCTAAAACTCGCCCGTCAGACTCGCGGGTTGTGGAAATTAACGGAGAGGCATATCCTTCCTTATCCGCTTTTTGCAAGCAGCATCATATAAGTCATAGCAGTGTGGCTGCAAGAGCGCACCGCCTAAAATGCACCATCGAGGAATCAGCAAATCATTTTCTCGCTTTGCAAGAACTTTCACTCTTATACCCGGATGCTATACAATTCCAAAATAGTACATACGATTGCGTAGAAAAGCTCTGTTCTCGTATAGGCGTAGACCCAATCGCGATTTTACATTTTGTTAAATCCAAACAATATACGTTAGAACAGGCAATCCAAGAAGCATTATCAACCACTGGAATGCATCGCGTTCAAGATGCAGATCCTGTCGTCTTTCAAAACACAGTATATCCTACATTATACCGTTGTTATCATGCTTTACAAATTGACGCGAGGTCTGTAAAAACACGCATGGAAAAATATCATATGAGCTGGGAAGAGGCTGTTGAGGATGCAATAAAATGCAAAAAGACATCTGACAAATAACCATCTAAAGGCGTTGACGAAAAAGTTGACGCCTTTTTTGTTTTTATTTCTAATACTATAAGTATCAAAACAAGAAAGAGGTGTCTATTTTGCAACGTACAAAAGGAAATAATTTAGATTCAGACAAAATTCTGCTATCTGTGAAAGAAGCATCCGAGCTTACCGGAATTTCAGAACGTAAACTTCGTGATCTCATGAATGAAAGTAACTTTAAGGTTCAAATTGGCAGGCGTACTATGATCCATAGAAAAAAATTCGAACGATGGATTGACCAGCATACTTGCATTTTTTAAGTTCGCGTGATACGATAATATCCGTATGCGCGTATCATTAGGAGAATGATATGGGAAAAGACTCAAATGGAAAAGAACTTGGTGCCGGCATCTATCAAAGAAAAGACGGTCGATATGAAGCTCGCATCAGAATCAAAGGGCAAAAAAAGCCCTATAGTATCTATGATACTAATCTTCGGAAACTGAAGCAAAAAAAGAAACAGTTTCTCTTATTGATGGCAAACAGAGATTTAAACCTCTCGTTTACGCTAACAGTTTCACAATGGTTTGAAATTTATTTAAAGAATTATGCACGGCCCAAACTAAAAACACAAACTCTTAATAACTATGTTACAGGCTTTGAACGTGTGGAAGATTACATTGGTTATATGAAAATAATTGACGTGAAAAATGTAAATATTGTGTCGGCTATGCAAGAACTCGAAAAAGAGGGATATGCAACGACTACAATTCAACAGTCTTTGGCCGTTTTAAAGCAAGTTTTTCGCACTGCTTTTGAAAATCGTATCATACCGTTTGATCCATGCTCCGGATATCAATACGCTGGACCGCCTAAGTCTGTAAACGAAAAACCTCCGGACGACTTATTTGAACGGACGTTTGAGCAGGTACTAACTCCTGATGTGTTGGAACAATTTTTCAAGAGTATTCAATCACGCCGCTATTATGAATTATTTATCGTTCTATTACATGGCGGCTTAAGAATCGGAGAACTTCTTTCCCTACAGTGGAAAGATATAAATTTTAGGAAAAAGCAGTTGAAAGTCTACAAAACTGTGAAAAAGGTTCGAGACATTTTTGACGAGGAGGGAAATCGACTTTATGATTCGGCGTTGTATCATCAAGTAACAACGCCGAAAAGTGAGAAAAGTTATCGTATCGTTCCTCTTTCTGATATTGCAGTTAAGGCTTTAAAACAATGGAAAGCCCAGCAAGATGCAGACAAGAAGCAGTACGGACGCGATTGGGGACGTTCGAATCCCTTGCTTGAACAATATCCGGATCTTGTTTGTACTACTGGACCGGGCAATCCACTTAATCGCAGTTGGCTTGATCGAATATGCAATGACTTTCAAACGGCAATAAATGAACCGGAAATATTGCTTGCCCAAAAAGAAGGACGTTCT
>OKSA01003770.1_pt1 | contig 10855 bp, 7 predicted proteins | sample 1601181 | NCBI WGS metagenome assembly OKSA01 (sample SAMEA3541538, study PRJEB24748) | human gut metagenome | biome: human gut; feature: human-associated habitat; material: faeces | place: China | collected 2012 | reverse complement strand
GGTGGCGTGCTGATCGTCAACACGAGCATGGTCGCCGAGCGCGAGTTCCGCAAGGATATCCGCGTGGTCCGCGTAGCGGCTACCGAACTTTCGCAGCAACTGAAGAACCCCCGTGGTGCCAACATCATCATGCTTGGTGCGGCTATTGAAGCGACGGGTCTGTTCCCGGCCGAAGAATTTGCCGACGGTATCGATACCTTCTTCCAGCGCAAGGGGAAGAACAATCCCCTGAACCGTGAATGCTTCATGCAGGGGGTCCAGGCGGCCCGCAACTCCTAGGGGAGATTCCATCATGGATCTGAAAAAACTTTTGGCCCCCAAGACGGTCGCCATCGTCGGTGCCAGCGAGAAGGAAAGTTTTGGCGGAGATACCTGCCGTAATGTCCTGTCCTACGCGGACTGCGATCGGGTCTACTTCGTTAACCCCAAGCGCGATACCGTGTTCGGCAAGAAGTGTTGGCCTTCTCTGGATGCCCTGCCTGTGGACATCGACCTGGTCGTGGTCTGTACCCCTCAGAAGACCGTGGAAGACATCCTGCGACAGGCCGCTGCCAAAGGTGCTGGCGGGGCTGTGGTCTACGCCAGCGGCTACTCCGAAGTGGGCACGGAAGAAGGGCGTGAAGCCGACCGCAGCCTGCGAGCCCTGTGCGCAGAACTGGACATGGCGCTGATGGGTCCCAACTGTGCGGGATTCATGAACTATGTGGACAAGGTCGCGGCCTTTGCCTTTATCTCGGCGGAACGCGACAGGACCGGCGCCGTGGGCATCATCTCCCAGAGCGGCCAGCTGTGCCTTTCCTTGATGGACAGCCCTTCCATGCGTTTCTCGTACTCCATCTCGGCCGGTAACTGTTCGGTCGTGAGCATGGAAGACTACCTTTCCTATCTGGTAGAAGACGAGCACACCAAGGTCATCGGCCTTTACCTCGAAGGCGTGACCCAGCCTGCCAAATTCCTGGCCGGGCTGCGTGCCGCCGCCCTGAAGCGCAAGCCTGTGGTGGTGCTCAAGGCGGGCCGCAGTGAAAAGGGGAGCCGCGTAGCTGCCTCCCATACCGGTTCCCTGGCTGGTGCCGACCGCATGTATGATGCCATTTTCAAGAAGTTTGGCGTGATACGCGTCCGTGATGTGGAAGAGCTGCTGGCAACGACCCAACTGTTTGCCACGCTTCCGTCCTTGCCGGAGTCGACTGGTTTTGCCTCCATCAATCTTTCCGGTGGCGAGACGGGCATCTGCGCCGATACCGGCGACATGGAAGGGATTGACTTCCCCGACTTCCAGCCGGAGACCCTGGAAAAGCTCAAGGCTCTGCTGCCTTCCTATGCCAGCCCGGCCAATCCGCTGGATACCACGGCTACCATTTCTTATGACGCTGATGTCTATGCTTCCGTCCTGCGGGCCGTCATGGACGATCCTTCCATCGGCATGGTGATCGTCGGCTATACGTTGCTGTACGAAATCGCAGATCCCTGCATCCATTATATGGCCCGGGGTATCGAAAAGGTCATGGCCGAAGGGAACTGCAAGCCCGTGGCCATGCTCCCCTTCCTGGAGAGTTCCCGCAATCCCGAATATTTGGAAAGGCTCGCCGCTGCCGGTGTCCCGGTGTTGCCGCCGCCGGTCTATGCCTTTGCCGCGCTGCGCTATCTGAAGGAATTCATCAGCTATCGTCCGGAAGAGCATACGCTCGACCTCGCCATCCCCTCCCTCCCTGCCGCTCGCGAACGCCGGGCCCTGTCCGAATTCGAGAGCGGCAGGATCCTGCAGGAGTACGGTATCCCCACGCCTGAGGGCGTAGTGGCTGCTACTGCCGAGGAAGCCGCCGCTGCCGCAGAACGTCTGGGATATCCCATGGCCCTGAAGATCGCCTCTGCCGATATCCTGCATAAGTCCGACATCGGCGGTGTGGAGCTGGGTATCCGTTCTCCTGACGCGGCTCGTGAGGCCTTTGGGCGCATCATGGCCAACGCGCGGGAAAAGGCTCCGCAGGCGGTGATAGACGGTGTTCTCGTTCAGAAGATGCTCAAGCCCGGCACGGAAGTCATCATTGGGGTGAACAACGATCCTCAGTTCGGTCCAGCCGTACTTGTCGGTCTGGGCGGCATCTTCGTGGAAGTGTTCCGCGATACCTCATTGCTGCCCGCGCCTTTCAGCAGTGAAGAAGCCCGGGCCATGCTCGATGAGCTCAAGGCCATTCCCCTGTTCAAGGGGTACCGGGGCAAGGCGCCGCTGGATCTGGAGGCACTCGCCGACATGATCGCCAATGTGGCCCGTCTCGCGGCCGATCGTCGGGACGAGATCGTCGAACTCGATGTCAACCCTGTCTTTGTTTACGAGCAGGGGCAAGGGGTTTGTGCCGCTGACGCACTGGTCATCCTGCGCAAGTAAGAAAGAAGGCAGGCCGTCGCATCATTGACGGCCTGCCTTCAAAGGCATCAGGGAGGAAGATGCTGTATGAGTACGTTCCGACGCTATTTCGTCGTCATGGCGTTGTCTTTGGGGTACGCCGCGAGTTTCATGCTCCCCTATATCAAATATGTCTTTTATGATCAGCTGCTTGTGGGGATCAACTGCACGAACGAGCAGGCCGGTCTGCTGCTGACGATCTACACGATCATGAACCTCTGCCTGTATATCCCGGGCGGATGGGTCGCTGACAAGTACAGTGCCAAGTGGGTCATCGTCCTTTCCCTGGCCGGTACGGGCATCCTCAATATTTTCTTTGCCACCTACATGACCTTTTCCATGGCCATGATTGTCTGGGTACTGCTGGCCTTTACCACGGCATTTGCGTTCTGGTCGGGCGTCATCAAGGCCATCCGCCTGCTGGGGAGCGCCCGAGAGCAGGGGCGTCTCTACGGCTTCTTCAATGCTGGTGTAGGCCTGTTTTCCGCAGGCGTCTCGGCCGTAGGCATGTTCGTATACGGGCTGTTCGTGGCGGACCAGGTGGCCGGCCTCAAGGGAGTCATCTACGTGCAGGGCGCAGCTTGTCTGCTTTCCGCTACCGTAGTCATGTTTTTCTACGCTGAAAACAAGAATGGCGCGGAAGAATCCGAGGACGACAAATTCCAGACCAAGGATCTGCTGACCGTCCTCAAGGAACCCATGACCTGGGTCATCTCCCTGCTGATCTTCTGCGGTCACGGGATCTACACGAGTACTTCCTATTTCAATCCCTACATGACCAACGTCATCGGTGTGACCATGGCCTTTTCCGGTGTCTTGGCCATCGTGCGTACGCATATCCTGCGCGTCATCTGCGGGCCCGTGGGCGGTGTGCTGGCCGACAGAGTCAAATCTCCTTCGCTCGTGCTTATCTACTGCTTCGCGGCCATGACGGCCTTGCTGGCCATCTTCATCTTCATCCCGGCGGGTACCAGCGCGGTCGTCGTTATCGGTCTGCAATTGCTGCTCGCCGCCGTCACCTTTACCGCGTACGCCATCCTCTATTCCTGCATTGAGGAGGCGGGTATCCCGCGCAAGCTGACCGGCACGACCGTCGCCATGGCTTCCATGCTGGGCTACCTGCCCGACATGATCTACAATCCTCTGTTCGGCCGCTGGCTCGACCAGTACCAGAACACCGGTTACATCTATATTTTTCTGTTCCTTGCAGTCTCCGGCCTTGTAGGCATGGGCATGGCCTTCCTGGTGCGACGTCGCGGGAATGCCCGTCGAGTTACTGAATCTGCCGGTTAGATGTTGGGCTTGGCCCCCCACAGTTGTGGGGGGCCGGAATGGCGGAGATGCCTATGGATATATGGGATTATGCCGTGCTTTTTGGCTACCTTGCCACCCTGGTGGTCATTGGCTGGCGTGCACGCCATCGGCAGAAGGATATAGATTTGTACTTTGTTGGCGGACGGAAAGCCGGGACATTTGCTGTCATGACCCTGTGGCTGACGGCCTGGGTAGGCGGAGCAACCATCCTGGGCACTGCGGAGCAGGCTTATGAACTTGGGATACGTGCTTTGCTGTATCCTCTGGGCATGGCTGTTGGCTGCGTACTGTTTGCCCTGACGTTTACCGGAAGGATCAAGGAAGCCGGAGATGCCTACGGGCATATCACCTATCCGGATTTTATCGAGCGATCCTACGGGCCGGGTTGTCGCATCGTCAGTACAGTGACGGCCCTGTGTGCCAACATCGGCTACGCAGCCAGTCAGCTCCTGGCCACGGCAGTCATCTTGCACGAGTTGGCCGGCATTTCCATGCTGCTTGCCTTTATCCTGGCGACAGTTGTGACGGTCTTCTATACCGCTGCCGGCGGTTTCCTGGCTCTGGACAGGACGTGTCGCTTCCAGGCCATCCTGATCCTTGCAGGAACGGGGCTGATCGGTATGCCGCTCATGGTCTTCTATACAGGAGAGAGCGGCAGCAGTCTGGGCGCCCTGCCGGCGTCATTCACCGGGGTGGGAGATCTCGACGGAATTTCCCTGCTGGGCATGTTTATCAGCATTATTCTGACATTCTATACCTCCAGTGACAGCTACGTCCGGTGTTTTTCTGCACGCTCCCGGAACAGCGCCATCATGGGAACTGTCCTGGCAGGTCTGCTCATCATGGGAATCGGGATTTCCGTCTGTATCATGGGGCTGGGTGCCCGTATTCTGTTCCCTGATCTGGGGGATGGCTCCAGCGCATTCATCACCGTGATACTGCGGCTGTTTCCCTCTGGCTTGAAAGGCCTGATGCTCGTGGTACTACTGGCAGCCATCATGTCGACGGCCTGTTCTTGCATCCTGACAGCCTCAGCCAACGTGACCCGCGATATATATCAGCGTTTTTGCACCCATCAGGTACAACCCCGACAGCTTGTTACGGTCGGTGTCCTCAGCTCTGTAGGCGTAGGAATCGCCAGCGCCCTGATCGCTTGGTATGTGCGGGATATCATAAATCTGCTGTTCATGGCCTTTACCGTCAATTCAGCCAGCCTGTTTGTGCCCACACTGGGTGCCTATTTTTGGAAAAAGGCAAGCTGCCGCGCTGCATTCTGGAGTATTTCCCTGTCATTGCTGACAGTCATCGCATGGTATGCGGGACGTATGTTACAGGTTGGCGGCATAGTATCATCAGTTGATCCTGTATGGCCTGGGCTTGGAGTTTCTGCTGTTTTGTTTGTTGTCATCAGCCTCATGGAAAATAACAGCAGTAACGTTGCTTCTTGAAGAGACTAATTCAACAATATGGAGATTTTTCACGATGCTTGACAAGGAATTCAAAGAAAAGATTGAGGCTCTGCTTGGCACAGATCGTTCTTCTTTCGCTCCCGAGGATCTGATTGCCTACTCGTATGATGCCAATACAGAAAAGCGGGCTATGCCCGAAGGTGTCGTGCTGCCCGAAAGTGTGGCCGAAGTTTCGGCCATCTTGAAATTGGCCAATGAATATGAAGTGCCGGTAACCCCCAGGGGGGGAGCCAGTGGCTATACCGGAGGCGTCGTTCCCGTTGAAGGGGGCATCATAATGGCCATGGATCGTTTCAACAAGATCCTTGAAATCGACAGGGACAATTTCCTGGCCATTGTTGAACCGGGCGTCATCACCAAGACGCTTCAGGAAGAGGTGGACAAGATCGGGCTGATGTATCCGCCGGATCCTGCATCTACGGCTTTTTCCACCATTGGCGGGAATATTGCGGAAAATTCCGGTGGATTGCGCGCCGTAAAGTACGGGGTGACCAAAAATTATGTCATGGGGCTGGAGGTCGTCCTGCCGACTGGTGAGGTCGTGCGAACCGGGTCCAAATGCATCAAGGACGTCGTGGGCTATAACCTGACGGAACTGTTCGTGGGCTCTGAAGGGACGCTGGGCGTCATTACCAAGGCAGTCATCAAAATTGTGCCCAAGCCCGAATCCGTGCGTACCATGACAGCGACTTTCCGCACCCTCGAAGACGCCGCCGAGGCCGTAAAGGCTATTTTTGCTACGGGCGTCCGTCCGTCGACCCTGGAGTTTCTGGACCGCATCTCCGTTGAGGTCGTGGAGCGGGCCATCCATTTCGGTGCCCGCCCGGAAGAGGGGGCCCTGCTGCTCATCGAAGTCGATGGCCCGGACATTGCTCTTGATGGTGATGTGGCCAACATCGAAGCCGCCTGCAAAAAGTGTGGCGTGATCACCTTCCGCAAGGCGCGTACGGAAGAAGAGCGGGAAGAGCTTTGGAAGGCTCGACGTGCGCTGTCTTTCGCCGTGTGCGAGATATCTGAGGACTGGGAAGATGACGATATCTCCGTGCCGATCTCCCGTATCCCGCAGATGATTCGCAAGCTGGATGAAATTGCCGCGCGCCATGATATCATCATCTACAATTTTGGCCATTACGGCGATGGCAATATCCATGTGGGCATGACCACGGGCAAGAGTGGCCGCCCCTTCCCCATGGCAGCTAAAGATGAAGTCGTGGCTGCTGCCGTTTCTTTGGAAGGCCGTATCGCGGCCGAACACGGCATTGGCTGCGTCAAAGTCCATAACCTGCATTGGAATATCGATGAACCTACGCTGAAGATGATGCGTAGCTTTAAAAAGCTGCTGGATCCCAAGGGGATCCTGAACCCCGGCAAAGTCATGCCCAAGGAGTAGTCCATGAACAAGGACAAAAAAGCAGCACTCGATAACCTGAAGAAGGTTGTTAAAGAAGAGCTTTACAAATGCATCCGCTGCGGCGAATGCCGTACGGTATGTCCCATTTTCAAGGAAAGCCCGGCAGAACGCTATACGGCCCGTGGCAAGATGCAAATAGCCCAAGCTCTTGTTGATGGCCGCCTGGAGTTCACGGCCCATGTGCGTGAAGCCTTGGACAATTGTTTGTTGTGCACTGGTTGTGCTTCCCAGTGCGGCAGCGGGGCCCGTGCCGATCGTGTCATCATGGCGGCAAGGCAGGCCTTTGCCGAAGAACTGGGGCTGCCCGCCATCAAAAAGGCCATCAGTCTGGCTCTGGGCCAAGGCCAGGGGCTTTTGGGAGCGGAAGCCAGGATGGGCGCCCTGCTGCAGCCCTTATTCTTCAAGGGTGTGCCTCAGGATAGTGGTCTCTATCGTCGTTTTGCCATGCCGTTCGTGGATGACAAACAGTACATCCCCAAGGTGGCCACTACGCCGTTCCGCAGCCGGGTCTCCTTTGCTGGTGAAAAGGGATGGCCAGTGGTGACGTTTTTTACCGGCTGCATGACCAATTATGTCATGACGGAGATCGGTGACAGCCTCGTCAAGGTCCTTAATGCTTTGCATATCGCCGTCAGGGTCCCGTCCGCTCAGGGATGTTGCGGCATGCCTATGCTCATCAGCGGCGATCGCGAAGCCGTCAAAAAAGCTGCCAGACGCAATGTGGAGGCCCTGGAGGCAAGCAACCCCAATGAACCTGTGCTCGTCGTCTGTCCTTCGGGCGGACACATGCTGCGGCACGGTTACCTTGAGCTGTTTGCAGATGATGCCTCTATGAGGGGACGACTGGAATCTTTGGCCAGCCGTACCATGGATGTGACGGAATTCCTTGTCCACCGGGTCGGTGTGGAGCGGTTGGAACAGCTCGTCGGAAAGGGAAGGGCCCGGGCCGTCACCTATCACGATCCCTGCCATTTGCGGAAAGCCCAGAAGGTGACGCAAGAACCGCGTGAGATCCTGGCCGTTGCTGCGCACAGCGAAATCAAGGAGATGCGTCACCCCGAAGCCTGCTGCGGTATGGGAGGAACGTATTTTTTGACGCATCTGGACATGTCGAAAAAGATCCAATCGCGCAAGATAGAAGATATCATGGAAACATGCGCGGACTGTGTGGCGACGACCTGCCCGGGCTGCATCATGCAGCTGCGGGATGGTATCAGGCGGAGCAAAGATTCCGGTGTGGCCGTCAAACACGTCATCCAGATGCTTGCAGAAGCATTTTAGGAGACAATCCGGATTTCTATCGAAAGACGACTGATTAGTGTGGCACGAAGAAGCTGGCATGGAGCGGCAGGGATCGCTGTTCGATCCTGTGCGGTACGATGATTCTGTTGCAGAGGAAAGGATTGCTACTGCTGGAAAACGCCTACTTCCAAAAGATACGCACGGTTGATCGTCGCGACATAAGTATGGGGGGAGCCTCTGTTGATGCCGATTCAGACAACGGCTCCCTCCCTTTAGGAGGTACATAATGAAAAAATTGATGATTCTGGCTCTTTCAGCCGCACTTCTCACGGGGATGTCATCTGCTGTTCAGGCCATAGACTTCAAAGCTAGAGGAGAGTGGCTGATGGGTTTTGGTGCTGGTGATGGGCAGTTCACCAGTGATCGACGTATCGGTGCCGACAGCAGGAAAACGGATACGGATGACGTGCTTGATGTCCGCCAGCGCGTCAAGCTGCAACTGGATGCCGTAGCTTCTGAGTCGCTATCCGGGACGGTCATCTTCGAGATCGGGGATCAGGTATGGGGCCAAAACCGCACTGGGGGAGCCTTGGGCGCGGATGGCAACGTCGTAGAGTTGAAGCATGCCTATATCGACTGGACGCCGCCCGATAGCCGACTCAATTTCCGCATGGGTATCCAAGGGATCGGCATGCCTGATGCCGCCGGCGGATCCTCCGTTTTGAACGATGACATGGTGGGGATCACCGCTTCGTACCAATTCAATGAAAACGTCGGGTTGACGGCTTTCTGGATACGGGCTTTCAACGACAACTGGGCGAGTGACAGTACGTATTGGGAAAGCTCCGATAGCAAGTATGCAAATTTCAACGATAACGTGGATCTGTTTGCACTGACGCTCCCCCTGTCACTGGAAGGAGTTCGTTTGACCCCCTGGGTCATGGCCGGGATGATCGGGGCCAATGCTTGGGATGCCATGGATAACGATTTGCATAAAGCTAGCTATCCCGGATACAGTTTGCGTCCGTATCCTCTTGCCGCTGCCTCCAGCCGTACAGGTATTCTTGGCGATACAGACAAAGCCTACGGGCTTGCCTTCTGGGCCGGTCTGCCTGTCGTCGTCAGCATGTTCGATCCTTGGAATATCGAGCTGGACATCAACTACGGCTCTATCGAGTCCATGGGGCGTTACATGGCTACGCGCTACAATACCGGCGAGAGCGTATGGGCCGGAACCAAGCGTGAAGGCTGGCTGGTCAAGGCGTTGATCGAGTACAAACTGGATTGGGGGACACCAGGGATTTTTGGCTGGTATGCTTCCGGCGATGACGGTAACGTCAAGAATGGATCTGAGCGTATGCCCACACTGTCCGGTTGCGCAAACTTCATGTCTTTCCATGGTGATGCTATTGGTTGGGGCGATCCTCGTCTTTATGATAAGGCCCTGACCTATGCCGGGACTTGGGGGATCGGTCTGCGCCTGCACGATATGAGCTTTATCGCTGACCTGAAGCACTCGTTCCGTGTTGCTTGGTGGGGGGGGACAAACAGCCCCTCGATGGCAAAATATGTGGAGCATTCCTACGGCTGGGACAATCAGACAGCGGAAGGCCCCTATCTGACGACCACTGATGGGCTGCTGGAATTCAATCTCGTCAACACTTATCAGATTTACGAGAACTTGGAAGCTTCTTTGGAGCTGAGCTATATCGCCAACTTCGTAGATGATTCCACATGGAAACGTTCTTACCGAGACGATTCTTACAGCAAGCAGGATGCTTGGAAAGCCCAGTTGATTTTCGCATATCGTTTTTAAGTTTATATTGTTTATTTATGTTGGTATCAGATGTATATATCTGGCTATAGGTAGTTATGTCTGATGCTGCTGTGCAATTTAAAGCCTGTCGGTATTTATTTATCGGCAGGCTTTCATTGTTTTTTAATATTGATATTTATAACAAATTAATAATCTTGAATAATATATTTAAAAGCTATGGATACATGAGGGAAATATCAACGGAAACGTTCTTCACACAATAACAGCAAGGCATCAGGGCAGAGCATCCCGTGAGGATGGTCTGTCCTGATACTGTTTTCAGCGGAACAGGAAGTCACCGAAGGGGAAGGCAAAGCCTCGCCAAGTGATATGGCAGCTACATGCTTCCCAGAAAATCTTGCAGTGGAAAGCGGGGAAATTTTGCTGCAACTGGTTGGGATAGAGGATGGAGACAGGTATCCTGACAAACAGGTTTCTTGGCAAATGGAGGAGTGAATCGTGTGGCCGGATATGCTGGTTGCCGATCACAAGTAAAAGAAGGAGCCGTGAAGTCTTTTGCATCTCCTGCATCCATACTGTTTGTGACCGTCATTGCTGGTGCTTGGGAAAAAGAGCAGGGCAGAGCCGTTTTTCGGGGACCACGTTTCCCGTATTCACTGACATCCTTTCCCTGTATGGAAGACAGATGCCGGACAAGGATATGCCGCAGCGTGGGAAGATCAGGTACGCCAGGTAACGAAGCATGCAGCAAGGTAAAAAGCCGGCAGGCAAGCAGCTTGGCTTCCTGACGAAAACATGTTCCCAGGCTCAGGCGTATCTCGGCATTCCCCAGACGTTTTTTGGCAGCAGCAGGCAGAGCACAACGAAAATAGAAGATGCGTCCCACGCAAAGAAGATGCTGGCCGGAACGGCGGGGGGTTGGGGGGGAGTGGAAAGCGCTGTGCGGGTGAGCGGAAGAAGCGGCAGCGGATGGCATTTGAGGCACCTTTTGTACCACCTGTTTGACCCAAATTCGTAAAGGCAGGAAAAACAGGGGACGGGCTGGGCTTGCAGCGCTGCTCGAAACAACAAAAAAAGAAAGGGTTGCGGCTACTTGCCACAACCCTTGATGTCTTGCTGGTGCCGAGGGCGGGAATCGAACCCGCACGGCGGTTGCCACTACCACCTCAAGATAGCGTGTCTACCAATTCCACCACCTCGGCACAAGTGGAGTGATACAGAAAACCGGGTGGCTTGGC
>OKSA01003764.1_pt1 | contig 10883 bp, 6 predicted proteins | sample 1601181 | NCBI WGS metagenome assembly OKSA01 (sample SAMEA3541538, study PRJEB24748) | human gut metagenome | biome: human gut; feature: human-associated habitat; material: faeces | place: China | collected 2012 | reverse complement strand
TTCCTCATCTACCGCTGTGAGTGGAATAAATCTTCTGGTTTCAATCTGTGGCATATAGTTATTGTTAATGTCAGTTTCAAGAAGCGGAAATTTATTAAACCTATCAGCCGACCATCTGTATAATTCTTCTTCGGTTCTAAGCCATTTACAGATAATTGCTGCATCTTCTTTTATATAATTTCTTAGAACCATATTTCCTATCTCCTTCACAAATACTGCAATATATAAGTGAAATTAACAAAAAAGAGAGGTAAAGATATGTACGCTATAGAAATGCTAAACATAACTAAAAAGTTTGGTGACTTCTACGCAAATAAAGACATTACTATTCAGGTTAAGAATAATGAAATTCATGCTTTGCTTGGAGAAAATGGTGCCGGAAAATCTACATTAATGTCAGTTCTTTTTGGGATGTACCATCAAGAAGCAGGTGTGATTAAATTAGATGGAAAAGAAGTTGATATTAAAGACCCTAAACATGCGAATAAACTTGGAATTGGGATGGTACACCAACACTTCAAACTTATTAAAAACTTTACTGTTGCTGAAAATATTATTTTAGGAATGGAAGAAGTAAAAGGTGGAAAAATTGATTTAGAATCTGCTGCAAATAAAATTTCAGAGTTATCTAGAAAATATGGTTTAGAAGTTAATCCTAAAGCCCTTGTTGGAGATATAAGTGTAGGGATGCAACAAAGGGTTGAAATTTTAAAAATGTTATATAGAGATGCTAACATTTTAATTTTCGACGAACCAACGGCGGTATTAACACCAGCGGAGATTGAAGAATTTTTAGCGATTCTTAAAAATCTTCAAGCAGAAGGAAAAACTATTCTGTTAATTACGCACAAACTTAATGAGATTATGGCAGTAGCTAATCGTTGCAGTATTATTCGTCGTGGAGAATATTTTGGAACAGTAGAAGTTGCAGAAACAACTAAAGAAAAATTAGCAAGCCTTATGATTGGTAAAGACTTAGAAATAATCAAGTATGAACGTTCTCGTGAAGGGAAGAAAAAAATACTAGAAGTATCAGGTATTTATGCAGATACTCAAGAAAAACAAAATATCTTACATGACTTCAATCTTGATGTACATGAAAGAGAAATCTTAGGTATTGCTGGAGTTGATGGTAATGGACAACAACAATTTGTTGAAGTACTAAATGCTTTACTTAAAGAAACACAAGGTAAAATTATCTTTGATGGAAAAGATTTACATGGAATTTCTACAGCAAAACGTAAAGAATTAGGTCTTGAAATTATTGCAGAAGATAGACATAAAGATGGATTAGTGTTAGATTTCAGCGTTGAAGAAAATTCAGTATTAGAAAATTACTACACAGAGAAGTTTTCTAAAAATGGATTCCTTAAAAAGCCTGTAATTTCTAAATTTGCAAAAGAAATTTGTGAAAAATATGATGTTCGTAAAGCTGGTGATGAGAAGATTTCTGCACGAAGCATGAGTGGTGGTAACCAACAAAAACTTATTATCGGGCGCGCATTAGAACTTGGCCCTAAACTATTAGTGACTACTCAACCAACTCGTGGTCTTGACGTAGGGGCTATTAATGGTATTCATAAAATGCTAATTGATTACCGTGATAAAGGTAATAGTGTTCTATTAATTTCATTTGACTTAGATGAAATTTTAACTTTATCAGATAGAATAGCAGTTATTCACAACGGTAATATTATCGATGTTGTAGATAATGATGAGAATGTAACAAAAGAACAACTTGGTCTGCTTATGGCAGGGGTTAAGAAGTAGAGAGGAGAACCTATGTTAAAGAAAGTTTTAACTAATGCGGTGCTACCAATATTAGCTTCATTTATAATTGGAGCAATTCTTATTTCAGCAATAGGAGCAGCACCAGGAGACGTATTAGGAGTTATGGGTGATATTTTCACCGACTCTAACAGTATAGCTGAAATTTTTGTATCGACAATTCCGTTAATTTGTACAGGATTGTCAGTAGCCTTTGCATTTAGAACAGGGTTATTCAATATAGGAGCAGAAGGACAATTCATTATGGGTGGACTTTTTGCAGGTATTGTAGCTATCAAAATGCAAGGTATGAACTTTTATGTAGTCCTAGTAGCAAGTATCTTAGCAGGTATTGTTGTTGGTGGACTTTGGGCGGCTATTGCAGGGTATTTAAAAGCTAGATTCAACATTAGTGAAGTAGTTGTAACAATTATGTTAAACTACACAGCTTTATATTTTGTTCAATTCGCAGTGCCAAAATTTATTCGTGGGAATAATGATATTATATCTCAACCACTTGTTGCAAGTGATGGTTCAGGATATTTGAAAAATGATTTGATAGAAGGTATTTTTAATAACCACCGTTTAGGAACGGATTTATTCTTAGCTATTTTTGCGGTTATTATATTCTATATCGTTATGGAAAAAACAGTATTCGGTTATGAGCTTCGTTCAGTAGGATTTAATCCATCAGCATCTAGATTTGTTGGTATGAAAGTTAATAGAAACACTGTTCTTTCAATGGCTATTTCAGGAGCATTTGCTGGACTTGGAGGAGCGCTTTACAATATGGGACCTGTTGGTCAAGTAGTTGCAGGGTCTACATTCCAAGGGTTTGGATACATGGGTATCGCGGTTGCACTTATCGGAGCAAATACAGCACTAGGTTCATTCTTAGGAGCATTACTATTCGGATTCCTAGGAGTTCTTACTCCACAATTAGCGTTTATCGGTATTCCAAAAGATATCGCGAACATCTTAATCGGATTAATCGTATTATTCGTTGCAGCGAAAGCTATTTTCGATAGCAAATTACTAGATAAACTAGTTAGTAAAAAGAAAGGAGATAAATAAATGGATACAGTATTATCACTATTAGACTCAATGTTACAATATACAGTACCTATTCTAATAGCAGCCATTGGTGGTTTCTATTCTGAAAAGAGTGGGGTTGTTAATATTGCACTTGACGGTTTTGTAATTTTCGGTTCATTTGTTGCTTCTTTCATAGCTTTAACAGCATTCGAAGGCGCGCCAACCATGTTTCAATTGGTTATATGTTTACTAGCTGCGACAATATGTGGAGGACTACTTTCACTTATTCATGCATTTATCAGTATTAACTTAAAAGCTGACCAAGTTATCTCAGGTACAGCGATTAACTTAATTACACCAGCTATTGCATTATTCTTAGTTAACCATTTCAATGGGACTTACGAATTATTATTAGCAAGTGGATTCCCTAGATATACAGTTTTTGGTAAATTTACAGTATATCCAACGATTATTATAGCAATAGTATTAGTAGCACTTACTTACTATATTATTTACAAACGTCCATTTGGACTTAGACTTCGTTCTGTTGGGGAAAATCCTCAAGCCAGTGATTCATTAGGATTAAACGTATTTAAATACCGTTATATTGGGGTATTTATTTCTGGATGTTTAGCAGGACTTGCAGGTGCAATTATTGCAACTACATTTAGCCAAGGATTTAACGCGGCAATTACAGTATACGGTTTTGGTTACTTGGCATTAGCAGCCTTAATCTTTGGTAAATATAACCCAATTACAATTACATTTGCAGCGTTATTCTTCGGAGGAACAAAAGTATTCGCGGAAAAAGTTTCTATTCTTGCACCAGATCTTCCAATTCCAGTATCATTCTGGAATATGTTCCCATTCGTAGCGACAATTATCGCACTTATCGTCTTCTCTAAGAAAACTTCTACACCAGAAGCGCTTGGAGTTCCTTACGATAAAGGTATGAGATAAGGTAAAAGTAATTTAATCAAAATATATACAATAACACTCAGAAAGTTAATTATTCTGAGTGTTATTTTTTAATTTAGAGAAAATGTGGTATAATAATGTCAAAGAAAAAAGAATAATCAATAAAATATCTTACTTTATTGATAAAGGAGAATTTAGATATGAATAAGAAATTACTTATGGTTCTTGCAGCAGGTGCATTGGTTATAACAGGATGTGCAGCAAAAGAAGCCAATAAAGAAAAAAATGAAAAAAATAACTCAGAACAAAAAGATGTTCCAAAAGAAGAAAAGAAACAAGAACAAAAAGTTGTTCATGATTTAGCAGAAGTAGAAAAATTAATAAATAAAGTGGCAGTTTCAGGCAATGATTTATCAAGATTAAAAGAACAAACTAATTTATTAGCTTGGATTACTCAAGACAGAGTTAAAAAATCAAAATCACCTAATGGAGATGAACTGTTCACTATTTCGAAAGAAGATTATCTAGATGTTATCAATGAATATTCAGATAAAACTTATACTATGAATGAGGCGTTAGGTTTATTAAAAGGACCAAATTTTAACGAATATGAAGTTGAAGCAGCAAAATCGCCATTGTATCCAACAAAAAATGAAATACATTATTATAAAGGTGATGATAAAATTGTCTTTGTTGGAATGCCTTTAACAAATAAATATCCACAAGAAGTTGAAGCAAAAGAAAAGTGGAAAGTAGAAGGAGATAGTATAAAAATAAATGTCCTTGATGCAATGACTAAGACAAATATTTCGACTATAACTATAAAACTTAACAACAAAGATTATCAAGGTGGAAGCAAAAAATCTAAATATTATGTTGAAAGTGTAAAATATAATTAAAATATATGTGTAAATTCTTTATTTTAATAGTTTATTAACGATTTTAAAATTTCTAATAAAATTGATAACTTGCATGTAATGTAAAATAAGAGATGATTTAAGTGTATTCAATAGATAGCAGCTAATTTATCTTTAAGACTAGAATCAAAGTTTAGTAGCGTAATGGTAAAATGGCCACTGCGCTATTAATTTTTTATAGTTAATTACTTATACTTATATTTTCAGAAAGTAGTAGGTATTATTCACTATATTTTCTGTTATTTTGTTATTTAATTAGTAAAAATTCAATATATTTTTGGAAAATAAAGAGTGTTAATTATTTCTATATATGCTTAATATTAAAGCAATTTATAGGTTAAAGCTGTATTATAAAAAGCAAACTCTTGCAAAATTATAAAAGAATATATATAATATAAAGTAAGGATTTATGCCTAAATATTTAAGGAGGATAATATAGTGAAAAATATTACAAAAAAATATGTTCATGTATTTATGGCAGTTCTGTTAGTATTATCAGTATTTGTGCCATTTTTAAAAACTGGTAATACCGTAAAAGCAGCAGAATTACCAGCAAATAAATATAACATGACAGCGACTGTGAAAATCAATAATAATCCAATTGTAAATAATGCAAAATACGGGGAAGGAAAATTCTATATATCACCAACATATAGTTTCCCAAATGATGTAGTATTACAAAATGGAGATTATATGGTTTACCAAGTTCCAAACGAGTTTAAAATCGAAAAAGATTCAACAACTGATTTGAGAGCAGCAGATGGAACAGTAATCGCGAAATTAACAACAAATAAAGCAGCTAATACGGCAACAGTTACAGTAACAAATCAAGACTACTTTGCTAACTTGCCAGAAGATAAACAAATTACAGCTTTATTTACTGTTGTATGGGCAGATAGTGTTAAGTTAGATACTCCATATAACATTACTTTCCCTGGGGCTGGAAACTATACTCTAACTCGTATTGTTCCAGATGATGACCCAACAGGATTTACAAAATGGGGAGTTCAAAACTCAAGTGACCCTAACTATGTAGACTGGCGTATCCGTATTAACCGTTATGCAAAACACTTTACAAATGTTAATATAGCAGATACTATCCCAGAAGGACAAGTATTAGCTAGTGATATTACAGGATACTATTTCACTGAATGGAATAAAGCAGAAACACGTCCACTATTAGCAAAAACGGATGTAACTGTAACAGATCCAAATCATTTTAGCATTAGACCAAACGGTGGTACGCTAGACAACAAAGGTTTATATGTAATGTATAGAACTCGTTTAACAGCACCTGTTGATAATGCTACTAAAAAAGTATTTAACAATGCTAAAGTTACAACTGATCAAGGTGTTTTTGATGTACCAGGTTTTGCACCATTAACTACAACAGAAGGTATTGGAGCAGGTGGTAAATCAGATGAAGTTGTATTTGAGGTAACTAAAAAACTTGAAGGTAAAGCTCTAGAAGCAGATGCTTTCACTTTCCAATTAATTGCACCAGATGGAACTGTACAAGAAGCGAAGAACGACGCTAAAGGGAAAGTAAAATTCCCAGCTGTTAAGTTCTCAAAAACAGGAACATTTAATTACCAAATCAAAGAAGTAGATGGTAAAAAAGGTGGATACACTTATGACACTAAAACTATCAACGCAACAGTTACTGTAGAAGATGTTTACGGTGTTAAAATGGCAAGTGTAAAATATGATAATAAAGAATTCAAAAATACTTATAAAGCAGCTGAAACAACAGTTCAACTAGAAGGAACAAAAGTACTGAAAAACAAAGTACTAGAAGCAGAAAAGTATGAATTCGAATTAAAAGAAAATGGTGCGCTTGTTAGCACAGCTAAGAATGATGCAGCAGGAAAAATTACATTCCCAGTAATTACATATACAGAAGCAGGGAAACACACTTACACTATTACAGAAAAAGCAGGATCAGGGGATGATGGAGTAGCATATGACCCTAATGCTTATGAAGTTACAGTAGATGTAAAAGATAATGGTGAAGGTAAATTAGTAGCAACAGTGACAGGGTTAGATAATCTAACTTTTGTAAATGTTTATACGCCAAAACCAACAAAAGCAACTATCAATGCTAAAAAAGAATTAGCTGGTAAAAACTTAGAAGATAACGAATTCACCTTTGTAGTAAAAGAAGGAACTAAAGTAGTAGGAACAGCTAAAAACAAAGCAGATGGAACAGTTACTTTCAATATAGAATATAAAGAAGCAGGGACTCATAATTATAAACTGACTGAAGTAAATGAAGGAAAAGACGGGTATACTTATGATAACGCTTCTTATGATGTAAAAGTAGAAGTTACTGACAATGGTGGTCAACTTGAAGCAAAAGTTACAGGAGATAATGTGACGTTTACAAATAAATATAACAAACCAGACAAACCAGCAACAGAAACTCCTGATGGTTCAAATGATCCAGAACCTAAAAAAACATTACCAAATACAGGGGCTACTGATTCACCAGTATTACCAGGTCTTTTAGGATTTGCACTTATGGCAGTATCTGCATTCTTATACCGTGCTAAAAATAATAACTAATAAACAAAAAAGAGAGAATAAAAGTTCTCTCTTTTTTTACTAGAAAATTAGGTTAAATAAAAATATAGAGACTAAACCTATAGAAGTGATTTATTATTGACTTGAAGCAAAAAATTTGATAAAATATGAATGAATAAAAATTATAATTCATTTATTGAGAGAGGAGTTGAAAAATTGGATAAGAATCAAGTATTAAAACAAGCGGCGTATGATGTTTTTTCTAAAAAAGGCTATAAAGCAACAGCTATTTCAGAAGTTGCAAAACAGGCAGGTATGGCAGTTGGCTCTTTTTATAATTATTATGCAAGTAAAGAAGTAATCTTTCTAGCCATAGTAAATTTTCAACTCATGCATTTTATACATTTTATCAATTAAAAGATTTAACAGCGATTATTAGTGATGATGTTCTTGATGATAATATAAAAGAACAGTATAAAAAAGAAGTGGAGATTTTATAAATAGGTTATAATTTAACTTTATAAAAGAAAATAATTTCACTAAAAGTATATTTGAATACTTTAGAGACTTTACAACAGAGGTTTAATATTTTTATTTTAACATTATAATCACTAGTTTCTAAAGAAAATAACATATACGGATATGTTACTTAGCAAAAATATTCTTAAGAATAGATTTCTTTTTTTCTTTTTTTATAATTTTATTATATGAAATTTATACTTCTTTTTATTAACATCTATTTTTAGTTTTATAAGAAGCAAGAGTTTATAGATTAGTTTTGCTTGACAAAGAAAAGGGTGGGTGTTAGAATGTGAATAATTATTTAAACTTATAGTGAATGTATTTTTAGAGTGTTAATTTTAAAAATTAAATAATCAATAATTTTAAAAAAATAATAATATAAAAGAGGAGAATATATGTTAATAAGAAAACTGCTGAAATCACTTTTTAAAATTTCAATAGCAATGTTATTGCTTCTATCATCTATATTTGTTTCTATGAGCGCGGTAAAAGCAGATAATACAACACCAAAAGAACTAACAGAAGTTATAAACGGAGTTGAGCTTCTTGATGCTTCTGATACAAAGCAAAAAACCACAGAAACAGGAGAATATTTAATTCGAACAGGACAGGCGTATAAACTTCGTGTAACATTTGATCTTAAAAAATATAATGAAAATTTAAATAATGGTGATTATTTCACCTTTGATATTCCAGCACCAATGACGGTTTATAATGATAAACAACAATTAGTTGATCCAACTACAAAGGTTAATATCGGAGAAGCGGTTGTTACAGCAAATGGGTCAGACAAAGGTGGGAAAATAACGGTTACTTTGAAAAACTTGGATAAATATTTAGCAGCAACTGGTGGGGATAAAGTAAAAGATGTTTCAGGTAATTTTTCAGGTTCTTTTCGATTTATTAAAGACCAGACTAGTACACTAATTTCTTTTAATTCAAATGCAATGAAGCAAGAGATTAGACAAATCTATACTTCCAAAACAATATCGGGACCAAAAGTTGGTGTTGAAAACTATGCAAAAGTAGGTGGACAAGCAGAACGTAACGAGTGGAGTTCTCCAAAATTAGCGGCGATTGGCTCAGTTAGTAAAGGGGATGCAGTTTCTAATTGGAGAGTACGTGTTAATACTGAAAAACAAGACTTTGGACAAAATATTGTGCTTCACGATAGTATTCCTAATGATGATGTGGCATATACTCCAGCTCAATACATCCCAGAATCTTTAAAAGTTTATAAAGCAGATATTACAAGTGGAACATCTGGTATTCCAGACGTTGCTGAACTTATGGTTGAAGGGAAAGACTATACAGTTTCTTGGAATGAAAATTATACTTCTTTTGATATAACTATTAAAGATGGAACAACTTCTTACTTTATTACATATAGTACTACTACACCGAATGATGGCACAAAAGTAGCGAATGTAGTAGCTCTATCTCAAGCAGATGGGAAAAAACTTTCACAAAATACTAGTCGTCCAAATGCGTTTAGCATGAAAGCAGAGGCTACTTCATTAATTTCTGGTACAATTGTAGCTTCTACAGCTTATCAAATTAAGATAAATAAAACAGATGCATTTACACTAAGTCCAGTGTCAGGTGCAGTTTATACTGTTACAGCTGTAGATGATCCAACAGAGACTACAGAAGCAACAACAAATGAAAAAGGTATTGCATTAACCAAAACTTATGATCAGAAATGGGAAGGGAAACTTTTTAAAATAAAAGAAAAAACTGCTCCAGCAGGATATACACTAGATGAAAAAGAATATACTCTTAAATTAGGGGCTGCGGGCTCTGTAATAAATCTTAAAGATAATCCAATTCCAGCAAAGGTTAATATAAAAGCTAAAAAGGTTGTATCTGGAAGAGAAGGTGGTTTGCCTAAAGCTGATGAATTCACATTTAACTTATATTCAGTTGGGAATTTAAATACTCCTATTGCAACAGCTAAAACAAAAGCTGATGGAACTATCACGTTTGAAAATATAGAAGTGAAGGGGACGGGAGTTTACAACTATGTCATAAAAGAAGATACTACAAATGCAGTTGCAGGTGTGACATTTGATGAAGCAGCTAAAGAGATAACGGTTAAAGCTGAATTTCAAGGATCAGCTTTGAAAGCTTCTGTAACGTCAGATGAACCGATATTCACAAATACGTATACAGCAAAACCAACAAAAGCAACTATTACGGCGACAAAACAACTAAACGGAAGCACATTAAAAGATGATCAATTTGAATTTGAACTAAAAGAGGGTGCTAAAGTAGTAGGAACAGCTAAAAACAAAGCAGACGGAACAATTACTTTCGAAGATATTACATATACAGAAGCAGGAGTGCATACATATACTCTAACAGAGAAAGAAGGAACAGAAGGTGGGGTTACGTACGATAAAACTCCTCGTGAAGTAAAAGTAGAAGTTACTGACAATGGACAAGGTAAGTTAGTAGCGGCAGTAACAGGTAACAACCCAACATTTACAAACACATATAAAGCAGCTGCAACAAAAGCAACTATTACAGCTAAAAAAGTATTAGAAGGTAAAGCTTTAGAAGCAGACAAATATGAGTTTGAACTAAAAGAAGGAACTAAAGTAGTAGGAACAGCTAAAAACAAAGCAGACGGAACAGTTACTTTCGAAGATATTACATATACAGAAGTAGGAGAACATGAATACACTGTAACAGAAAAAGCAGGAAATGAAGCAGGAGTTACATATGATTCAAAATCTTATACAGTAAAAGTAAAAGTTACTGACAACGGACAAGGACAACTTGAAGCAGCAGTAACAGATAATAACCCAACATTTACAAATACATATAAAGCGGCTGCAACAAAAGCAACTATTAAAGCTAAAAAAGTATTAGAAGGTAAAGATTTAGAAGCAGACAAATATGAGTTTGAACTAAAAGAAGGAACTGAAGTAGTAGGAACAGCTAAAAACAAAGCAGATGGATCAATTGCTTTCGATGTAGAGTATACAAAAGCAGGAGAATATGAATATACTCTAACAGAAAAAGCGGGAGATGAAGCAGGAGTTACATATGATTCAAAATCTTATACTGTAAAAGTAAAAGTTACTGACAATGGACAAGGACAACTTGAAGCGAAAGTAACAGGAGATGGAGATAATGTGATATTTACAAATAAATATAACAAACCAGACAAACCAGCAACAGAAACTCCTGATGGTT
>OKSA01003754.1_pt1 | contig 10906 bp, 6 predicted proteins | sample 1601181 | NCBI WGS metagenome assembly OKSA01 (sample SAMEA3541538, study PRJEB24748) | human gut metagenome | biome: human gut; feature: human-associated habitat; material: faeces | place: China | collected 2012 | reverse complement strand
CGCCGCGGCCGGTTTCCACCACCACGCCGGCGTATTCATGGCCCAGCACCACCGGAGGAGTAACCTCCGCGGAACCCTTTTCCCCATGATAGATATGAATGTCGGTCCCGCAGATTCCCGCCGCCATATTCTGGATTTTCACCTCAAAATCTCCTAAAGGCGGAAAGCTCATTTCTCTCACTTGGAACTGACGGCTTCCCAGAAAATAGTTGCCTTTCATAGGACATCCTCCTGTTTGAATTGATATCTATGGAGCTGTTTTTCTCAATTATATTGCAGGCTGAAATGGATGTAAATAGATAGCCTGCGCCCTTGCCTAAATATTTTTTTATTTCCTTCAGATGAAATAAAGTTGCAGTAAAATCCTGCGGGCTCTTGTATTTTAATAGAGAAAAGAATAGAATGGGGGTGAAAGGTTAAGCGAAGCTTAGGAAAGGGCGGGATTTTGACTGTGAAACGTTCCTATGAGATCGATATGTGCAATGGACCGCTGTTAGGAAAGATTCTTCAATTTTCTATTCCACTGATCTGCTCGGGGATCTTGCAGCTTTTGTTCAATGCCGCCGATATCGTGGTGGTAGGGCAGTTTACAGGAAGCGACGCGCTGGCGGCGGTGGGGTCTACCAGCGCTTTAAATAACCTAATCGTCAATGTGTTCCTAGGTTTCTCTATTGGCTGCAGCATTATGACCGCCCGGTACTATGGCGCCCAGAAATGGAAGGACGTCCACGAGGTCGTCCATACTTCCATGCTGGTCAGCATGATCTGCGGGGCAGCGCTGATCGTCATTGGGATTGCGTTGGCCCGGCCTTTGCTGGAGGTCATGGGGACGCCGGAAAATGTTCTGGACCAGGCGGTGCTCTATATGCGGATCATTTTCGTAGGAATGCCGGCTCTGATGGTATATAATTTCGGTGCGGCTATTCTAAGGGCGGTGGGCGACACCAAGAGGCCGCTGCTGTTTCTGCTGATCGCCGGTGTGATTAATGTTGTGCTGAATTTGGTGTTTGTTATCGTGTTCCATATGGGCGTCGCCGGCGTGGCTGTTGCTACCGTGATTTCCCAGTGCGTGTCGGCGGTCATGATTGTGGTCTGCCTGATGCGAAGCGAAACCGTCTATCAGCTTTGCCTTAAGGAGCTTCGCATCTACAAGGATAAGCTGATTGAAATCACAAAAGTAGGGCTGCCTGCCGGAATCCAGGGGGCGGTGTTCAATGTTTCTAATGTGCTGATCCAGTCCTCAGTCAATTCCTTTGGCTCCTTGGTGGTTGCAGGAAATACGGCCGCTACCAACCTGGAGGGCTTTGTGTATACCTCCATGAACGCTATTTATCAGGCATCCCTGAGCTTTACCAGCCAAAATATTGGCGCGGGAAAAATGGAAAGGATCAAACCGGTGCTCTGGCGCTGCCTGGCGGTGGTGTTTGTGGTAGGGGCCGGTATGGGCGGGCTGGGGCTTTTGTTTATGAACCAGCTTCTGGGGATTTATTCCGGTGAGCCTGAAGTGATCAGCTACGGCGCTTTGCGGATGGAGCTGATTTTCTCCACCTATTTCTTCTGCGGCATGATGGATGTAGCCTGCGGCTCGGTGCGAGGGCTGGGCTATTCTATTACGCCTACGGTGATCTCGCTGACCGGCGCCTGCGGCCTGCGGATTTTATGGATTTATACCGTTTTCGCTTTGGACCGTTCCTTGTTTACCTTGTATTTGTCTTATCCCGTGACTTGGGCGGTTACTTTTTTAGGCCATCTGGTATGCTTCTTTATTTTTCTCAGAAAGGTAAAGCGGAAAGCCGCCTGGGAAATACGGCCGCAAGGGCCTGAGCCTGGCGTGAAAGAAGAGCGCGCCGAAGAAATTTACAATCAACGTGAAACGAATGAAGAATTGTAAAAAAGCGTCTGGTTTACAGCTGTGCGTAAAAAGGATAAAAAGCGCCCTGTCCGGAAATTTGTTTCGGACAGGGCGCTTTAGCAGCTTTTTAACGCTTTCAACTTTTAGGGATAGGCGCCGGATGCGCTATGTTTTAAGACCGTGATGGAAAACCTTGATTAACAGGAAGAAAAAGGGAATAAAATAAAAAAGGGGTAAAAGAAAAAAGAAAAACTTTCCTAGTTTTCCTTGACAATCCCCCGAAAGTATTATAAAATAATATACTGCATCATAATGGAAACATATACCCTAACTCCACTTAATATTATCATCATTGCGACAAAAATGCAAGGGGAAATGTGAAAATTTTTGGTGGCTGGAAAGCGTTGCGTTGGTACCGCCGCACGGCGGTAAATAGATAAAGGAGTGATTGAGCCTATGGTGAACGTCAAACCGGTGCACTTGGGAGAAACGGTGCGAATGAGTTTTTCCCGCATTGATGAGGTTCTGGAAATGCCGAACCTGATCGAGGTACAAAAGGATTCCTACCAGTGGTTTCTGGACGAAGGACTGAAGGAAGTCTTTAAGGATGTTTCCGGGATTACGGATTACACTGGCAACCTGGTTCTGGACTTTGTAGACTACAAGCTGGATGTAGACAAGCCAAACTACACGGTGGAAGAGTGCAAGGAAAGAGACACCACCTACGCGGCCGCCCTTCGGGTGACGGCCCGGCTTCTCAATAAGGAAAGCGGCGAGATCAAAGAATCCGAAGTGTTCATGGGCGATTTTCCTCTGATGACCGACAGCGGCACCTTTGTGATTAACGGTGCCGAGCGCGTAATTGTTTCCCAATTGGTTCGTTCTCCTGGCGTTTACTATAAAATGGAATACGATAAAACCGGTAAAGAGCTGTTCAGCTCTACCGTGATCCCCAACCGGGGCGCCTGGCTGGAGTATGAAAACGACGCCAACGACGTGTTCTATGTCCGTATTGATAAAAACCGCAAGATCCCGATTACCGTGTTTATCCGCGCTTTAGGCTTGGGCACCGACGGGGAGCTTTTAGATTATTTCGGCAACGACCAGAGAATCAAGGCTACCATCGAAAAGGATCCGTGCAAAACCACCGAGGAGGCCCTGCTGGAGGTTTACCGGAAGCTCCGCCCCAGCGAGCCCCCTACTATTGAAAGCGCCCAGTCCCATATAAACGCCCTGTTTTTTGACGCACGGCGTTACGACCTGTCCCGGGTGGGACGCTATAAATACAATAAAAAGCTTGGAATCTCCAACCGTCTCCAGGGTCAGAAGCTGGCCGCGCCTATCGCAAACCCGCTCACCGGCGAGGTGATGTTCGACGAGGGCAAGGTGCTGAGCCGTGAGGAAGCGGTGCAGGTGGAAAACGCCGGCGTGACCGTGGCCTATGTCATGGCAGAGGGACAGGAGGAGCCGGTCAAGATCATCTCTAACGGTATGGTGGATATTTCCTGCTACGTGGATTTCGACGCGAAAAAGGAATGCGGCATTAACGAAAAGGTCCGCTTCAGCGTGCTGGCTGAGATCCTGGAAGCCGCCCGCACCCCCGAAGAGCTGAAAGACGCCCTGCGGGAGCGGGAGGACGAGCTGATCCCCAAGCACATTATCGTGGATGATATTTTCGCCTCCATCAACTATATGAACTGCCTGGCCTGCGGCATCGGCTCTACCGATGATATCGACCACCTGGGCAACCGCAGAATCCGCTCTGTCGGCGAGCTGCTGCAAAACCAGTTCCGTATCGGCTTTTCCCGCTTGGAACGGGTCATCCGGGAAAGAATGACCCTTCAGGCTCAGGATCTGGAGGTGCTGACTCCTCACGCTTTGATCAACATCCGCCCGGTTGTGGCGGCGATCAAGGAGTTTTTCGGCTCCTCTCCACTGTCTCAGTTTATGGATCAGAACAACCCGCTGGCTGAGCTGACCCACAAAAGAAGGCTTTCCTCTCTGGGCCCCGGCGGCCTTTCCAGAGACCGGGCCGGGTTCGAGGTCCGTGACGTACACTACAGCCACTACGGCCGCATGTGCCCGATCGAGACGCCGGAAGGCCCCAACATCGGCCTGATTTCTTATTTGGCCACCTTCGCCAGAATCAACGAGTACGGCTTTATCGAGGCTCCGTTCCGCAAGGTGGATAAGGTTAACCACGTGGTGACCAACGAGGTGGTTTACATGACCGCCGATATGGAGGACGATTACATCGTGGCCCAGGCCAACGAGCCGCTGGATGAAAACGGGTATTTCCTCCACGCCAAGGTCAACGGACGTTTCCGCGACGAGTTCGTGGAGGTGGAGCGGGACCGGGCGGATTATATGGACGTTTCTCCCCGGATGGTAGTTTCCGTGGCCACCGCCATGATCCCCTTCCTGGAGAACGACGACGCCAACCGCGCCCTGATGGGCTCCAACATGCAGCGGCAGGCGGTTCCCCTTCTGAAGACAGAGGCGCCCATCGTGGGCACCGGCATGGAATACAAGGCCGGCGTTGACTCCGGCGTATGTATCCTGGCGAAAAAGGATGGCGTGGTGGAAGCCGTCAGCGCCGACGAGATCCGAATGAAGAATGACGACGGCACCACGGACACCTATCATGTGATTAAGTTTATGCGCTCCAACCAGGGCACCTGCGTCAATCAGGTTCCGGTGGTCTCCAAGGGACAGCGGGTGAAGAAAAACGCGGTGCTGGCCGACGGCCCCGCCACCTGCAACGGCGAGATCAGCCTGGGTAAAAACGCCTTGATCGGCTTTATGACCTGGGAAGGCTACAACTACGAGGACGCGGTCCTCATCAACGAAAAAATCGTCCGCGACGACGTTTATACCTCGATTCACATCGAGGAATATGAGACCGAGGCCCGGGATACCAAATTAGGGCCGGAGGAGATCACCTGCGACATTCCCAATGTCAATGAGGATCTGCTGAAGGATCTGGATGAAAACGGCATTATCCATGTGGGCGCCGAGGTCCGCGCCGGGGATATCCTGGTAGGCAAGGTTACTCCTAAGGGAGAGACGGAGCTGACCGCAGAGGAGCGGCTGCTGCGCGCCATCTTCGGCGAGAAGGCCAGAGAGGTGAGAGATACCTCCCTGAGAGTGCCGCACGGCGAATACGGCATCGTGGTAGACGTGAAGGTGTTCACCAGAGAGAACAGCCACGACGAGCTGCCTCCGGGAGTGAACAAGGTGGTGCGCTGCTATGTGGCCCAGAAGAGAAAGATCTCGGTGGGCGACAAGATGGCGGGCCGCCATGGAAACAAGGGCGTTGTTTCCAGGATCCTGCCTCAGGAGGATATGCCGTATCTGCCTGACGGCACCCCGCTGGATATCGTATTGAACCCCTTGGGCGTACCTTCCCGTATGAACATCGGCCAGGTGCTGGAGGTTCACTTAGGCTATGCCGCCAAGGCTTTGGGCTGGAAGATCATGACGCCGGTATTCGACGGCGCCAATGAAGAGGATATTTTCGAGTGCTTCCGGGAGGCCGGCCTTTCCGAGGACGGAAAGACCTGGCTGAGAGACGGCAGAACCGGACAGTTGTTTGATAATCCCGTCACCGTGGGCTATATGTATTATCTGAAGCTGCACCATCTGGTTGACGATAAGATCCATGCCCGTTCCACCGGGCCGTACTCCTTGGTTACCCAGCAGCCTCTGGGCGGCAAGGCTCAGTTCGGCGGCCAGCGTTTCGGCGAGATGGAGGTTTGGGCCCTGGAGGCTTACGGCGCGGCCTATACGCTGCAGGAGATCCTGACGGTGAAGTCCGACGACGTGGTGGGCAGAGTGAAGACTTACGAGTCCATCGTCAAGGGCCAGAACATTCCGGAGCCCGGTATTCCTGAGTCCTTCAAGGTGCTCATTAAGGAGCTTCAGTCCCTGGGTCTGGATGTAAAGGTGCTGGATAAGGATGAGCAGGAGATCGACCTGAAGCAGAACTTTGACGACGATGACGATATCGGCTTGAACGACGGCGGTACCATTCTGGAGGAGGATGAAGTCATGACCTCCATGGATGGCTACACCCTGGAGGACGATCCGGACGATAACAATATGTTTGACGATTCCGGCTTTTTTGACGAAGACGGAGACGATCTTTTGGATTTTGATTCCATTGCAAGTGATATTCGTGAAGAATAAGGAGGGGCGATAGGATGGAGTTTAACGTTTTTGAGTCAATTAAAATCGGACTGGCCTCTCCGGATAAAATTCGAGAGTGGTCCTACGGCGAGGTAAAGAAGCCGGAAACCATCAATTACAGAACCCTGAAGCCCGAGCGGGACGGCCTGTTCTGCGAGCGCATTTTCGGACCGACCAAGGATTGGGAGTGCCATTGCGGCAAGTATAAAAGGATCCGCTATAAGGGTAAAATCTGCGACCGCTGCGGCGTAGAGGTTACCCGCTCCAAGGTGAGAAGAGAGCGTATGGGCCACATCGAGCTGGCCGCGCCGGTTTCCCATATCTGGTATTTTAAGGGGATTCCCTCCCGGATGGGCCTGATTTTGGATATCTCTCCCCGGATGCTGGAAAAGGTGCTGTACTTTGCCATGTACATCGTCACCGACCCCGGCGCCGCCAGAGAGCTGACCAAGCAGCAGTTCCTGAATGAAAAAGAATACCGGGATATGCGGGAAAAATATGAGGACGATTTCGAGGCCGGCATGGGCGCGGAAGCCATTAAAAAGCTCCTGGAGGAAATCGACCTGGATGCCCTCTCCAACGAGCTGAAGGAAGAGCTTGCTACCGCCACCGGGCAAAAGCGGGTCCGCCTGCTGAAGCGCCTGGAGGTCGTGGAAAGCTTCCGGCTTTCCGGTAACCGCCCGGAGTGGATGATCCTGGACGTGGTGCCGGTCATTCCCCCGGATATCCGTCCTATGGTTCAGCTGGACGGCGGCAGATTCGCCACCTCTGACCTGAACGACCTTTACAGAAGAGTCATCAACCGGAACAACCGCCTGAAAAGGCTGCTGGAGCTGGGCGCCCCGGACATCATCGTCCGCAATGAAAAGCGCATGCTTCAGGAAGCGGTTGATATTCTAAAAAAAACATCTCAGCACACGTTACTATGTCCTTATGATGTTCTTTCAATGTTTTCTGCTTTTCTTCAGTTTTTTCGGCTATATCGGTAATACTACTATTCAATATCTCAACATCTGTTTCGGTAAGATTCTCTTTCAAACATTCCTCAATATTCTTCATATTTTTCTTTATTTCATTGATCCGCTCCGAAGTGAATTGTACTTTTTTTGACTTTGCATAGTACTCCATACATATAATCCTTTCTGAAGCAAGACAGCCTCCATAGCTGCCTTGCTCTATATATTTATACAACAGGTTATTAACAGAAAACTATAGCAGCATCCTCTTCAATATTATCTACATACGCACCTTTTCTTAACGTCATTCCCTGCGGACAATAATATGCTTTGATTCTTCCATTTTTCTTTTTCCATCGCCGTAATCCCTGCTTTGTAATTTCATATTCTTTTGTAAGATTATAAATAGTCATTCTTGGATTTTTGATTTTTATCTTTTCTTCATCCTTTTTCCATTCATTTTCTACTGGAATATACATATCTCTTTTCAAATCCACTTCATTTTCCGGATGAATTCTTACAATATCAACTCGTTCTATGTCCAGAAGATCTTCATATCGTCCCAGTGCCAAATATTGTGGAGGATTTTTTAATGATTGATATACCGTATCAAAGTCTTCTTCATCTGGAACAATATGAATAACCATACGATTTTCGCATATAAGTTCTACATTTGCAATTCCACGAAAAATACCATATTTTTCATCATCTTCAATGCAAATCTGATGCCTTCCTTCCTCAAATTTAGCTCCCGATGAAAAAGAATATCGTGTATACACTTCTGACACTGTACCACAATTTGTTCCTTGAATGCAAAGCTTCATTGGATGAAATTCCGTATAACCACATGCAGCATGAATCATTCCCAGTACAGTGGAATAAGGAGGTAATGGAAATGTTTCTTTAATAATAAAACTGCTGGGTTTTCTATAATTGACCAGATTTTGAAAACACTGTAATCTAATTGCTTTCTCCATAATATAGATTCACTTCCTCTTTCAAATGCTTAAATACTGTTCCAACCGATTCTGCTTTTAACTCTTCTCTGACAATCTTTTCGTTATCAAAAATACCTGACGTAATTCCGGTAAAAGTATATCCGGCAAGTTCATTATCTTTAATCAATTCCTGTAACGTTTCTACATTTATTTTATTATCATCAACCTTTACCCTGTTTTCAAAAAACGGATTTTTTCTGCTATATCTTCCTCCAATAACAAATAACGGACTCAAATTTTCACGTCTTCCTTTGATATCTCTATATAGATATTGCATAGTATCCAACAGGATCTTCACACGTTCTGCCTTTTCTTCTTTATCAATATCAATCTCTCCATCGATACCTACTCTGTCCAAATCAATTGACATAGTATATGCGTAATAAGAACGATGAACCTCACTTTGCGCAATTCCATTTTCCAGATTTCCTCTTACAGCCAGTCCCATATTAGTAAGAAATTCCAGATTTCCCTGAAATGGTTCCAAAGCAATAGCATTGCTAAGTCTGGCAACTGCAGATCTCGTAGCAGCACCTCCCTTTTGCTCATCACCTTTCGCTGTTGTTTTCATGTATCCAAACAAATCAATTTCGGGGTAATCTTTAATAGTTGCAGATGGTGCAAACTGTACAACTCCGCTTTTTCCATCCACCGGAGTTGTATCCCAATTAGACTGCTGCACAATATTATATCTCATAGCCTGTCTGGAAATATAAGAATACTGCTCATGATTTCCCCTCGTCATTTTTTTGAGAGAAGAAATGTTTCCAATCCCTTCCCCATAATTTGCACTCTCTGCCAGAAAAATCATCGTAATAGTTAAGCCTGCTCTTTTCATAATCATTTTTCCTCCTTTTTCTCATAGCATCCTTCCAATCCCATTACAAATGCATATCCATATCTTGCAAATTTTTCCGAATTTCCCAGCATTTGTACAAGACCTGTTGGAATTAACAGTTCCTGACCATTTTCGTTTTTGCGTGATCCGTACGCACTATACAGTCGCAATACAATATCCATAAATTTCTCTACATTTCTTACAGACAGAGCATTCAACAACTGATATTCCATTCCCCGCAGGCATTCGCCGGAAGACTCACCCTTAGCAGACATAATTGCTCTTCTTAAATCTGCTCCACTTTTTTTCATACTTGTGTACATAGCAATCTCCTTTCTCTTCTCTTCTTCTGTATAATATACAATTTCTGACCGCAGCTGAATTTCATATATACAGTTAACATAAAAATTTAATGAGCCTGTTTCAACAGCCGCTTTCAATACCTTATCCAGCAATTGATATTGATTACGATATTGCAACAGATTAATAACCACTATTTCATGTATATTGACAAATTCATTCTTAATTTTTATATAAGGATATTTTCCCAACAATTGCAATGCATTTGAAGTACCAGGCATACTTATAATGTCCAGCATACTTTTATGAACAATACCAAGCAGATACCTGTCTTCTGCCCTTATTCCACGCAAAATCACCTGAATATTAGAAATCTCTTTCGTTTTTTCTTTCAGCAATATATTAATTGTTCTGGCAAACCACTGCGAATATTTTTCATCCTCCTTTTTTTCTCCCTCTATACTATCAGTTCCGTTTTTCGAATTAACATCCAATAATGCATGAATATCATTATTGATATTCATAAAGACAAATTTATTTACAAACAGCCGAAATCCCAATGGACTCAGAGCATAAACAAACGTACATCCCGGACAAAGAAATGCATCTACTTTGCAATCCCAGAAAGCAGAACGTTTTCTTGTAAAATCATCCCCCACTTCATTCATAAATGCAATTGAATTCTTCTCTTTAGGTCCTATCGGTGCTCCACAGTCAATGCATAAATCTTTTGCTTTTACATGATCTGTCTTCAGATATTTCCTAAACGGCTCGGAAAAATCTTTTTCAAATAATTCCCGCATATCTTTTTTGGCATTTGCCCGCAGTAAAAAACACTTTCCACTCCAAAAACGATTAATATATGTATATATCACACTTTTCATAATAAATGTTTCCCTGCACTTTGGTTGCTGAAGAAATTTTTCCAAATCAATTAATCGTTTTTCCAAATCTGTCACGTCTAACTTGTCATTGAGTTTATCCTTTTTTAAAATTTGGTATACTTCCTGCATTTCAATATCATGTTTTATATTTTCAAATCCAGCCTGATAACTGTTAGAAAGCAGTTTGTCATTAATAAATTTCAGATCTTCCTTTTCTTCCTTTCCTGGATTCCATTTTCCAATCTGAATTTTATCTATACACTTACCAATTCTGTCAAGGACTCCCTGATAAACTGTAAATGGTCCAAAATACTGTACACAGGCTTTAAAGTACATGTCTGTCCAGTCAGCATTCAATGCGAAATCCATATCAATCCATAATCCTTGTCCGTCTTGCGTAATGCCAAAGTCTGAATCTTCTTTTGCTTCTGAATCTTCTTTAGAATCCGCAACATCCGTCAAATCGCTTAACTCTAATGCATCCTCATCGCTCAAATCAGGTAAATCGAGATTTGGAATTTCTATCTTAGGTATATCAAGTTCCGGTATGCTTATCTCCGGCATGCTTTCAATTTCCTGCGCAATCTTATCCATTTTGGCTGATACTTCAGGCATTTCAACATTTTCCATCTTTGATTTTTTTGTTTCTTCCGGCTCGTCTTTAGTTAAATTTTCTGATGAATCTTCTTGTAATTCTTCCTCAACTAAATCTTCTTTTAGTTCTTCAAAATCCTCTACCGATTCATCTTCCGACTCCTCTATATCTTCTATATGTTCATCTTCTGAATCTTCAACTTCTTCCACGTCATCAATTGTTTCATAATCTTCTATTGTTTCCGCATATTCGTTTTCTGATTCATCAGTACTATTTATTTCAAACTCCTCTGTTG